>ERZ724522.50-NODE-50-length-60469-cov-11.324047_pt1 | contig 60469 bp, 76 predicted proteins | sample MGYA00376055_ERZ724522 | MGnify/ENA primary metagenome ERZ724522 (study PRJEB28724, sample SAMN07190884) | wastewater metagenome | isolation source: effluent of sewage treatment plant in Hong Hong | place: Hong Kong | collected 2016-03-17 ... | reverse complement strand
GTTTGGCGAGAGGGGCGGCCACGCCGCGCAGCCCGTCCAGGGCGGGGTAGTAGGCGGGCTTGCTCATCGTCTCCGGGGGGCGAAGTCGATGGCCCACTTGCGCAGGATCAGCGAGGCGCTCAGGAGGTCGTCGGCCCAGGCCTCGCCGTACTTGTCGACCTTCCCGTCCTTCACGGCGACGAGCAGGTAGGCGTCGACCTCGGCGCCGCCATGCGTGAGCGTCTTGGTCTCGTAGACCTCGGCGCTGACCTTGGCTGTGACGGGGACGATCCACTTCGGCTTGATGTCGAGTTCGGGCGGCAGCTTGAACGCGAACGGGGCGACCTTGGTGGTCACGGACTTGCTGGTGCGGCTGGTCATAGGTGTCTCCGTTGATGTCTAAGGGTGTGCATCAGCCATGTGATGTCGCACAACTGATACAACAAAGCCCACGCCTGACAAGTGGCATGGGCTTTGCGCTATCAGTCGCCGAGGGGACGGGCCTTCGGCCCGCCCAGCCTCGGACTGGTGTTCAGAGTTCGTGGAGGTCGTGAGTTCCGTGGCCGATCTCGGCAGTAAACTCGATGATCTCCTGGCCGAAGTCGGGCATGGTCTCCCGGATGGCCCTGGCCGTCGCGACGAGGGCGGCCAAGTCAACGCAGCGGACCTTGAGGGTCATGACGATCCCGTCCTGCCGAGGCTGGGGCTTCGGCTCCCTGGCCAGCAGCTTTTGCGTGTCCATGTCTTCGATGGCCGCACGCCAGGCCAGGATGGGGGTGCCAAAGCGACCGATCTCGTGGCCGTCGGGGCATGTGGCGACGACGAGGCCTCCCTCGTTGTTGAGTTCGTAGCCAGCTTCGTGGGCGGCTTCGATGCGTTGCGGCTCTCCGCTGTCCATGAAGCGCTCGGCGTCTGTCTTGGCGATGAACGCGTTGACGAGGGCGTCCTTGTAGCGGACCTCGTAGTGGAGGCCGTTGTTCTTGAGCGACCACGACGGCGAGCCGTAGCGGGGCTTAGGCTCTTGGCCTTCCGCGAGGCCCAAGTCAGCAGCGACCTTGGCCGCGACGGGGTCGGCTTTGGCGGGTTTCTTGGCCATCTGGCCCTCCGTGTTGCGCTTGTGGTTGGCGAGGTCGAGCAGGTCGAGGACGAGGTGGCCGAGAAGCCAGCGGTCGCTGGCCCGGATGTCTCCGTCCGCGCGGTTCCGGACCTGGTTGATGATGAGGCGGACGTCCGCCTCACTCATGGCCCTTATCCTGATCATCGGTGGTGCGCTCATCGGCGTCTCCGGCTGAGGGTGAGTCTGAGAGGGCCGACGCTGAGGTACGTGGCGATCTCACAACTCGTTGTGACCTTCACGTAACTTACGAACCAGAGGCTTCGCCTCTCGAACGAACATCGGCGCGGCATGCGGCTGCCCTTGGGCCTGGGGAGCAAACCCAGGTCCTTGGCCATCTTGCGAGTGATGGGGTCCACGTCAGCGCCCCCACTTGGCTCGAAGGGCTTCGAGGTCGGCGTCCTTGGGCCGAGGCGGCGGAGCGGCCATCATGGGCTCGTTCGTGTCGAGACACGTGACGCCCAGCAGGTAGCCCACGTACTCCCAAGAGGGAGCCTTGCGCTTCGTGCAGGCGTGGTTGACGGGCTTGGCCGCATAGCGGGACGCGAAGGCCCTGCCGCACTGGTCGCAGCTGTGGCTGAGGGGAGCGCCGCTCATTTCTTGCTGGCCTCCACGTCGACCTTCACCAGGGCGATGGCCGGTCCCTTGGCGGGACGAGGCCGGATCGTCACAGCACGGACCCGAAGGGTCCGAAGGACGCCCTCGTACTCGTTGTCGTGCTTGGCCATGAAGGGTTTGGGCATCGTGCATCTCCTTGAATGAGCACAGTTGGGGGCTTCCCGTAGGAAGCCCTTGGCTCTGCTCACTCGGCGGCGATGGCTTCGGAGGCCGCTTGACGTGCATAGGCACGGTCCAGCTGGCCCTGCGTGATCTCGACGACGCCGATCTGGCCAAAGGCCACGTCGGGAGACCTGCCCTCGTTGCGTTTGACGAGCTTGGAGGCGAGGCGATGCGCAGCAGCGGGATCGCGCCACACGACAGCGTCGGCCAACGTGTTGGACAGGACCGAACCGGCCATCGAGGCGACGTAGCGCGTCCCGTCGATTGTGCGGCCACGAATGACGTACATGGACATGGGGTGAGCCTTTCGGGCAGAAAAAAGCCCCCCAGACCGAAGGTCTGAGGGGCAGGTTCACTCGCAGGTGTCGTGGACTAGCGCTTCGAGCGCCGACCACGGGGAGCCGCCTTCGGCTCCGTAGGAGCCGTGAGCAGCGAGGCGAAGACGCTGGTGATTTCGTCCTGCGACGCTCCCACCAGCGTTTCACGGATGCGGGCCAGCGCATCGTCGACGGCGATCTGGACCTTGTCGGGAGCGGCGGCTTTGCCGCCTTTCTTCGTGGAGGCCCGAGCGTAGGCCGGGACAGCAGCCTTCGGCTCCTTCGGAGCCCGCTTCACGCCCAGCTGAGCGAGGGTCGCCACAGGGGCGATGGCTTGGGCGTTCTCGTAGCCCTGAGCGAGCGGCGTGGCGCCGAGGTTAACCTCGGCGTTGTTGGCGCCGGTGACGGTGATCGGCAGAAGCCGATTGCGACGCTCGACGCAGAGGACCGGGGTCTTCGACCCCTTCGGCGTGAAGAGGCGCACGGCGCGAGCCGAGGCCTCGGCGATGGAACCATCGCCGTGACGGAACGTGATCGTCGGACGGAGGGTGTTCAGCTGGGTCATGTGTGAGTCCTGAGGTCCCTTCGGGACCGATTGGTGGTTGGGGTGAGACGACCATCGCCTCACCCCCGGAAACCCCTGTCCCCTTTGGGGACTAGGCGCGTTAGGCGAAGCGCTCGACGATCTGGCCTTCACGGCAGACCGCGATGAGGTCCTGAGGACCTTGGTCCTCAGAGGCCACGAAACAAACGAGACGGTCTTCGAGGTTCTCTTCGAGAACCTCGTACGGACCAGCTTTGGGGCCAGTCACGAACGCCTCTGTGTGACGACCGACGGTCGTCTGGCACGCATGACGAAGGGCTTCCCGAAGGGAAGCGTAGGTGTCGACGAGTTGCATCGACGATCTCCTTGGAGGTGGGCTGTTGGTGGTTGGAGGCCGATTGCCTCGCTACCGGAAACCCCTGTCCCCTTCGGGGACCGCGCGTGCAGGACGACCACAAAGTGGTCTATGTGCGTAATGCGAGCGTGTCGCACTTGTACGCCCTAATGGCTGTGGCAACGGTTACCATAGGTAACCGAGTACCGCTTCGTCTGGACCAGTCTGGAGGGCTCTTGGTCCCCTATAAGGGGACACAAACCCCAATGAATTCAACTACATGAAATGTAGACCCCCCTCCCCCCACGGCATTTCATGCCGTTCACGCGCCTGGACAGGGGGGGGTACCCCCCACCGCCGCCGCTGGGAGTCCCACGTGCGCGAAGATGTCACTAGGACCGCGCGACCAGCGAGCATTTTTAAAACGTCGGAGAGCTAAATAACTGAAATGGCTATGAAACCTCAGCCCTACTCAAAGGACATCGGTCGCGCTTGGCAGCTGCGCCAGAACAAGTCGACGTCTCGCAAGCCCCTGGCCCACATCGAGGACGAAGACCTCAAGGGCAAGAAGGTCGTCTTCATCAAGTCTGGCGAGCTGAACTCCCTCTCGCCTGGCCAGGTCGCGCACATTCGCGGGCGCATCGCCACGATGATCCGCGACCACCTCGAAATCGCCGATAAGGTCGTGCGCGGCGAAGAGAAGTGGACGCCCACTCAGGCCCGCGTGTTCTCGACGCTCCTCAACAAGGTCGTCCCCGACCTGTCTGCCTCGTTCCACCAGCACGAGCACAAGGTGAACGGCATCCGCGAGATGTCGCGCGCCGACCTCGAACGCATCGCGTCTGGCCTGGACGACCCCGCGACCATCGAAGCCGAATACGAAGAAATCAAAATCCCCGACTCCCTCAAACCCGAGCCCGCCACCGATGCAGATCAAGAACCCTCAGGCTGACGCCCACCCCTCGAACCTGACCCTCGACGAGTTCGGCAAGGCCATGTCCCGCCTCGACCTCTCGTCCGTCCCGGACCACCTCAAGTCCGTGGCGATCCGCGAGCACATGACCCGCATCATGGTCGGCTCCCTCAAGGACCCCTCCGTCGCCTTCCGTCTGGCCCAGGCCGCCGTCCAGAACTTCCGGCGGTAGGGACGACCATCGTGTCGCGTGGACCCTACACCCTGGTCCATGTCGACCCCCGCACAGCAACGAGCGGAGGCGGCCCGCCGCCTCCTCGAACTCCGTGACGCCGAAGAGTCCTTCCTCGGCTTCGTCAAGCTTCATCACCCCGAGTGGAAAATCCCCAAGTTCCACCTGGAACTGATCGACAAGCTCGACAAGCTCGGCAAGCGCATCCTCCTCCACTCGGTCCCTGGCTCCAAAGCCAAGGCCAAGACGATCCGCAACGTCCTCGTGACGATGCCTCCGCGCCACTCCAAGTCCACCATCTGCACGGTCCTCTGGCCCGCCTGGATGATGTCGCGCAACCCGCGCCGCTTCATCATGACCTGCTCCTACAACGCGATGCTGGCCTCCGACTTTGGCCGCCAGGTCCGCGACCTGGTCGCTGACCCCCAGACGAACCAGGCCTTCCCTGGTGTCGCCCTGGCCCAGGACTCCCGCGCCGTCGACGTCTGGCGCACCGAGAGTGGCGGCGCCTACTACGGTGTCGGCTTGGGCGGCACCACGACTGGCCGCGCCGCCAACATCCTCATCATCGACGACCCCATCAAAGCCCGCGAAGAGGCCGAGTCCACCACCAACCGCAACAAGGTCTGGGACTACTACACCGCCGCCCTCTCGACCCGCCTCCAGCCCGAGGACAACGGCGCCGAGCCTCTCCAGCTGGTCATCCTCACCCGCTGGCACCCCGACGACCTGGCCGGGCGCATCATGCGCACCGCTGACTGGAAGGAGGGCCGCTGGCTCCACATCAACTACCAGGCCATCACGGGCCGCAAGACGATCACCCCCGCCGCCTTCCTCCCCGAAGACGACCCCATGAAGGTCCCCACCGGCACCGTCGGCGCACCCCGCCGCCTGGTCACGGAAGAGCGCGCCCTCTGGCCCGAGCGCTTCCCCCTCGAAGAACTGAAGCGCCGCGAGCGCATCAACCCGCGCGACTTCGCCAGCCTCTACCAGCAGTCCCCCTACATCGAGGGCGGCAACATCCTCAAAACCGAGTGGTGGCGCTTCTACCCCAAGGACCTGAACCCCAACCACTTCCAGTCCCTGATCATCACCGCCGACACCGCCTTCAAGAAGGACAACAACGCGGACTACTCCGTGATGTGCGTCGCCGGTATCTCGCACGACGGCGACATCTACATCGTCGACATGATCCGTGGCCGCTGGGACTTCCCCGACCTCCGCAGCCGCCTCATCCACTTGAACGCGCAATGGCGCGGCAAGGGCCTGCGCGCCATCTATGTGGAGGACCGCGCCTCTGGCCAGTCCATCATCCAGGAGCTCCGGCGCGAGAGCGGGATGTCCGTGATCCCCTACAAGGTCCACCGCGACAAAGTCTCTCGCGTCTCGGCGATCACCCCCCTCATCGAGGGTGGCCGCGTCTACCTGCCTGAGGCCTCGCCCTGGATCGACGACTTCATCAACGAATGCGTCTCTTTCCCCTCAGGAATGAACGACGACCAAGTTGACGCCTTCACCATGGCTGTCGATATTCTGTCTCGCCAGTCGGTCACGCCCGAGACCCTGTTCGGCTCCCTCGACGCCAGCAATTCGCTGAACCGCCAGATGGTGTCCCGCAACCCCGGCATGGCCAAACCCCTGGTCACCAATCCCGGTGGCTTCCGGTGGGGAGAATAAATGTCCAAGACCAAATTCCAGGAACCCAACGAACCCGAAGAAGCCGAGGTCCTCTCGACTCCGCCCCACGAGTTCGCCGTCCAGGTCGGTTTCCCCCCCGACCTCGACATCTTGACCTACGACCCCATGAAACTCCGTGAGGCCACCGCCTCCGCCTCCACGTCCACCTCCACCTCCACGCTGGGCTCAATCTCCGTCACCCGGCCCGCCGCCCCCTACATTCCCACCCACACCGGCAGCGACTTCAAGCGGTCCCTCGACATGATCCTCGAAAACCAGATGCGCATCACCAGGCGCCTCATGGACATCGAGACCACCCTCAAGACTCTCATCGTCATCACGAGCACCCCGCCGACCCCATGAAATCGATCACGCTCAACTATCACCCCAACACTGGCTCCCCCCGCCTCACCACCTTCGTCCCCCTCAACTTCAAGACCGACAACCTCGTCCTCGTCCACGACGAAGGTAATCCCACGCGCATCCGCACTCTCCGCTTGGACCGCATGTTCCCCGCTCCGTCGGCGCGGGCGGAGCCCGCGCACGACGCTGGCGGCAGGAAAGCCATCCCCGTCTCCGACCTTCTCTCCGGCTCCACCTGGACCCTGGACCCCAGCATCCGCTCACCCCTCATCACTGGCCGGGCCTACGCCTACTCCATCATGGACGACACCATCACCCTCGCGGACATCAACGACTACCCATGAAAAACCTAATCCCCCTCGCACTCCTGCTCACCCTGACCGGCTGCACCACAGCCGAAGTCGAGGAATTCACCCGCCGCCTGGAGGCCTACAACAACAGCCCCCAGGCCTGCATCGACTACGCCGATAGCATCGCGGACGCCTACCAGCCGCCCCAGCGAGCCCGCTGCACGACCCTGGACTTCTCCACCAACTGCTCGATCACCCCGCCTCCCCCCACCCGCCAAGAACGCTACGACGCGGCCCTGCGCCAATGCGAGGCTAACCGCTAACCACGGACGACCGCTGGCCATGCCCCCTCCTACACACGGGGCATGGCCTTTTATCGCGACACCTCGCCGACTCCGCCGACCGACGGCGTAATCGTCGACCTCTCCGGGCTGGCCGAGAAGCTCACCAGCTACGAAGACATCTCAGACGACCTCTCGGACGAGCAAGAGCAGCGCATCGTCCAGTACGTCAAAGCGTGCCTCGACATGAGCCACGCCAAAATCTCCAAGCGATACGACCACTGGCTCGAAGCGGACCGAGCCCACGACGTCTACGTCCCGCCTGGCGCCACCGCCTTCCGCGAGAAGGCCGTCATCGCGGACACCCGCGCCGTCGCGGACACCGTCCTCACCTACCTCATGGCCGCCCTCACGGGTCGGAACCCCATGTTCCAGCTTGAGGGTCTCAACCGCAAATCCCGCAAGGTCGCCTCCATCCTGGAGCGCGTCCTGCACTCCCAAATCCGGCGCACCGCTGGCGAAGCCAAGATCGCCCAGCACCTGCTCGACTGCATCCGCTACGGCTTCGCCCCCACCAAGGTCGTCTGGGACCCGCGCACCAATCAGAACCGCATCATCAACAGCGACCCCCGCCGCTGCTTCCCGGACCCCCGCGTCCAGTGGGGCGACTGGGAAAACTGGCAGTTCGTCGTCTTCACCGACTTCTCCTCCTACAACTCCCTGGCCCAGTCAGGCCTCTACCCCAAGCTCAAGAAGTACCCGGCCCTCCGCAACCCAACCGCCGCCACCTCTCAAGCCTGGGCCGCTCACCGCTGGCGCCAGGAGGAAGGTCGCGGCCTGGTCATCGACCCTGCCTCCCCGACCCAGACGAACACGGGCGCCCCCAACTACTTCTCCATCGGCAAGGCCCGTCCCGTCGACGAGGCCTGGCTGCGCATGGCTGGCTACGAGATCGGCCTGCCCCAAGTCGACCAGGTCTGGCTCGTCGCCACGATCATCGACGAACAGACCGTCATCCGCTTCCAACTCAACCCCTATGGCCGTCAGTTCCCCGCCGTCATTGGCGGCCTCTACAACGACAGCCACAAGACCTGGGGCCAATCCCTCTACGACCTGCTCCTGCCGATGCACGACATCGCCACCTGGCTGCTCCGCTCGCGCATCGACAACGTCCAGGCCGCCCTCAACAACCTGATCTTCGCTGACCCCACCCAGGTCATGATCCCGGACCTCATCGACCGGAACCCGTGGGGCGTCGTGCGCACCATGCCGGGCGTGAAGCCCGGCGACGGCGTCTTCATCGCCCAGGTCCCCGACATCACGCGCGGCCACTGGAACGACATCAATGCGATGTCCGACCTCAAGCAGCGCGTCTCCGCCGCCTCGGACGCCCAGCAGGGCATGCCGACCGCAGACGTCCGGACCGCCACCGAAATCCAGCGCCTGACCCAACTCGGCTCCCAGCGCCTCGGCGTCCTCAGCCGCGTCATCTCGGCCACGTCCGTCCGCCCGATGGTCCGCATGATGGTCTCGAACATCCAAGACTCCCTCGCCTACGAGGGCTCGATCCGCATGGAGCAGGGCAACATCCCTGGCCAGCTGGCCGACCTGGTCAACGACGGCTACCTCGACTTCACCGTCAAGGACCTCCAGGGCGACGTCGACTACCTGATCATCGACGGCACGCTCCCGGTCGAGCCCACCCGCTCCGCCGACACCTGGATGAACATGCTCCAGATCATGTCCAACACGGGCCTGAACATGGAGTTCGACATGTCCAAGATCGCCGAGGAAGCCATCCGCTCCTTGGGCGTCTCGGACCTCGACCAGTTCCGCATCTCCAAAGAGCAGATGGCCCAAGGCCCGACCCCCTCCCAGCAGCTGACGCTGATGGAGAAGGCCCGTGGCGCCACGGTCCAGCCCGCCGAGTCCATCTCCCGCGAAGTCGAACGCGGCAACCTTGTCCCCCTGCGAGCCGCCTAATGTCGAACCGCACCGCCGACCTGCGCACCGCTCTCTCGAACGGCCCTGTCTCCGACTTCGTGGACAGCGTCGCTCAAGACCTGATCGACGCCCACACCCTGGCCCTCTCCCAGCGTGACACCCGCATCACCATGCTCACCACCCTGGTCGATGGTCTCCGCGACCGCATCAACATCCTCGAAGCGCGCCTCGACGCCCAGGCTCGGGACGACCGCTACAAGCTCACTCGGGCAAACATCATCAACCTGATGCAGGAACTTGGTATCTACGAGGAATAGCCAGACGTGACCGAGACGCGCCCCACTGGCGAACAGCTTCGCTTCGTCTCGTCTGCGACCGGCGAGCACATCCTCGACACCTACCTCGAAGCCGCCGAGAAGGGTGGCCGCACGCTCCCCGATCTGCTGTCCGACCTGTTCAGCAACAGCGGCCAGTTCAACGCGTCGCTCTTCCAATTCCGCGTCAATTCCAGCACCCAACTTCTCGAAGTCCGGGTCGGCACCTTCATCGACCCCAACGCCGGTTGGTCCTCCGCGAACGCCAGCATCTTCCGTTGGCGCGGCGCTCACGCCAACGCGACCGCCTACGAACGCCTCGACCTGGTCACCTACAACGGCACGGCCTACTTCGCGAACGCGGCGCACACCTCGTCCGGCGCGGCCCCCAACTCCAACTTCAGCCAGCTCGTCTCCTTCGACATGAGCCCCTACGCGCTCAAGTCCGGCGACACCCTCACCAACCCCACTATCGCTGGCGCGGCGACCATCAACGCCGCCATGAACCTCGCCCAGATCGACATCTCTCTGGCCGCCAACCAGAACGACTACTCGCCCACTGGCTTCGCGACCGCCTCGATCCTGCGTCTGACGCCGACCGCCGACCGGACCATCACCGGCCTGGCGGCGCCTTCGTCTGGCCGAGTCATCTTCCTCTTCAACGCCAGCACCACCTACTCCGTCACCCTCTCGGACGCCTCGGTCTCATCCGCCGCCGCCAACCGCTTCGACTTCGGGTACACCCGCGTCATCCCGCCCCGGCGCGGCGTCATCCTCAACTACGACGCCACTTCCCAACGCTGGCGCGACGTCACCTACCTGGCCAGCGCGACCGCCTCTAACGTCTTCACCGGCACCTCCACCGAAGTCTTCGTCTCGCCGTCGTCGATCTTCGCCGCCGCTGCGCCCGTCTCGGTCTCCTACGCGGCGACCGTCACCCTCGACTTCGCGACCGGCTTCAACTTCGACATCGCCGCCCTCACGGGCAACCTGACCCTGGCCAACCCCACGAACATCAAGGCTGGCCAGTCGGGGCGCATCCGCATCCCGCAGGACGCCACAGGCAACCGCACCATCACCTACGACTCGTACTGGAAGGCGCCCGGCGGCTCCGCCAGCCAGGGGCTCTCGACCGCCGCCAGCGCGGTCGACTGCGTCTACTACTACGCCCGCTCGACCACTGAGATCGAGTTCACCGTCTCGCGGAACTTCTCCTAATGCTTCCGTTCTTCCCTCACCCGATGATGGGGCGGGCGCAGAAGACCGCCTTCTATGTCCGTGGTCAGTCGCAGACTGGCCTCGCCACCTACACCTACTCGCTTGCTGGCCTGGCCGCAGACGATCTCGTCATCGTCTATTCGTCCTATGGCAGCATCACCTCGGTCTCCAACAGCTTCGCCCGCGTCGGCTCCGCCTACACCTGGCCGGGCTTCGGCTACACCGACGACGTCTTCGCCAAGTCCATCACCCTGGCTGACGTCGGCACGACGCTGACCGTGACCGTCGGCAACACTGGCGGCCTCATGTTCTTCCTCGTCTACCGAGGCGCCACCGCCGTCTCCTGGAAGACCTCTATCGAGACCACCGGCGTCTACACGACCGCCACTGGCTTCACGAAGACTGGTGGCCACCTCGGCGTGGTCTGCCTGGGCTCTGACCGATCCTTGGGCGTCATGCAGGTCCAGTCTCCGGCCACCCCCCGCATCTCGAACGCTACTTCGGCCTTCTTCTCCGGCGCAGCGGGCGACATCCTGGATGGGGCCTACATAAATAACTCCGGTATCGACATCGGCGGCACGGCAACCGGCTATGTGCGCGTCGCCCATCTCCTTGAATTGACGGGCTAATCCCACCTCGCCCCGTTAATTCCCACCTCAACCACAACAATTCCGAAAATGACCGACAATTCCAACATCCTCCCCTTCAAAAAGGGCGACACCGAGCCTACCATTGAGATCAAGCGGCAGCTCATCGAAGCTTTCGCGCAGGCCCTCGACACTTTTGTCGAACGAACCGGGTCTGCGCCCACCGCCGCCAGCTGGTGCATCACCGACGACCTTGGCCGCAACTACGTCGGATGGGACGCGACCCGTTCCGCCCTCCCGGCCAACGCCGTCTACGCGATCCACTTCTCAAGCTTCATCACAAGGATCAACGAAACATGACTGCGCCTAGCCGTTCCCACGGCCAGCGGGTCGAGGTCTGGCACAAGATGTGTCTCTCGAAGCGCCGTTTCCCAGACGAGTACGTCGCCCGCGCCGCCATCCAATCTGGGATGCAGAACGGCTCAATCTCCACCGACAAGCTCTACGTCTACCAATGCCCCAGCTGCCGGGGCTGGCACATGACCCACAAGAACCATGGCGAAAAAACCCACTCCGTCACCCCGCAAGACCCGTTCCACCGGGACGTCCACAAGCCAAAGCGCAACTACTATCTCCGCGCCAGATGAAGGAGACCTCCGTGGCCAAGTCGATCCCGAAATCCAAAGCGGGCAAGCCCGCGTTCGCCTCGAAACCCGCGATGAAGGGTTCCAAGAACAACAAGCCTCGCAAGGGCTGCTGAACGCTCAGGCGAAACTCCAAGCCCTAAATGACCTGGTGGGCTCCAAGGGTTGGTCCTTGGTCCGCCAGGTCATGCAGGATGAGATCGTCTCCGCCGCGATGAACATCGCCACCCAGGCCTCCATGACCCAGCAGCAGGTCGACTTCCAGCGCGGCGCAATCTGGGCCGCCAAGCAACTCCTCGACCTCCCTGTCCGCATCCAACGTCTGGCTGAAACCGAAATCGCCATGAGCCAGGACGACCGCCCCAAGGCGCCTGGGTTCTAGTCCAGCCTGCCCCGCTAAGGCCGGGCTGGAGAACCTTATGGCTGACACCCCCGACATGGCCGCGATGGTCGCGCGCCTTTCCTCCCCTCAACTTGGTCCGGACCCGAGCGCCCCGCCGCCGCAGGAAGCTGCGCCGCCGCCGCCCGCGCCGCCCGTGAAGCCCCAGGCTTCCCCCGAGCCCACGCCCACCGAAGTCGCCGTCGCCGAGGGCTCCCCTCACGACGAAGGCGATCAGATGGGTGAGGACGCGATCCTCTATGAGATCGACGGCAAGAAGCTCACCCCGAACCAAATCAAGTCGACCTTCGACCGCTACCGCGATCTCAACTTCAAGCACGCCGACAACGCCAACCTCCTCAAGGCCGCTGAACTGGCCATGCAGGCGGGCGTCGCCAAGCATCCCGACGACATCGCTCGTCTGATCGTCGACACCCTGAAGGGTCAGACGGCCAACCCGACGATGGGCGCCAAGGCTGACCAAGCCAAAGAGACCGAGCCGGACGACTACGAAGACGTCCTTGCCAAGTGGGAACAGGACAACGCCGCCTCGCTCCCGCCTGGCTATCGTGACATGCAAGGCCACATGAAGAAGCTGGCCGACGGCCAGCAGCAACTCATGAGCCTGCTCCAGCAAGCCCTGTCCCACACCCAGGGCCTCGCTGACTCCAGCGTCTCCTCTCTCGAAGACGCCAACAAGTCCCGGAACGAAGCGATCCAGACCCGGATCGCCAACAACCTGGAAGGTCTGGCCCAGAAGCACGGCCTCAACGCTGACCACGCGAACGACTTCCTGATCTTCGCTGGCGAGCGCGGCTACACCCTGGACGACTTCATCGACCCGCGCCTCGCCGCCACGGTCATGAACGACTTCAAGGCCAGCCTGGACTCGCCCGAACTGGAGCGCATGCGCCAGATCGCCCAGCGTCGCCAGGCCTTCACCGGCTCCCTGTCCACTGGCCCGACCGGCGGCGACTCCGCCCCTGTCCAGCAGGAAGGCGACCCGCGCATCGACCGCCTCGCGGCCATGGCGCCCAGCCGTCGGAACATGTAGACTCCGCAAGCTTGCCCCCCGCGAAGGCCCGTTTGTGGCCCAGAGAAATCGCCCGGTTAACCGCCGGGCGATTTTTTTTACGACCGGGACGACCGCGTCCCACGCCCTGCGTCATAGCTCACACAGAAGCGCCACGGCCCTTCTCGACATCTTGAGCTGACGCGACCCGGCGACGTCCTTTCCGCCACCCCGCGAACGCTCCCGAGACCCCTCCCCCAACCTGATCTCAGGAGTCCCCGTTATGGGTGCTGCTATCCAAGGCCTGCGCGGCTCTGGCGAATTCACCGCCGACTACCGCCCCAAGAACTACCGCGAGCTCTACACCCTGCTGGAACCCAACGGCACGGCGCCCCTGAACGCGCTGCTGTCCATGGCCCAGTCGGAAGCCACCGACGACCCGGAATACAAGAACTTCCGGGACGAGATGCCGAACCGCGTCGTCACCATCAACAACGGTGGTGGCTACAACTCCTCGGCCACCTCGCTGACCATCGCCGCCGCGAACGACAACAAGTACGCCATCGCTGGCGCCATCCTGGTCAACTCGCGGACCGGCGAAGTTGTGCGCGTCACCGCTGACACCACCTCGACCACCCTGGCCGTGGTCCGGAACATCGGCTCGACCGCGTACACCATCAACCAGTCCGACACCTTCTTCGTCTCGGGCTACGCGGCGACTGAAAACGACACCACCCCGACGACCGTGTCCTTCGACGCGGACGTGGTGTCGAACTACACCCAAATCTTCCGCACCGCGTTTGGTCTGTCGAACACCCTGAAGTCGACCTACCTGCGCACCGGCCCGAAGGAAGACGAGCTCACCACCAAGGCCCTGAAGCTGCACATGAGCGACATCGAGCGCGCCATGTTCTTCGGGATCAAGGCCGAGGAAAACGGCTCGTCCTCGACCCCGCGCCGCTACACTGGCGGCCTGATGACGTCGATCTCGACGACCATCAACCTGGCCAGCGCGGTGGACTCCGACGGCACCATGTCGGAGACCCAGTTCGACGACCAGCTGATCCAGACCGTCTTCAAGTACGGCTCCAAGGAGAAGCTGGTGTTCGGCGGCTGGAAGGCGGCGGCTCTGCTCCAGCAGATCGGCAAGGCCCGCTGGCAACCCCAGCAAGTCGGCGGCACCTACGGCGTGAACATCACCCGCTACAGCACCTTCGCTGGCGATCTGATGTTCCACCTGCACCCGGCCTTCCGCCAGGTTCCGGGCATGGACGGGACCATGATCTTCCTGGACGTCCCCAACCTGAAGTACCGCTACCTTCAGGGCCGTGACACGAACCTCTATGAGAACCGTCAGGGCAACAACCAGGACGGCGTGATCCACGAGTACATGACCGAGTGCGGCCTGGAGCTCCTCCAGGACAAGGTCCACACGGTCATCAAGGGCTGGACCGGCCTCTAAGGACGACCCCCTAGCCCCACCAGGCCAAAGTCAGGGCGCCTCCCACAAGGAGGCGCCCTTTCCTTTTGGGGTCCAGATGACCGAACGAAGCGACCACAACCCGCACATCAAAGACGGCTACTCGCCCCTGCGAACCCTGCTCATGCAGGTCCTCCGCAAGTACGGCGACTACGCCCCTGGCACCGCCAGCGGGGACACCATCCTCCTGCTGATGGACCTGGCCAACACGGTCATCGACGAGGTCCGCGCCCACCCCTACTGGGACGGCACGCGCCTGGACTACTACGTGGCCGCCGACGACGTGCGCCCGGTCCCCGACAACATCGTCAAGGCTGGCGTCTCCTACTACTACGCCGCCCAACAGAACTCCTCGAAGACGCAACTCCTGGCCCAGGAGTTCCTGCGCACCATGAACCGCGAGCTCTGGTATCGCCTGAACGGCAACACCCGCATCTCGCTGATCCCGACCGACGGCGGCTCGAACCCGGCCTACTCCCGCAACTCCACCACTAACCGCAACAACGGGCAGGTCTCCTAATGTCGAGTCCTAAGTCCCCGCATGGCGTCCAGACGAAGCCCTTCGTCTACCAGGACTTCCAGGGTCTCGACACGACGCGGGACATCACCGCCCTCGACACGGGCTCCAAGCAGTACCTGGCCAACCTGGTCGACGGCTTCTGCGACTGGCGCGGCCAGATCACGCGCGATCCTGGCGCGACCCATTATGCTGGCCGCTTTACGACCAACCACATCGAGTTCTACGCCAAGGACGGGATCGTCTGGGCCGAGCAGGACGGCAAGGGCGTCAACCTGGTCAGCGATATCGGCGTCGTCGAGGACACCGCCTTCACCATCGACTCGACGGTCACCTCCACGGTCTTCAACCGCAAGGCCCACTTCTTCTCGTCCAGCCAACAGTCCTTCTACTACGATGGCTCCAAGTTCTCCGTGAACCAGAGCGTCGCCCTGGACAGCCTGCGCCCGGCGTTCGCCACCGCTGTTGGCCGCCGCCTGGCCGTGGCTGGCATCTCTGGCCGCGAGACCGAGGTCCACCTCTCCCGCGTCGATGACCACGAGGTCTTCCCAGACGACGAGGCCTCTGACTCCACCAACGTCCTGCGCGCCGCCAAGATCGACATCGCCAACTACACGGGCGCCGCCGAGCCCATCACCGCCGTGGCCCGCTTCGAGCAGTCCCGCCTGGTGATCTTCACCACGGACCGCGCCGTGGTCTTCGCCGTCGACCCGGACGTCTCCACCTGGACCATCGACGAGCGCGCCAACATCAACGTCGGCTGCGTCAGCCACAACACGGTCTGCCTGGCTGAAGACGTCCTGATGTTCTGCTCCCGCTCCGGCGTCCACACGCTCGGGCGCTCGCGCGACAACGGCCTGACCATCGGAGCCCAGGGCCTCTCGGACAAGATCGACATCCTGTACCGAAAGCTCATGAACTCCGTACCGGCCTACGAAAAGATAAGCGCCGCGTACGACCAGGATATGGGCCAGTACCACGTCTTCTTCCCGCAGCCTGGCGGAACCCAGACGAAGCGCCTGACCCTCACCTTCAAGAACGGGGTCATGGAGCCGAAGTGGTCGGTCTCCGAGTTCATGAACGCCCGGTGCGGAGCCTCCCAGGGCGGACACCTGTTCATGGGTACGCCTGGCGGCGTCTACGAGATCAACAAGATCGAGGACGCCGGAGCCGACCTGTACCCCAACCTGGTCGCCACCCTGCCCTACCTCTGGCACGGCTCCTTCACCGACCAGAAGTCCTCCCACTCCGTCATCATCCAGGCGTCCGGCAACGGGAACTGCACCCTCGAAGCCTTTAACGAAGAGGGTGTCCTCCTGGACTCGATGGTCTTCGAGATCGACGCCAGCCCGGACGACAACAACTTTCCCGACGTGCCACTTTCCCGCCAGTACGAGCGCCGGTTCGAGCATCGCTACAAGGCCGTCGCCTTCCGGCTGACGGTTCCCGGAAGCGGGCTCCTCCGCATCATCGGACTGGCTGTCGTTGTGAGGAAGGAATAGATGGCTCGGCTTCGGCAGCAGAACCCCAACAACTACGTCTCGTCGGGGAACACCTCCGCCGAGTTCGAGTCGATCATCCGCTACATCAACGCGGCTGAGCTCGGCAACAAGACCATTGGCGAACTGCTGGCCTCGATCTTCGACGAGAGCGGGGAGTGGAGCGGGCCGGTCGAGATGCGCCTCGACTCCAGCAATGGCCTCCAGTACCGCGTTGGCGTCTACACCAGCGAAGACCTGGGTTGGGTCACCCTGACCTCCCTGTCCGATGTGCGCGGCCCCGCTGGCGCTGACGTCGGAACCATCGGCGCCCCGATCTTCTTTGGCCGGGTCGACTATGTCGCCACGTCTGGCCAGACCGTCTTCGCCTACGCGCACGATACGGACGATGACATCCTCGTCTACGTGAACGGCATCCTGAAGACGCCTGGCGTCTCTAGCGACTACACGCACGACGCCGCCGCCGACACCGTCACCTTCAACTCCGGCGTCGCCCTCAACGACAAGGTCAGCTTCTTCCGGGTCCGCTCGACCTCGGTCACCGGCTACACCCGCGTCGACTACTACACGACCTCCACCCAGGCGGTGTTCTCGTTCGTCCACGACGACACCACGGTCCTGCACGTCTACAAGAACGGCATCCTCCAGCGCTTTGGCGGCTCCTACGACTACGTCGCCAACCCCGCCACCGACACCGTGACCTTCGTCACGCCGGTCGCCTCGGGCAACTCAATCTCCATCATCACCGTCGAGAACACGGCGACGACCGCCGTGACTGGCCTGATGATGGAAGAGAAGTTCGCTGACCCCGCCACCGGCAAAATCCTCTACTCCAAGCTCCAGATCGCCGACGGCGACATCGCCCAAGCCAAGGTCTCCGGCCTCCCCGCCGCCCTGGCCGCTGGCGCCAAGCTGGTCATCTCGAACACCACGCCGGTCTCTCCGGGTCAGGGCTGGCTCTGGCTCGACACCTCCGTCGTGCCGAACGTCCTCAAGTTCTTCGACGGCCTGAACTGGCTCCAGACCAGCCCGGACAGCACTCTCCCCAGCTTCACCGCCGCCGACGCTGGCAAGGTGGTCCAGGTCAACGGCCTGGGTAGCGCCCTGATCTATGCCGACCCGGACCTCTCGTCCGTCATCCCGGTGACCCAGAAGGGCGCCGCGAACGGCGTCGCCACCCTGGACAGCAACGGTCAGCTTCCTGCCGCCCAGCTGCCCAGCACCGTCGCCTCCTACAACCACTACGCCAAGTACGCCGGAACGACGGCGAACGGGACTTACGTCCACCAGCGCGTCTTCAAGCGTAAGCTGAGCCTGACCGGGGCGACTCTGGTCTGCGCGTCCGGCACGGCCACCGTCCAGCTGGCCATCAATGGCGTCGGCGTTGGCCCCACCTACTCCGTTTCGTCTGTCCTCCAGGACGTGACCTTCGCCACGGCTCAAGCCGTCGACGCCTCGACCTCCAGCGTCCGCATCGGCTTTATCGTGACGAGCGCCTCGACCTTCACCGACTTTGAATTCGTCGTCGCCGGGAGCGTGGTCACCTAATGTTCGACTTCAACGACTTCAGCATCAAGGAGCCCACCTCCACCAACGTGGGCTCCGACGGCCTCAAGTTCGGCACCTCCGTCGTGAGCTCTCTCGGCGGGAACCAGACGAGCACGCCCCAGCCCTCGGACTCGTCGTTCACCAACTTCATGAACCTCGGGACCTCCGGCACCGCCACCTCGACGACCCCGGCTTCCACCCTGTCCACCTCGGCTCAGACCCCGGCCTGGTACGCGGCTGGCAAGAAGGGCGACTGGGCGGGCCTGCTCGCCAACCGTCCGAACAACGACGTGGCCCTGGAGTACCAGCAGGAGTCGACCCGCGACGCTAAGTCTAAGGCCAACCTCCGGGCCATCGGTGCGACCGACGAGAACAAGTTCGCTGAGTGGTGGTGGAACAAATACGGCAAGGGTGGCTTCACCGAGCCGTCCCCCGAAGTCACGGGCGCTCAGGACTACGCCAACAGCACGGCCAACACCGCGCTCACGGGCGCCCTCAACACCGCCTCGCCTTACACCCAGCAACTCACCATCGCGCCGTCCGACACCGCGCGCCTGGCCGAGCAACAGCGCATCTCCGGCCTCCTGGAGAAGTACGGCAACCTGGCCAACTCGCTGCGCCGGGGCGTCTCGACCGCTGACATCTACAACGGCGACAACCTCACCAGCCTCGACCTCGATCTCCAGGAGCTCCTCGACAAGCTGAACGCCGAGAAGCAGGCCTACTCGGACGTCCCGCTCACCCTGGACGACACCAAGAAGAAGCTCGAAGACGTCGCCGCCCTGCTCGGCACGCGCAAGACCGCGCGCCAGGAAGCCCTCGACCGCGAGAAGGCGGCTATCGAGAACGTCATGTCTCAGATGGCGGGCATCCAGGAGTTCGACGAGACCGGCCTCCAGGGTCTGGCCCAGGCTCTGTCGCGCAGCCAGTCGAACCTGAGCCGCTTCAGTGGCGGCGTGGACAGCTATGTCGGCGCCCTGGACAACGCCATGTCCCAACTGGACTCTCGTCTGGGGAAGATCTCCAGCACCCGGTCTACCGTCGAGGGCGACGCTCAGGCCTTCCTGAACCGCCTTCGTCTGGCCAATGTCGGCAGCCAGTCCGACCTCGATACGCTCATGAACGAATACACGGGCCTCTCGGGTCGCGCCTCTCAGTGGCGCGCGAGCCAGGCCATGGACGAGCTCTCGGCTATCGCGGACTTGCTCGGTCGTAAGAAGACCGACCTGGCCTCCGTGCTGAAGGCCGCCGCCGATGCCCAGGCCGCCGACGCCGCCAAGGTGAAGGTGGACGCCAACGGTAACTCGGTCTTCTCCCGCGCCGTGATGCGCGACCAGCGGCTCTCGCTGCCGCAGATCGCCGCCCTGCGCCGCCGCAACACGAACAGCCGCACCCCCTCCTACTCAAGCTCCTTCTCGTCCAACCTGGGGCTCTAACGCATGGTCCTCCCCTTTATCGCCGCCATCCTTGGCACCACAGCTGTTAAGACTGCCGCCGCGACGGTGGGCGGGACCCTGCTTGCCTCTAAGCTGGCTGGCGGTTCGTCTGGGGCTAATGCCGCCGCCGCCCAGGCTGGCCTGTCGCAACAGCAAGTCGACGAGCTGATCACCCGCCTGAAGGAAGGGAACGCGGACCTCCGCAACGACGCGGCTTACAACCGCGCCGAGGGCGACAACCTGATGGCCGGGTTCGCCAAGGCGATCCAAAGCCAACTCGAAAACCAGGGCTACCTGCTGGGTCGCAACGCGACCAACGACGCCCTCTCCCTGGAAGGCCGCGACTACCAGCGCGGCTACGACGCCACCAACCAGGACACCCTCAACAGCGAGTATGCCTCCCGCTACGCCCAGCTGATCGAGGACCGCCGCGCCCAGGCCAACGAGCGATCCATCGACCTGGCCAACAAGAGCCGGATACTTGCCGCCACCAAGAAGATGCGCGACGACCTCAACCGCGCGCTCTCCGCCCAAGGTACGCTGACCGCGCCGACCCTGTACGGCGCCAGCGATGTGGACGCCGAAGCCGCCAAGCGCTCCGCGATCTACACCAAGGCCCTCGACCAGCTGTCCGACCGCGCCATGTCAGCGAACGAGGCCGCCCTCATCCGTCGCGGCATGGACGCCAATGGCTCCGGCGACTCGGTCGAGCAGCGCGCCGAGATGGTCAAACGTCTGGCCCCAGAATACCAGAAGGCTGTGTCCCAGGCCGAGGCTGAGGCTCAGCAGCTTGTCGGCGCTCGGAACCAGAACCTCACCAGCCAATACGAGCTCCTCAAGGACCAGCGCTCGCGCGCCCTCCAGGAGATCATGGGCGCTGGCAGCGCTGGCCTGGACATCGAGGCCAGCCTCAACCCCGCGATCACCGGCATCCTCAGCCGCGACGTGGGTTCCGCCTCCTATCGCCCGTCCACCGAAACCGGCATCAACACCAACTTCGTGAACCCTGGCTACCTGGACCCCGCCACCTTCGGGCAACTCGCGAGCCACGCGCGGGGGCGAACCACGACGGACTACTCCGCCGCCATCCAGGCCCTGAGCGCCGCCCTCGGTGGCGCGAGCGACACCCTGCGCACCAACCAGGCCGTCAGCCAGAACGCTGGTGAAGCCGCTGGCGCCCTCGGCGCTCAGAACGCCAGCGCCTGGGGTAACCTGTTCTCGAAGACCATTGGCGAGGTCCTCGACAAGACCGGCACGGCCAAGACCAGCGCCGGTCCGTACATGTAGGGAGCGACATGGCCAATCCGTTCTATGCCTCTGGCTTCGTGAAGGAGATGGCGCGGGGTGACGCCCTGCGCCGTGACGTCGCTCAGCAGTTCCTTGAGTTCCGCCGCCTCAATCCCGAGGCGACGGCTCAGGACATGCGCGACTTCCTGACCGCCTCGGCTGGCCAGTTCAATCCGCACGTCCAGTACGACGACGACTACCTGAAGCGCATCGCCACCCAGAACGCTCAGACGAAGGCGACCCGCCAGGCTGACGAGGCCGCGCAGCGCATGGCGCGCGACGCCCAGCTGCGCAGCGCGATCCAGACCAACTACGTCGACAACTTCGCCCAGACCGGAGACCACGCCAAAGCGGCTGAGATGACCTCGGCCATGTTTGGCGGGACGCCGGAGGCGCAGCAGATGGTGAAGAACACCATCGTCGAGCCCGACGCCCTCATCGCCAAGAGTGCTGACAAGGCGTGGGCCGAGTACGCCCCTGGCATCGAGCAGCGCTTCAAGCTTGGCGAGAAGGCCGAGGACATCGCCAAGGATGTCCCGTCCTGGCTCGTCCCCAAGTTCAAGTCGATGGCCTCGTTCTACGCCGGAAAGCAGAACGAGGAGTCCCTCCAGAAGGAGGCTGATCGGCGCGATCGTCTGGATCAGATCGCCCAACTCATGACCGTCTCGAAGCTCCCGCCCGAGGAGCTTCGCAAGCGCGGCTATCGTGACGAGGACATCCAGGACGCCATTGGCATCGCCCAACAGAACATCGGCGTGATGGCCGACAGCTGGCTCCAGTCTGAACTCCCCAAGGTCGGCGAGCAGGCTGAGGCCGCCGGCAAGAAGCAGGTCGACGACCTGGCCATCGACAAGCTCACCGCCAAGGGCTCGCTCTATGAGCAGTCTCCCTGGATCACCCAGGCTGCGCGCGACATCGCCTACAACTACGCCCTCACACCTGGCCAGCTGGCTGCGCTGAAGTCCACGCTCTACAGCTCCATCAAGGCCAAGACCTACGACGACGCCCGTCGCCAGCTGTGGGCCGCCACCATCGGCAACAGCCAGCGCCCCGCGTCCCTGCGCGACTACTACACCCAGTCCATCCAGGACCAGTACGCGGCCAAGAAGCCTGTCGACTTCAAGACCGCCCTGAACATGAAGGACAACGAAGCGCAGCGCGGGTTCTCTCGCTTCCAGAACACCATCGCCGCTTTCCGCTCCGACAAGATGGACAGCCGCGCCGGGGCCTCGCTGATGGCGGAGTCCCAGAAGCTGCGGGCGTGGGCCGCCGAAGCGCGGAACTCCATGCTCGGCGTGCGCAGTTCCATGTACGGGGACGCGAACCCCTACGACGAAGCCGCCGCTCGGGCCGCCGCCGACACCTGGTACCAGAAGGCGCTGGAGCTGGCCGACCAGGCTGAAGCCGAGGCGAACAAACGTCTGGCCGGTAAGGCTCCCGCCCCCGAGAACCTGGACTTCCCGTCCCTGGTGAAGCACCCCGAACTGGCCCAGCAGAACCGCGAAGCCGGTCAGAAGCGCTTCGGCGAATTCATGTACGGCATGGGCAACGCGCTGGGGATCAACCCCGAACCTGCCCGCCAGCAGCGCATCTCCGAGCTCCGTCTCCTGCGCAACAAGGCCCTGGTGAATGGCGACCAGGTGTCCGCCAAGCACTGGCAAGACGAGCTCAAGAAGCTCGGGGCCAACTAGGACGACCCCCCTCAACCACGGGCTCTAGGTTCCGACGAACATCATTCGCCGGAAACTGGAGTACCGTGCGTGAGCAATCTCGATAAGCTGGCCCAGAACCTCATTGCGGGCGGCTCGTCCTCTCAAGCGCGCGGCACGGACGCCCTGAAGGACCCGATCTTCCTCGCGAAGGTCCGAGACTACTATCGCATCTACAAGGGCAAGGAGTTCTCCGACGATCAGGAGATGCTCCGCCACTGGCGAACCGACCAGACTTGGGTGAACTGGAACGTCGCGGGCATGGGCCTAGACGCCCTGTCCAACCTCGGCGCTGGCAAGGACGAGCTCGAACTCAAGCGCGAGCTCAAGCGCGTCTACGACGAAACCCCCATCACCGCAGAAGACGTGCCGACCATCGGCGCGGCCATGCTGCTCGACCCCACCAACCTCATCGGCGCGGGCGAGGCTAAGGCTGGCGTGGCCGCCCTGAAGGGTGGCGCTGGTCTGGGGAAGGCCGCCCTGAAGGCAGCTGGCGAAGGCGCCCTGAAGGAAGGCTTGATCCAGGGTGGGGTCGGCGCTGGCGCTGAAGCCGTTAACGAGATGCGCGACCAGGAGCTTGGTCTGCGCGACAACATCAGCGCCTCCGAGATCGCTGGCGCCGGTCTCACCCAGGCGGGCATTGGCGCGGGCCTCGGCGCCGTAGGCGCCGGGGCTGGCACCGCGCTCTTTGGAAAGCGTGCTCTCGCCAAGAAGATTGAGGCCGCCCAGAAGCTCGGCTTCTCAGACGAAGACATCGCCGCCATGGGGATGGAGGAGCTCGACTCCATCATCTCCAAGGGTACCCAAAAGATCATCGACGAGTCGCCGCCGGAGACGGACGGCCAGGCTCAAGACTCCGCTCCCGAACCGACGCCGACGGAGGCCGAGGCTCCGGCCCCGACCGTCGGTCTCGACCCCACCACCATCGAGGTCGACCGCCAGCGCCTGGCCGCGATCCATGCCGACTACCTCGAACGCCTGCGCAAGTACGAGAAGGACGGGCAAGGCGCCGATCCCGCCGCCCGCCAGCTGGCCGACGCGACCGCTACGATCACCGCCCTGGACCGGCTCCCCTACCGCCTCCAGGAGGCGCAAGAGAGCCTGACCCCGCTGCTGGACAAGAACGATCTTGGTCAGGAAAAGGCGGTCCTTGAAAAGGTCAAGCGCCTCAACTCGCTGCGCAACCTCTACACCACGACCCTCGAAGACCCGTCGCCCGAGCGCTTCGCTGAGCTCCAGCGCAAGATGTCCGAGGTCCTCGAAACCAAGGGCAAGAAGGCGACCGTCAAGGACCTGGCCCCGCCCCCTGCGACCGAAACTGTCGCAAGTACGGCGCCCTCGTCTGGCGAGAAGATTCCTCGCAAAGCCCGTAAGCGCGTCAAGGAACAAGCCCAGGCCGCGCCCGCTGAAGGCGTCGAGACTCTTGAGCCTGCTAAACCCGAAGACATCGCCGCCGCCGAGGCGAAGCCGAAGCGCCGTGGCCGTCGCCCCGCCGTCGATCCCAAGGAGTTCGACGAGGCCGACGTCGCCAAGGGCGATGAAATCTACACGACCCTGCGCGACAGCATCGAGCGCCAGGCCAAGGGTTCCTTCGAGGCCCTGCGTCGCTCGCCTCAGTTCGAGGCCGCCGTCCGCAGCCTGGCTGGCGGCCAGGCGGATGAGGTCTGGCGGTACGTCTCGACCATCCGCCACCCGATCAGCGACTTCGACAGCAAGATGGCTGGCGGTCTCACGCGCGAGCAGCGCATCCGCCTGCGTGAATTCCAGAAGATCGAACGGGCCGCCGACCCTGAGGCCGACGACGCCACCATTCTGGCTCGCGCCTCCGCCAAAGCTTTCGGTCCGCCCGTCGACGTCTCCAAGTCTCCGAAGGCTCTGCCCGTAAACGCGGGCCGCAACGCCAACGGCAAGGTCCAGGACATCCTGCGTCCCGGCAAGTGGGCTGGCCAGGGGCGCACAGTCACCGACGGCCCCGCGCCTCGCGTCTCCAAGCGCTTCCGCGTCGACCCCGCTGAGCGTGCGTCCGAACCGCGCCTGGCCACCGACATGGAGAAGGCCGAGCAGGCTGCCCGTCGCGAAGCCAACAAGGTCTTCACCGACCTCCGCTCGGCCAAGGACTACGCCCACCGCCGCGTCTCGATCCCCGCCGGTAACGGTCGCATCCGGTTCGAGGAGAACACCGCCGCCGTCGAGTATCGGGCCGCCAAGGGCGAGGCCCTGATGGACGGCCTGCCCGCGACCCGCAACGAGCGCGTCTGGTACGATCCCGTCACCCGCGCCTCCTATCGCAAGTACGAGTCGATCCGGCCCGGCACCACCACGGAGCCGCCGAAGAAGTCTCTCGTCGAGCGCAAGCGCGAGAAGCTCGAAGCCAATCGCTCCGCCGCCAAGGAGCCGGGTCCGGACGTCCACCCGTCCATCCTGGAAATCCTCAAGAAGATCGAGACCGGCGAGATCGACCTGGACGGTCTGCGCCGCCAAGAGGCTGCCGCCAAGGAAGCCGCCACGGCGAACCGCGAAGTCGCCGCCAAGTCCGCTGATCTTCCCAAGGTCCCCGCTCGTCTGGAGTCTGGCGAGTACCTGGCCCTGCGCAATCGTGAGGACCCGAACAACGTCCGCGTCCTGTCCGCCGCTCAGTACGAGAACGGCGGTGGCCTGGCCAACTTGCTCGGCAAGAACGGCGACATCGGCGACTGGGAGATCGGCCACACCACTGGCAAGTCTGACAGCAAGGAGGCCGTCGCCGCCTTCAAGGCGTGGGACCCGGCGACCGATGCGACCCCAGCCAAGGCCGCTCCGGCTGGCGACCGCATCCTCTCCTTCGACGAAGCCAACACCCCGCTCAATCTGGATGAGCAGGACGCTGACGACCTGCGCGTCCTGGCCGCCAACATCGCCCGTCTGCCGTCGGCGTCCGGCATGGGGACCACCCTGCGTTCCTACATGAACGCCATCGTCGGTTACCTGGATCGCGGCGAGCTGACCCCCATCGGCATCCAGTCGATGGAGCGGGCCATCAACTCGCTGAAGGCTTGGGGCAATCGCGAGAGCAACAAGAAGGTCGCCTCCGCCCTCAAGGACTATTACGCCTGGCGCGAGCGGGTCATGCCTGGCCGGGTGGCCCTGACCAACTCAGACGTCGTCGAGTTCGAGGCCTCTCTTCGCAACGTCGGCCAGCACTTCCAGCCTGGCGAAGTCGAGGAAATCCTGAAGTTCGTGAAGAAGCTGGCTGACCACGGCCAGGGTCTCCCGAACCTGCGCTCCGGAGATGGCTACGCCTACGGCTACCGTGGCGTGAAGCTGTCGGCGACCGTCTCCACTGGCCCGCTCGACATCATCCCGAACCTCCCGGCGATGCTCCACGAGCTCGGCCACTGGGCCTATGACGCCCTGCTCACGCCGGAGGAGAAGCTCCGGTTCTGGGAGGCGATGGACAAATACTACAAGGCGGACGGCTACGCTGACGCCGACGCCATCGGGGCCAAGTCTCCCACTGACGGGCTGGGGTATTCCCCGGACGAGATCAACGGCGAGCCGACCTCAGACGACACCAAGGCCAAGTTCAAGGCCCGCGTCTTCAACGAGCTTCAGTCGCCTCAAGAACTGTTCGCCAACCAGTTCTCGATGTGGGCGATGCAGAACCGCGCGTCTGTCGCGTTCCAGGACGAGAGCTTCTGGAGGCGCGTGGCTGTCTACGCCAAGGCGCTGTACCAGCGCTACTTCACGCGGGACGCCATCGACCAGGACCTGGTCCCCCTCTTCGAGCGCCTGCTCCCCGCTCGCGAAGCGAAGAAGGTTCCGGTCAAGCCGGAGAAGCTTGAGCCCCACACCCCGATGGGGCGGCTGCTGGCGCGCAAGCTGAACACGCTGCGCATGGACTTCACGGAGTTCCGCCGCGCCCTGGCCGACGCCGACGATGAAGTGGTGATGGACAACACGGTCGACCTGATCGACTCGATGAACTCCATCCACTCCCTCTACGCCATGAAGCAGACGAAGCTCATGCGGTCCGACCTCATGGCCCGCATGAACGAGATCGTGGACGGCTACGTCAACGGTCAGCTCCCGGCCAGTGATGGCGCCCAGAAGGTTCGGAACCTGATGGACGGTGGAGAGGGTGGCCGCTGGGGCATCAACGACATCTTCGAGATGACGTTCGACACCGCCATCAAGCGCTTCAACGCCCTGTCCGACGAGCCGGTGATCGCCTCCATCAACGGCGACATCATCTCCTTCCGCGAGAAGCCGCAGGTCCACGCCTATCGCGCTCGGATGCTGCGGATCATGAAGACCATCCGTGGCTCCTATGAGAGCAAGATGGACGCCTCGGTCGAGGCCGCCTCCAAGCTGGTGGCTGCGCCGCGCTCCGAGAAGCCGAAGGCTGCCGCCGACATCCACGCGTCTGACGCCGTGCCGTTCAAGGCCGCCTCTCTGGCCCGGCTCCAGCACGAGTTCGATGTCTGGAAGGACACCGACTACGGCGTCCAGATCGCCGCCGAGATCGCCCAGCGCAAGAAGGCCCAACCCCTCGACGCCAGCGCCCCCCGCCTGGTGGTCAAGGAGCCCACCGTCACGCGCGCCATGCGGGCCGAAGCCTCCGACTATGTCGGCCTCACCGACAACGACGGCGTCGCCCCGAGCGCCCGCCACTCGATCCGTGAAGCCCAGGCTCACCTGACCCATCGCGATGGCGAGAAGCAGTCGGTGATGCGTGGCATCTTCTACCGCCTGACCAACCTCTCCGGCCTGGCCGACCAGACGAAGCCGAAGATCATCTCGTCTGACTTTGTTGCTAATATTGCTAAGGTTTCGCCGGAAAAGCCCGGAGAGGTCATCGACGTTCGGTCGCCGGAGTTCTCCGCGCTGCGCTCCAAGCTTCGTCGTCTGGCCAACGATCTTACCGATGGGGAAGTTGACTCGGATGAGACCGTCCACTCCGCCATCGAGATGGTGGTCCGGAGCGGCGCTATCCCTGACGACGGCCTACTGAAGAAGGCCGCGCCCGCCGGGGTCGACGAGTCCGCCTGGTTCGCAGAGATGGTTGGCGCCTATCTGCGGAACCAGGAGAAGCCGTTCGGCGCGACGCCTTACGCCCTCCAGCTGCGCGCCCTGGCCACCAAGGTCCAGGACGCCGTCGGCTACGTCCTGAACGGACACATCGGTCGCACGGACATCAAGGCTCGCCACCCGCTCATCGACAACTACGGTCCGATGTTCGGGGCTGACGACGACTTCGTCCCGCCGACCGCTGGCAAGGTGGCCGCCGAACTGGTGGGCGCCAACACCAGAGCCGCCTGGGAAAACGCCGGTCCTCAGCGTCGCTCCGCGATCAAGGCCTTCGTCGGGAACGGCATTGGCCTGAAGGGCGGCAAGCCGTCGCCCTACTTCACCCGCTCCCTGATCGACGCCGCCGATGACGACGCCCTGGTCCCAGTGGTCCAGACGCCGTTCGGCCCTGGCGTGCGCATTCACGCTGACGCCAAGGACGCCGAAGGCGCCTCTATCTTCGACGACATCGACAAGCGCCTGGAGCACATCGCTGACGTCCATGGCGCCGACAGCGAGACCTATGTCGAGTACGCCTACCTCGCCAACGATCTCCAGAACTCGCTGATCTCGCTCCAGAGCGAGCGCACCTACATGGACGTCCTCGACGCCCGTAAGGGCTCGCTGGGCGCCGCCTACCTGGCTAAGGCCAAGGACCAGCGTGACTTGGTCCGGAACCTCCAGGACGAGGTCGAGGCGCTCATGATCGAGATGTTCGGTCCGGGCGCGGACAAGATCGGGGCCTACCCGGTCTACGTCAGCATGAAGAACCCGCTCGACCTGACCGGCGACCTGGTCTCGTCGAACCCCTTCTATCGCTTCTACAAGTACGCCGACGAGAACGCCCTGCTGGCCCCCGACGCCGACAAGGTGTTCGCCGAGCTCGCCGACGAAGACCTCTCCGAATGGAGCGGCAACGACGCCTACGCCTTCATGGTCAACCTGATCCACGATGGGACCGGGAACTGGGAGCAGCACTCCGGCGTGGCCAACGCGATCCTGAAGGACATGGGCTACGACGGCATCATCGCCAACGCTGAGGGCGACGACTACATCCTGCTGTTCGAGCCCCGCCAGGCGAAGCACATCAACGCCGCCACCTTCGACGACTCCGACTTCTTCAATGGCTACCCCACCCAGCCGGACACCAATGTTCGTCTGGATAGCCTGAACTCGGCGATGCTCGACCAGATGGACACCCGCGTCTCCATGGAAATCCAGGAGATCGGCGGCCTGCCCAAGGACCTTAGCGCGGCCATCGGCAAGATGATGAACCGCCGTCGCCTGAGCGCCCGCGAGAACAAGCTGATCTGGTCGGCCTCCCTCGCCGACCGCCTGGGCGGCACCGGCTCTGGCCGCATGCGCAAGGGTGGCCTCCACTACCTGGCCGACTTCATCGCCCCGGCCTATGGGACTGGCCACTACGAACGCGTGGCCAGTGAGACTGCGCGCCTCATCGAGCCCATCGCCTCCAAGCTGCGCCAGCTTCCGGATGTCCCGCGCCACCTGAAGGCCTACGCCAACAGCGTGAACCCCTTCAGCCACAGCCAGCCTGCCAGCCACGGACGCATCGTCTCTGCCCTGCGCCGCGCTCCCGGCTCCGCCGCCGAGGAAGCGCTTAGCGCAGACGAGCGTGGCATCTACCAGCAGGTCCGCCAGGTCCTGAAGGAGATGGTCGACGAGCTCCGCTCGAACGGCGTCATGACCGGCGAGATCAAGAAGAACTACTTCCCGCAGGTCTGGAACAAGGACGCGATCCTGAAGGACCAGGACGCCTTCATCCGCTTCATGTCCAACTACATGAAGCGCGAGGCTGTCCGCGAAGGCCGCTCCATCGACACCGCCTCCGCCCTGGAGAAGGCGAAGACCGTCTTCGACAACCTGGTCAACGACGACGGCGTCTTCATCCCTCCGCCTGGCTCAGGCTCTAGCGATCTGATCGGCAACCACGTCGACTACCAGCGCCTCATTCGTCTGGACCAGGACGCCGAGTCCCTCAAGGAACTGGAGCCGTTCCTCGAAGACAATCTCGGCGCCATCCTCACGCGGTACATGGATACCGCCACCCGCAAGCTGGACGTGGTCAACAAGTTCGGCGTGGGCGCCCACGCCTGGCACGACTACATGGCGGTGATCGAGGGCGGCGACGAAGCCATCGCCTCCCTGCTCTCCACCAACAAGGTGTTCCGCAAGGACATCGTCAGCATGGACGAGGAGAACAAGCGCACGGTCATGACGCTCACGCGTGAGAGCGAGATGCCGTTCGCCAACAATCCGAAGGCTGCGCTGGAAGTCGTCGATCAGCTTCGCGAACTGATCCCCCATGGTCCCCAAGCCATGGTCGACTACCTGACCCTGCTGACCGACGCGGCTGACCAGACGTACATCCGTCGGGCGGAGGCCATCGCCAACGCGATGATCGACCGCTCAAAGATGGAACACCTCCTGCACCAGGACGAGATCACCCACTCCGATCAGATGCTGCGCGCCATCCTGCGCAAGCCTGTCGACAGCAACGCGCCGTCGAACAGCCTGCTGGGTCGCTCGGCTCGCGCCCTGAACAACTTCAACTCTGTCACCCTGCTCTCCTTCACCCTGCTCTCGTCCTTCGGTGACGTGATGCTGCCGCTTGTCCGCAGCGGCGACATGAAGGCCTGGCGCGACGGCATCGCCAAGATGGCCGTCGATCCCGAGTACCGGCAGATGATGAAGAACGTGGGCGTCTCCATCGAGAACATCGTCCACGAGAACCTGGTCGGCCTCTACGGCTCGACGACCTCGAAGTTCACGACCGCCTTCTTCAACGCCACTGGCCTGACCCCGTGGACCGTGATGATGCGCGACGTGTCTGGCGCGGTTGGCTACGAGTGGTTCAAGGCCGAGTTCCGCAAGGCCAGCAAGGCGTTCGTCGAGGGCGTCCCGCTGACCGAGCAGCCTCCTGAGTTCCGCCGCGCCTACCGCCACCTCAAGCAGTACGGACTCCAGGACCTGCTGGCCAATGGTCAGAACATCGACTCTCCCGATGCGCTGACCACGATCCCGGAACTCCGCCAGGCGATGATCAAGTTCTCGAACGGCACGATCTTCGAGCCGAACAACAACGACATCCCCGTCGTCTGGCAGACCCCGGTTGGCCGGATGCTGTTCCAGCTGAAGTCCTTCCCGCTCATGATGATGCGTCTGACCAAGCATGCCTTCAACGAGGCGGGCCTTGGGAAGGATGGCGTCGCCAAGGGTGAGCGGGACTACGGTCCCCTGCTCGCTCTCCTGGCCACCGCGCCCGCTGTCAACGCTGGCTTCATGGGCGTGAAGGACGTGGTCCAGGCTCGTGGCGAGGACAACACCCACACCATCCGGGAACGCCGCGCCTCTGATCAGCCGATCCTGGGCGACATCCTCAAGGCCAACGGCGTCGACCGGGACAGCCCTGAGGCTGACGCCCTGCTCGGCTGGTACATGGAGTCCATCTCCTTCATGGGCGGCATGGGCATCTTGGGCGACATGATCCACGACACCGCGTCGAACCTGGACAACGGCGCCTACGGCGCTCAGCGCACCGCGTCCGTGGTCTTCGGTCCGTCGGTCGGGGACTTCGTCTCGGCCTTCAACGTGCTGGCCGGTGTCAATCAGGGTGTGACGAACGCCATCACTGGCGAGGACAAGAACGACAAGGTCCGTCAGGCTTGGCGCGAAGTGGTCGGTCGGGTCCCCGTCGCTGGCGGCATCAAGAGCGTCCGCGAAGGAACCGTCGACACCCTAGCCGGGGATGCGGCTAGCTAGGGTCAAGATGAACAGGAAAACAAAGCCCCACCCCGCCACAAGCGCCGCAAGGAAGCTCGGCAGGGTGGGCTCCTCAGCAAAAACCTTGCAGGCGTAGAGGGCCAGCATGAAAAGAATGAGGAGGAGGAAGGCGTCCATCACTCGTAGTCCAGTCGGGCCTGGAGCTTCGTGAGCTCGGCCTTAGCCAGGATCAGCCCCTTGCTGATCTCGATCTTCCGCTCGACGACGTGGCGCAGCTTGTCACGCGTGCGCGTGTGAACATCGTCTCCTTCCAGCCCCTGGCTCTCGATCTCTTCGAGGCGTCGAGCGACGCTCGCGGCAGTCGCCTCAAGGCTCTGCATCTCGATTTCCAGGCGGGCGACCTTATCGACCTGGTCGCAATACTTGGCCAAGCTCACTTAGTTTTTTCCTTGGCTTTATAGGGCGCCCAATCCCCACACGACTCTTTGGCCTCCACCTTCTTCAGGCGGCACCACCACTTCCCGTCCGAGGTCGGGAAGGAATTTTCACAGGTTTTGCAGTCCGCGTTCGGGATGACAGAACCCCAGCAGACGTCATGTTTGAAGCAGCCGGTGCAGAGCCAGCCGGTCGGATCGTCTGAGATTTTGGCGGCGTCTCCGCGCCAGACAGTCTCCAGACGAGTGCGGATGTAGCCCCACTCGAACGGATCGGCGTCGACGATCTCAGCCCAGTAGAACGACTTGTCCTTGTTGTAGGCGATGAACAGGCAGCGCTTATGGCCGCTCATGCCCATCATCATCTGCATCTGGTCCCAATACTTGGGGTGGCTGACGCGGACGCCGTCCTTCTTGAACTTGTTGAACAGCGCGTCGTTCATGCTCTTGATTTCGAGCAGGTCGAGACTGTCAGGGTCCTTCTTGTCCAGGGCGATCTGGCCGTCCGTGTGGCAGACGATGTGACCGCCAGCTAGCTCGTACCGCCACTGGCGACCAGTCAGGGGATCGCGATCAAGGACGAAGTAGCCAGCCTTGCGCAGGTCCCGGATCACCTCGTTCTCGATGCGGTGACCGTCACGGAAGATGCGCTTCAGGCGAGCCGGGTTCTTCGTGTCGGGGAACCCGCGCAAGCTGAAGGCCAGGGCCGCGTCGCATTTGTTCCCAACGCCAGACGCGCCGATGTAGCCCCGAGCGTCGCTCTCAGGTTCCGCGTCGTACGCGGCGTCGATATCGGCGATGACCTGTTCAGCTGTGCTCATATGACTGAGGGGTCCAGCGGATGCTCAACGCTGGACCCCTCGCTCCGGGCTAGGTGGGAGGGCGGGAAGCCCGGAGGATCAGAACGGGATTTCGTCGTTGAACGACGAGGCGCCCCGACCAGTGTTGGCCTCAGGCTCCCGGCGGGTGTTGGCCCGAGGGTCAGGGCCAATGTGACCAGCCTGGTTCTGGCTGAAGTAGGCGCCGGACCGGCGGACCTTGCCGCCACCCGGACGGACGCGACCGTTGCTGTCGGTCCAGTCTTCGCCCTGGTCCACGCGAACGCCGACCATCAGGCCGACGATGGAGCGCACGTCGCCGGGGCGATCAGGGTTCGGGTGGCCAGCCGAGATCAGCAGCGCCTTCAGCTTCTGGAGTCCGATGCGCTCCGCCTCGGCGTTGTTGTTCTTCAGGTTGATCCAGTCCTTGATGTCGCCGCCGGAGTCCCGGTCGACAAAGGTGACTTCGAGGCCCTTGCCGCGCTTATCCTTGGTGTCCTTCACCTCGGCTTCGGTGATCTTGCAGATGTAGTTGCCGGGGCGGAGGGTGTTGCTGCCGCGTTCGGCTTCGACCCCGGAGAGGTCAAGCCCGCCAAAACCAGTCCAATTGGTCATTACACCGCCTCCTTAGCGGCCTTGGAAATCTTCGCAAATTTGTCGTCGTCAGCGGTGATCTTTTCGAGGAGGTCGACGACGCTGACCCCTTCCTCGATGGACTTCAGACGACGGCGCGGATCACGGGCTTTGCCGTGCCAGCCGTTGACTTCGTCCGTGATGATGAGGCGGGTGACCTTGGTCGCCCCGCTGGCGGGGTCCACGACGGTCGAGCGCACGCCGCAGAAGACGTGGTCGAACAGGGCGGGGACGCTTTCGGCCACGGACTTCTGGGTGACCGAGGGCCAGTATTCGTTCTCGTCGTTGGAGTTGCGCTCGGTCTTGGCGAGGCAAGTCACGTAGACGTGGAAGGGAAGATCGCGGACCCACTTGAGGGCGCCCTTGAACTGGCGGGCGTACTCCTGCCACTTCCGCATATCGTGGGGGTCCTTGAACCCCTTCTCGACCTCGTCCATGCAGCGGTCGGAAAGCTCGGTCAGGCTGTCGATAGCCAGCCAGCTATAGCCCTGCTTGGCGAACTCCGGGTCAGAGGCGATCATCTTGCAGATGCCTTTGAAGGAGTAGACGTCCGACGCGGGGTCGTGCTTGCCGTCCCAGGACGAGAACTCGACCACGTCGATGTCGCAGTCCGACAGCGAGATCAGGCCGCTTTCGCCGCTGATGATCAGGCCCTTGCCGTACTTCTTCTCGAAGAACCGGCACTGGTACGTCTTGCCCCAGCCGTGGTGGCCGTAGAGCAGGACCTTCTGGTGGCTGACGCCGACGTCGCTCGTCTTACTAAACAAGGTCGGTCTCCTTGATGGTCAGCTTCACCTTGCCAGGCTTGATCTCCAGGGCCTTGGCGAGGGCCGCGCGGTCATCAGGGTCGAGCGTCTCGTAAACCTTCGGGTCCACAGTCAGCTTCGTCTTGATGGCCTTGATGGTGGGGGAGACGTCGACCAGCCGCGAGAGCTCGTCCTGGTCCCAGGTCTTCGTCCCCTTGACGGAGATGTTGATCTGGTAGGCCTTGGAGCCGTCGCTCACGACGCCACCGACTTCCATGCCATGGGAGCCGGGAGGCAGCGGGGGGAAGCGGTCGATGAGTTCGGTCTCAAGGACCTTCATCGTGTCTTCCAGGGATTTGATGTGAGCCTTCATGCTCACAATGCGGTCGGCCAGCTCGAACTGCGTGGCGCCGACAGAGGCGGGCGCCTCTTCGTCATCGGTGAAATTCATTGAGCCCTCTTAGTGACGCTGAAAGGTGTCTCTGTTGCGCGACAATGTCAACGCCTATGTATCGTAGACACACCTAAGGGTGTCTGTTATCCACGACACATACTTCGTATGGAGGGGGCGACCCGTGATCTTCGACATCACCAAGCTGGTTAGCGATCTGGGCGGACCTGCCGCCGTCGCGGAACTGGTCGGGGTGTCCCGGACCACGCCGTATCGCTGGATCAAGGCTGGCCAGGTCAGCACTCGTGTCCTCGCGCGCATTCGCGGGGCCACCGGCAAGGGCTTCGACGGCTACTTCCGTGACGCGTAAGCCGACGCGGCGTCTGACGCCGGAGGAAATCGCGGAGTACCGCAGGACCGGCATCAGAAAGTCGGCCCTGACCAAGGCTGCGAAAGCGAGCCAGGCCGACAAGGCGATCCGGCGCTTTAGCTGGGAGACCCCGTCCGACGAGCAGTAGTCAAAGGACACGCTCATGGACACAGTCGATAAGGCGCTCGAATATCTGGAGATGGGGTTCAGCATCATCCCCATCAGCAAGGACACGAAGCGTCCGCTGATTTTCTGGCAGGAGTTCCAATCCCGCCTCCCCACTGAAGAAGAGGTCACCGGGTGGTTCTCCACCTGGCCCAAGGCTGACATCGCTCTCGTGACTGGAGAGCTCTCTGGCTACGTCGTCGCGGACGCCGACAATAAGGAAGCCATCGAAGCCGCCGAGCGCTTCGGCATGGTGTCCCCTGTCTCCGTGACGACGAAGCGCGGGAAACACTACTGGTTCAAACATCCTCGTGACGGCGTCCGGCGCGGCAATCGCGCTGGCTCCAACTCCCGTGGCGAGGACTGGCCCAAGTTCCCTGGCTTGGACTTCCGTGGTGACGGCGGCTACGCGCTGCTCCCGCCGTCGAATGGCTACCAGTTCAGCGTCGCCGAGGGCCACGACATCGACGACGCCCCGGTCTGGAAGGACTGGCGCCCCGTCGCGATTGATCCCGAGGCCGAGTTCTCCTTCGACGCCCTGGACCTGAGCGCCGTCAGCGCTGGCGCACGCAACCACGAAAGCGAGTGGGACCGGACCGAGAAGTACATTCAGGAGTACGGCTTCAAATCCGGCAAGCTCCCGACCGGCGGCGGCAACGCCCGCAACCCGCGCGTCACCTCCTATGCTGGCGAGCAAATCTGGGAGGGCTTCTATGGGCCGTCCCTTCGCGTGCGCTGCCGCGCCTTCATGTCCCACTTCTTCGAGGAGCCCCTGGCCGAACGCGAGTTCGAGGACACGATTCGGTCCGTTGAGCAGGTCCACAAGCGGAACCACCCCGAACACTTCTCCGAGGACGGCGAGTTCGTCTGGCGCCCCGCCGACAAGAAGGTCGACGACGACGAGAAGAAGGAGAAGCCCCGCCGCCTGATCGTCGCCTCTGACGCCAGCAAGCTGATCGCCGAAGGTGGCGGCGGCACCTTCCTCATCGAGCCCTGGCTGCGGCCTGGGTCCATCACCCAAATCCACGGGTACTCCGGCTCCGGCAAGACGCTCTTCCTCCAGAACGCGCTCTACGCCCTGGCGTCTGGCGCTCGCTACTACGGCCCGTTCGAGATCGACCGCCCGGCCAAGGTCCTATACTTCGACTTCGAGCTCAGCCGCTCTGACCTGGGCCAACGCTTGGACTCTATGAACAAGCTGTTCGGAGACGCCCGCGACAACCTCATGATCTGGACGCCCTGGCTCGACGACCAGGAGATCAACCTGCGCAAACAGCAGGGCGTCAACGACATGGTCGACTGGATCATCTGGGCCAGACCAGACGTGGTGGTCATCGACACCATCCGCACCGCCTGGTCTGGCCTGGCCGAGAATTCCGCTGACGAATGGTCAAAGATCAACGAGCTCGCGATCAAGCTGCGGAACCGTGGGATTTCGGTCGTCATGCTGCACCACTCGAACAAGCCGCAGGACAGCGGCCTTGGCCGCGAGGCTGGCTCGACCAACCAGCTGACCGTTCTCGAAACCCAAATCCGTATCGCTCAGGTCTACAAGGACGAGGACACGGCCCGCCAGAAAGCTGGCGTCTGGGACGGAGACTACCGCCGCTCCGTCTACGACCTGCTCTCCCAGAAGCTGGACCCCGACTGGTTCCTCTCCCTGGTCCTTGAGGTGAGCTACGGGAAGGTCCGCGAGTGGACGGACATGCACGACCAAATCCAGTGGATGGGGTGGGCGACCCACTCCCTCACCGGCAACCAGCGGATCGTCTCGTCTACCTCCACCAAGCAGAAGGCCCGTGAGATGCGCGCCTACGGCGCCGACTCCGTGAAGATCAGCCAGTCGCTCTCGCGCCCCCTGTCGACGGTCAAGGCGTGGGTCGGAGAGGAATGAGGCCCTGACCAGGACGACCCGCCGGACGCCAAGCCCCTAAACAATCCGGGACACGACCCCGGAGAAGACTGTGGCGAAGAAGGCTGTCAACAACGGTTGGGGCGACAACCTCGATCTCGCGATGTTCCAAAACGCTGACGGAAGCTGGAGCCTCTATGTCGCGCCGTCGGTTGAGCAGGACCCGATCTACGATCACGCAAACGGCGCTAGTGCTTCGGTGACCTCGTCGTCTGCGCTCGCCTTCACCCCCCCCGCCGGGTGCAAGTTTGGCGTCTTCTACGCCAGCGCCGACACCTACATGCGGACCGACGACGGGACCGCCAGCCTGAGTGATGGCAAGAGTATTTTGATCCAGGGAGGGGCGCCGCCCTCGGTCCATCCGGTCACCGCCGCCGTAGAGATCAACGCGATCACGGCCTCGACCAGCACCCTGACCTTCCTGCCGCTGAAGGTGCGCCCCTGATGCGGCTCGGTCCTAAAGCCCTGGTCGGCCTTGGCCTGCCGGCCGCCCTTCGCCCCCACGCCCCAGACAAGGGTGTGGGGGCCTTCGCCATCACCCTGAACCACACGCCGATCCTCCTGAACGGCCAATCCATCAACCTCAGTAAGGGTATCCTGACATGACTTATGAACTGACGACGGCGGCTGATCTGACGGCGGTGCAAACCGCCCTTGGTGGCGTGCTCAACGGCTTTTCCGCCGCCAAGTACCGGCAGCAAAAGGGCCTCTCCATCGACATCGGCGTGTGGACCGATAGCGTGGGCGCAGGGTCTTCCAACCCGCGCCGGTGGCCCTGGCTGCTCGCCGACAAGTTCGCGGCGCTCGATCCGACCGCCTTGGTTCAGGTCCGTGATGGGTCTAGCACCACGTTCACCGGGGCGGCTGTTGTGGTGCAGGCCGGGACCGGCGGCCCGACCATCACCATCTGGAATTTCGCGGTCTCCGGCACGCTGCTGATGTACGGCCTTGGCTCGAACTTCGAGCGGATGCTGCGCACGATCACCGTGGACGCCATGATCATCGCGCACGGCCTGAACCACGCGAGCGGTGGCTATCTCGCGCCGGTGCTGCGTGGGGAGTTCATCGCGGCGCTTGAGCGGTATCGGGAATATCACCCCGAGACGCCCGTGGTGCTGGTGCGGGAAAATCCCTTCCAAGACAACGCGACCATGGACAACGTGGTCGCGGCGGTCACCGATGTTGGCACCCGCCGCGACTGCTCCGTGGTCGATGTCCACAGCGAGTTTGTCGCCCTTGGCAAGCCGCCGTCTTTGTACCTCTCGGCGGACACCACGCACCCCAGTCAGACCGGCCAGGATATCTATCGCGACAAGCTCTGGGCGCACTGGCTGGCGGCTGCGGCGGTCCCGTGTCCGCCCGTTACGAGCGCCTTCAGCGTCATCCGAGATGAGCGCCAGAGCCTCCTGCTCAACGGCACGTTTAAGACTTGGACGACGAACCCCGGTGTCCCCGACAACTGGACGGCGGGCGGCGCGGGCACCCTCACGGCGCAGAAAGAAACCACGACCGTCTACCGGTCCGAGCTTGGTTATAGCGCCAGTTTTAAGGCTACGTCCAATCAGGCCTATATCAAGCAGCGCCTAGACTCGACCATACGCCAGGAGCTTTGGGGGTGTCCGATCACCTTGGCCGCGCTGATCTATAAGGACCCCGTCGGCAACGTGACACAGGGCTGCATCGGTCTTGCCCAGGGCTCAACGCTGTTGGGCAGTTATGCTCCCACCACGCGGGGCTATCGCACGGCGCAGGACGGCTGGGTGTGGCAGGTGATTTCCGGCTTCATGATCGGGACCGACGCCACCTACATCGACGCCTACCTCTACGCCGACACCGCCGCCAGTCCGCAGACCAATCCGATCTTCTGCGATCAGATCACCTGCGTGCCCGGCTACATGCCAGCGCGGTGCGCCTAGACCCCCACGCCCTCACGCCAATCGTGGGGGAGGCGTACCCTGGCCAAGGCGCTAAGCTCGATTGGCGCTGCGGGCTGGAACGAGCCGGCAAACACGGAGAGAGGGCGGGAACCGCGACCCGCCAAAGTCAGTAGCCGCCCTCTCCCCGATCCCCCTCCGGACGAGCCTTAGCCGGACCGAAGTAGACCACCTCCGCCCCGGGCCACGCGGACCTCACAAGGTCAACAAACGCAGCCGCCTCCGGGAACCTCTCGCGGTTCCTGCGGGCGGCTTCTTTGTAGGCGGGATCGTGGAGTTTGGTGTTCCCCAGGCTCACAGGTGGGGGGGGCGAAGGAGCCTGGGGAACTGGCGCACCCCGCACAGGGGGTTCCGCAACGGCATTCGGCCTAGCAACGTCGGTCCGCTGAGACCTCTTCTCGCGCATCACGCGCTCGTATTCACGGAGTTTTTCGAGGTCTCTTTGTCGCACCGAAGAGCCGATCTACACGTATGTAAGATACTTACTCCGGAGGAATTCCGGAATGTTACTCGTCAGCCACCCCCACCAGAGGGGTGGATGACTGCTGATTACTAAGAGTTTTCTGAATTCCGAAATTACTTGTATTTAAATAGCACATTTTTCGCGATTTGACAACGTAAGTTGTGCATTCGTCACACGTGAAATATACCCCTTAGGCAACGCAAACACCTTTGGAGGTCTGCCGTTGCCCATCCTTCTCGCTCATAGCGAGGAGGACCTCACGTGGCTCCGAGCCAATCACGACAAAGTCACGCTCACCGACGCAGCAAAACGAATGAACGTCTGCGTCGACACCCTCAAACGGCTCCTCGTCAAAGAGGGACTCCGCGAATTCCCAGGCGCGAAATACCAGGTCGCGCGCCTCCGCTACCAAGAGACCTGGGACCGTCCTTGTCTGGCCTGCGGAGAGCGACAGACGCGCCCCCGCAACTGGTTCTTCTGCCGACCTTGTCGGTCCTCTCGGGGGTACGACGATGAGTAGCGCGAAGGACAAAGGTGACCGCTACGAACGCGAGCTCGCCGCTTACATGTCCGAACGTCTGGGCCTAAAAATCCAGCGGACCATTATGTCCGGCGGCGGTCGCTCCATGGACCAGCTGCCAGACCTCGAAGGAACTCCGGACATCTGGGTCGAGGCCAAACGAACCGAGCGCTTCGAGCCCCGCAAGGCCATGGCCCAAGCCATCGTCGGCAAGACGAAGCGCCACTGTCCCGATATGCCGGTCGTCATCAACCGACCGAGCCGCGTCCCGACCGGAGACTCCATGGTCTTCCTTCGTCTGGACGACTTCCTCACCCTCTACGCTGCCTACCTGAAGTCAGAAGGCGTCACCGATTGAGGGGGCGTCTGCAACCGCTGCGGAAACCCTGCGGCCAAGTACCTCTGCACCGGATGCCAAGGTAGGGACCGCAACAAGCGCATGTCGCGATCACCACGCGACTTCTTGCGAACACGCATGTGGTTCTCGCGCCGTTCCCCCTGGCCAACCGATCTCTCTCTCGACTGGCTCATGGCGCTCTACGAAACCCAAAACGGCAAGTGCGCCGTAACCGGCGTCACCATGACCTTCTCGTCTGGCGGAGCCCCAACCAACATCTCCGTAGACCGCAAGGACTCCACGCGGCCCTACGACCGGGACAACGTCCACCTGGTCTGTCAGGCCATCAACTACATGAAGGGCAACCTGCCTCACGAAGAGTTCGCGTGGTGGTGCTCCCAGGTCCCTGCCCCCACTGGCCCTGTCACCCCTACAACTCCAGCCTCTCCAACCTTCAGACACTCGCGCGGCCCTCTGGGGGGGCCGCACGAACCCTAACTCCCCTCCAGGAAGGCCCTCCCCCGGAGGCCCTCCCCTACGGGTCGGACGACCGCGACAAGCGGATGCGCGACACACATACGCATGGACGCGACCACTCTCTTCCAACGCCTCGAAGCCCAATACGCCCTCCCCAAGGGGACGCTGGACGCCTTCTGGGCCTACGAGTCCAACCGGGGCAAGAACACCTTCAACCCTCTCACCCGCGCCGCTGGCCACTTCCAGTTCATTCCGAAGACCGCCGACGCCATGGGGCTCTCTGACCCCTACGACCTGGCCGCTTCCGCCCAAGCCGCCGCCAAGTACGCCTCCACCAACGCCAAGCGCCTGCGTGACGCGGGCCTCTCCGTCACCCCGCAATCCCTCTACATCCTGCACCAGCAGGGAACCGCTGGAGGCCTCGAACTCCTCAAGAACCCGGACGCCCCCGCCGTCGAAGTCCTCTCCAAATTCTACCGCTCGCCAGACGTAGCGAGCTCCGCCGTCTCCTCTAACGGAGGCCAGACGTCGATGACCGCCGGTCAATTCGCCTCCACCCTCGCCACCCGCTTCTCCAAGAAGGCCGGTATCCCCGTCGACATTCAGTCGCCGGTCTCCCCCGCCAAGTCCTCGATCCCCTCCCGCCGCAACATGCTCTACGCCGACGCGCCTTCGCCCGGCTTCATGTCGCGTACCTCCCCCGAGGAAAACGAGGACCTGCTCCGAAACCTCTCAGACGTCATCGCCAAGCTCTCCCCCTCGCGTCGCACCCCTTCCGCCGCAAAGCCCCTGTCCTCGTCGCAACCCCAGTCCTCTGGCCAGCGCTCGTTCCTGGATGGCGTCCTCTCCCTTCCGTCGCTGTCCCTCCCCCGCCTTTCCCTGCCGGAGCTCTAACGTGGCCGACGACGAAGACATCCAAGCCTCCATCAAGGCCCTACACGCCGAGGTCGCCTCGCTCCGCAACGACGTCAAAGGCCTGGTCGAGGCCTGGCGTGCGGCCTCTTTCCTCGCTGGCTTCGTCAAGTGGGCGGCTGCCGTCGTCGGCGCCATCGCCGTCCTCGGTTACGCCCTCACCCACCCCAAGTATTGGATCGGCGGCTGATGCCCACGAAACTCTCGGACCACTTCACCCTCGAAGAGCTCTCGCGCTCTGACACCGCCCTTCGTCTGGGCCTCGACAACCGCCCCCCGGCTCACGTCCAGGCGTCGCTCATCCTGCTCTGCCGCAAAATCCTCGAACCGATCCGCGCCAACTTCGGCGGTCCGCTCACCATCAACAGCGGCTACCGCTCCCCCGAAGTGAACGCCCGCGTCGGCTCCGGCCCCACCTCCCAGCACGTGAAGGGCGAGGCCGCTGACATCGAGAGCCCCCACGTCTCCAACTACGACCTGGCCCGCTGGATCGCCGCGAACCTCGACTTCGACCAGGTCATCCTCGAATGCTACACGCCCGGCCAGCCCTCATCCGGCTGGGTCCACGTTTCTCACCGAGCCACAAATAATCGCAAAGAATTGCTGACGGCTCACCGAGTAAACGACAAGATGACTTACACGCCCGGACTTCTCGCATGAGCTTCTCCGCCGCCATCCTCCAGGCCAGCGCCCCGTCGATCCCCGGTCTCGTCACCCCCGGCAACATCGACCTGAACGCTCGGCCTGTCGTCAAAAACAAGGACGGCTCCTACTCCACGGTCCGCTCGATCTCCATCGGCACCGACCAAGGCGAGGTCCTGATCCCCACCGTCTCAGACGACGGGAAGGTCCTCTCCAACCAGGACGCCATTGACCTCTACTTCCGCACCGGAAAACACCTCGGCATCTTCCGCGACCCAGCCGCAGCCACCGCGTTCGCCAAGCGCCTCCACGAAGATCAGGCCCGCCAATATGCCCCTCCCCGCTAACTTCTTCTCCCTGGCCCGGCGATTCCTCCTGGACCTCAAGAACCTGGTCTTCGTCTTCACGCTGGGCGCCGCCATCGTCTCGACCGTGATCGTCGCCTGGGTCATCGCCCTCGTCAGCGCCCACCACTGGCCCAACTCAGTCGCGCCCCAGCAGATCGCCACCCTCATGTGGCTGGCCCTGTCCGCCCAACTCGTCGTGGTCCTCGTGATCCTCTCGTGGACCGCAGGCCGCATCGACCGCCTGTCCCTCAAATCCGCCGCCGCCTCCGCCGAAGTCGAGTTCAACGATGATCCCTCTCCCCCGCCTCAGCCCTAGCACATGGCTCGCCATCGCTCTCGCCATCGCCCTGACCATCGCCATGGCCGTCAACGCGACCCAGTCTCACAAAATCAAATCCCAGCAAATCCAACTGAACGACAGCCAGACGAAGCTGGTCCTCGCCCAAGCCCAGATCACCGACATCCAAGAGCGCTCCGCCGCAGCCGAAGCCGCAGCCGCCCGTGAGCGTGCCCGCGTCAAACCCTTGCTCGCCCGCGCCCAACGCAACCTCTCCGCCACCCCCTCCAATCCCTCGGACCTCTGCATCTCAGCCGACGCCCTCTTCATCGCCTACCTCATGGACCGCAAAGCCGAATCCCAATGACCCCGCGCTCCGTCCTCCTGATCTTCCTGTTCGCCCTGGCCCTCTCAGCCTGCCAAACCCAAGCCACGCCCCCCACCCTGGTCCCCTGCCAGACGAATGCCCCGCCCGTCCCCTCCTACCCCATGGACAACCTTGACCCTCAAGCGGACATCTTCACCAAATCCAAAACTGCGCTCGCTGAAATCGACGTCCGAAGCGCTGAAACACGCGCGCTCCGCGCCGCGCTCACCTCGTGCGCCAGCCCTCCCCATCAATGAGATCGCCAAGACCGTCCGCGCCAAGACCGGCGTCGACATCGCCACGGCCAAACGCATCCACACGTCGCTCTGGTACCACCTGGCCGACCAGCTTGATCGCGAGGGCATCCTTCGCGTCCCTCACATCGGCATCTTCTACGTCTACCTGACCGCAATGGGGACGCGCGCCGTCCGCTATCACGCCACCAACCACCTCAAAGCCGCCATAGACGGACGGACAATCCGCCGTCCTGTCCGGTCCGTCCGACACGTCCCGCCGCGCGTCCGAGACCTCAACGTGCGCACGTCCGAGGATTAGGCCAAAAAAAAGGCGGGCTTGCGCCCGCCTACGTTTCCGCCAGCACGTACTCTCTGGCCTCCTTAACTTCCTTAACCAACTGAGCGAGCTCGGCGACCTCGTCGTCTGGCTCGCCCCACCCCTCAATCAAAATCAACAACGCCTCATAAAGCGCAACTACGCGATCCATGATCCCCCTCACACCCTTGGGTGTCTCAATCTCGCTACAATTGCACCTTCCCGCCCCTATCGCAACACTACCCTTGGGCTACTTCATCCCCCCTCTCAGCCCAAAGATTGTCGACCTTCACCCACCCACTCCTGGTGTTCAGGCATTCGCCGCACGTCCAGAACGCGCCCCACCCATCCCCACCCAGGAGGCCGGTAGCGACGCGCCTCCTGTTCACGCCGCAAATCGTACACGTGAAGATCGGGTCCTTCATGACCCGGAACAGTTCCATGCTCATTGGAACCACAGGCTGTCAGCGCATTCAGCCCCTCTCTCCGTGTTGAGACAGTCACGACAAATGAAGGCGCGCGTCCCCCCCTTCTTCAGCTCGATCACACGCTCCTTGTTGAGATCACACACCCAACACCACAGAGGGCGCCCGTGGTCAGCCCACTTCATCTGTTCCTCCTGTCTTTTGCTTCCCATCACAGACCCTCAATCGCCTTCACCAGCGCCTCGTCTGGCGACTGCATGTACCGCATCACCATCGCCAGGCTCGTATGGCCCAGCAGCGTGGCGACCACCCTCGGGTTGACACCCTTCATCAGCAGCCGCGTCGCAAAGGTCCGCCTCAAATCATGAGGCTGAAAATCCTTCACCCCTCCCAGCCTCGCCGCCTTATTCAACCCATGAGCCGCAGCTTGCGGGGTAGCCCACGGCCACAGCCGCCCAGCCCGCCCATCCACCACGAACCCCATATTCACCTTGGTCATCGGCACACGACGCTCGGCCAGCTTCCCGCCCTTCCGCTTCCGCGTACGCAGCGTCACCCAGCCTTCCTCGAAGTCCTTGCTCGTCAGCGCCACGGCCTCGCCAATCCTGGCGCCCGTACACAGCAGACACGAAGCCAGACGCCAGACGTCCCACCCCACATCCAAAGCGCCCTGCATGAACGCGGCGACCTCTTCATCGGTCAGCCACCGCAGCCGGGCCTCGCCATCATCTGGCCTCTGCACCACCACGGGATCGCACCACCCACGGGCCGACGCATGCGCCAGCACCGCCAACGCCACGTTCAATTCCCGCCGCGCCGTCGGACTGGCCACCTGTCCCAGCCTCACATCCAGCCAGTCGTTGACCACATCAGACGAAATGTACTCGACGCCCACTCGCCCCCAGGCCTTCTCGAACCTTTCCAGGTACATGCTCGTGGTCCTGCTGAGCTCAGCACGCCTGGCCACATAGCTCCGCGCAGCCTCAGAAAAAGTTCGGGCGGCCCTTCCGGAACCGCCCGCACCCTTACCAACGCTCGCGCCTTTGCCCTTACCCATCACTCCGGTAGAGCCGCGCATAAGGATCATCCTCTACAGGGAGCAGCATCCATCGCTCGCTCCACGTCTTGGGCAGGCCACCGCTGACAATCTCGTATGGCCCTTCACCCACCTCCCGAAACTCGTCGTAGGCCTTCATCACGATCTGGCTTCTCGTGTTCACCCCGGCCTTCTTACAAATCAGCCGCACATGAACCTTCGCGCCGTTCTCCGTAATGCCCAGCCTCGCCGCGATCTCGGCGTTGCTCTTCCCAGCCAACAACATCTGCAACGTCACGTGCTGTTTCGTCGTCAGCTTGGGCAGCAGTCCGGTCTGTCCGCCCGCAATCACGTTTCCACCAGCCATCAGGGCCGATATCATTCGCTCCTGCGAGTCCAGACGCATGGCCAACCTCTCAAGGTCGCGCCGTAGCGCCGCGATTTCCTCGCTCATTTCGTAGGGTCCCTACCTGACAGACACCTTACGTCGTCTGTCCCGCTATCGCGACAGATAGCCCTTCCCTACGAATTGTCCAGACCGGACGCCCCAACTTCTAGTTGGCTCTCCCCTTCTGGCTCGCCTCACGTTCCGAGCTCACCATGTTCACCATGTCGCTGATCCCTTGCAGCATCGCCGCAACCGTCGACGCCACCATGAACCCCGTCGCGCGCTTAGCCTCGTCCTTCTCCATCTTCTCCAGGTCGGCCTTCGCCGCCTCCAGCCGCTTCACGATGATCCCGTCCCACACGTACGCCGCAGAGAGCCCCAGCACACAGCACCGGAACGCCTCGACCGCAGCCTCATCGCCACCGCCGCTCGCCTTCGCCGCCGCGTTCACGACCTCCAACACCTGGCCGCAACACTCCCTGATCTCGGCCTCCTTGTGCGCCATGTCCGGCAGGCCCTCGACCTGCTCGACCTCATGCTCTTCGCCGTCCGGACCGACCAGCAACATCTTCCCTTCGTCCACCTCAGACCTCCTTGATCGGGCTGTAGGGGTTGGCCCCCTTCACCCACAAACTCTTGCGGACCAGCGCCCGCACCATCGCCTTGAACTCCAGGGCCTCGGCGCTCTTCCAGACGAACCCGGCCTCTTCCAGACCCTCGCCCACCAGCCGCACCAGCGCATCGCCCACCGCATTGAGTTGCTCGGTCGTCATCTCGACGCCGCCCTCAACACTGGCCACACCAGACGTGGCCTTGCCCACGTCCTCCTGGAACTTGCTCTTCGCCGCCACGTCCCTCCCAGCGACCACGCGCGGCCCCGACCAACTCCCGCCCATGACGCTCAGGTCGTCATCGAACGGAACCTTGTGGCCCACATACCGGCCCGTCTCGTCAAAGACGCGACCGCCCTTCGCCCGCCGCTCCTTGGCCTTGCGCTCCCACTCCTCCTCCTCGTCAAACAGGCTGCCGTCCTTCCGGCTGCGATACTCACTCCCGTGGTCGCGCCCATACTCGTAGCCGCTCCCACTCGTCCGATACGTCGAACCGCCGTACGCCCGGCTCCCAGTATTCACCGGCACCGACGCCTTCGGCTCTTCCGCCGCGAACCCCAGGTCCGCAGCCAACTTCTTCGCGATCTCGTCGCTCATCCTTCATTCTCCTTTGTGGAGTTCGCCTGGACCCCCATCACTTGCCGCCGATGATCTTGGCCTCAAGCTCGGCCAGCTTGCCGGCGATCCCTTCCGCCGTGATCGCCATCTGGGTCAGGGTCTCGACCGCATTCCTGGCCATCTGGATCGCCTCCCTGATCTCCTTCGTCTTGACGTCCTGCTCTTCGTTCCGCTCCGGCCCGAAGAACTGCTCACGCACCGCCGTCACCCACGCCCTCGGCACGTCCAGGGTCGCGGCGACCTTGCTGTCGGTCCACGCGCCCCGATACCGCTGCGCGTCCTCGTCGTACTGGACCGTCAACGCATCCAGCACCTTCCGATTGTCCGCAGCCGTAGGCATCTTCGGCGGCTCCGCCGCCACACCCACAGTCCCGCTATCGCCTTCGGCCATAGCCTCTTCCTCCTTCTCGACGACGCGGCTCCAACGCCACGTCCCGTCCTCGTCTTTGATGACCCTGAAATCTTTGCCGTTCACGGCGGGGCGCCCGAGCTCTTCCGAGACCTCAGACCGGCCCGCCTTCATGGCGCTCGGGTAATGCAGGAACCCGTACTCCCGCGCCCCCTGGTGAGGCTTCCGTTTGAGCGGGCTGATCCGATACCCGTTCGGCCCGAGCCTCATTGAATCCGGGGCATCGGCTTCGCCCTCAGCGATGGCGACCACTTCCTTCAGGCCCTCTAGGACCCGCTTGGAGTTCTCACCATCGCCCTTGATCTTGGCCAACTGCTCAGCCATCTGCGTATTGAACGGAGACGGCGGCTCATGCGCCTTGTCCTCCAGCAGGCCCTCCTGCTTCGCCTTGTCCAACTCCGCCGTCAGCCTGGCCTCGATCTGAGCCCACACCGCTTTCTTCTCGCGCGGCGTCATCTCCTTTGTGCGCCTGCCCTTGCTCTTCCTGGCCTCCCTGCATTCCGGGCAGACGTCCGTCGAACGCCTGCTCCCCAGCAGCCAGCCCTCATTGTGGAAGATGCGATGGCCCAACCCCTTCCGGCTGGACCGTCTCCACTCCTTCTTCCCGCACTCCCGGCACTTGATCCCAATGTGCGGCGCGTAGGTCCCTGTCTCCGCGCACCAGCGGCTCTCAATCGGAAAGAGCTCCTCACTCATTGAGCGCCCGCCTTGATGGCCCGCACGACCTCAAGGCCGCACGGCACGCACACCTTCAGAACCACGTGCTCCGCGTGCGGCCTCCACACGATGGCTCGGCCACATGATCCGCACTCCCCAAAGGCGTTGTCCGGAAACGACTTCGCCGCCGAACTTTCGGCAGGTGCGCAAATCAACATCGCGTCCTGCACGCTCTCCACCAAAGCCTTGCAGGCGGCGTCAATCGCCGCCCTCATCTTCTCATCCATGTCCGTAATCCGTAATGGCTGTCACGTATCTACGACACACCCGCCCCTAACATGCAACACCTTTCGTTGCATGTCCGAGACACAAAAGAGGCGACGGCCCTCTCGAACCGTCGCCCCACGTAAGAAACGTAAGATGTAAGAAGCTAGGGGTGGAAGCTGGTGGTCAGGTCGATGACCTCACTCACCATGGCCACGTCGATCTCCCTGCCTTCCGCCTTCGCCAGGGTCTGCGTCAGCCGGATCACGTTCTTGATCTGGCGCCCGTTGATGTCGTGGCCAGCCAGCACGTCCAGGTCCAGACCGATGCTGTCCAGGCCAGCCGACTCCAGCAGGTTCTGCCAAATCTGCCGACGCTTCGTCGCGTCAGCCACGCCGAACCGCAGGGCCACACTGATCCGGCTGTAGAACGCCCGATCAATGTTCTTCACCCGGTTCGTCGTCAGGAACAGGACGCCCTGATGGTACTCCAGCAGCCGCAGGAACACGCCGACCATCGCGTTCCGCAGCACGTCGTGCTCGGTCCGCTCTTCCAGGAAGATGTCGGCCTCATCCAGCAGCAGCACCGCATCCCACGTCATGGCCACGTCCAGGATTTCCCGCAGGCGTTTTTCCAGGACGTCCGGGTTGGTCCCCAGCTGGCCCACGCTGATGCTGTACAGCGGCTTCCTCAGGGCCTCAGCGACCGTCTCCGCAGTCAGGGTCTTGCCTTGGCCGGGCGGACCATGCAGCAGGAAGATCGAGCCGCCGCCCTTGCCCTCCACGATATCCGAGAAGCTGTCGCCCGAGTGCTCGACCACGCTGCGCACCAGCTGCTTCTCACGTTCCGGCAGCACCAGCTTCTCGAACGCGTCATCCCGCCAGTTGATCGGCGTGATGTCGTCGACGGCCAGACGACCCCACATCTTCGCCGCCATGCTGAACCCCCACACGAACGGGTACGTCCGCCACAGTTCCTCGTCCTTCACCTTGCGGGCGGTCTTCGTGTCGTTCTGAGGCGCCGCCTCCAGCCCGGCATGCCGCTGCTCGTGGCGATACTGGTCGCTGTCGACCCGCGAGAAGTTGCGCGGATCAACGATGATCCGGCCCTCGCTCCGGAAGCTCTTGCTCCCGTACCAGCTGTTCTGCTCCAGCTGGCCTGAGTACATCATGTAGGCCGCCCGCCCCACCATGCTGGCCCACAGCTTGCCGCGCTTAGTCAGGCGCTTCTTCTCGTCGTCCGTGATCTTCCTGACCGGCAGCGTATCGAGCGGGCGCAGCCCCTCAAACACGCTGAAGCGCGTGCTGATGGCGCCCTCGGCGACCTCCCCGGTGATGCTGTGGATCACGTTCCCATGCACCTCCACGTACTGGCTAAAGAACCCGTACTGGATGGTGCAGTTCTCCACGATGGCGCCGACCTCCTTGCCATCCACCGTGAAGATCACCTCCATGCCCTTGTCGAAGTAGACGGGCAGGTCGTCCACCTCCAGCGCCCCCTTCGACAGCTTGTCGTCCAGGTCCTTGCGCGCCGCCTCACGGTACTCACGAGCAGACTCGATGAGCTCAGAGACGGCTCCAGTGACGTGGTCGCTGATGTAGTCCATGTCGATATCGTCCATGAACCGCATGAACACCTTCATGGGCATGAACTTCCCGTACCCCATGGAGGTGTGACGTCCCATAACGCGACCGGCCATGCTCACGAGGGTGTCGGAGATCAGCCGACCATGCCCCGAGTCACGATTGAACACGATGTTCTCGCCGCGAATGGCCCACAGCCCATCCGTGTCCTCCTTCATGAAGGCGGACACGGCCTTGGCGGTTTCGGTCTTCACGGTCTTTTCGGTAGCAGTCGTCATAACTTAGGTTGTCCCTTTGACAGCTGGCTCAGACACGTCGTCTGAGCTCTCACGTTTTACAGGGACACAACATCTAGTGGCTCATTCACGCCACGTTTTACAGCCAACGCCTTGATTTCCCAGACGAAAGCTGTGACCCAGTGTCCCTGCCTTCCAACTAAAAACCCCAACAAACTCTGAGGCTTACTCCTTCACGCCCCTCCGTTTTACAGGGCGTTTTACACTTTCCGTTCTCCCTTCGAGCTTCTCGACCACAGCACTAACGATCTGTCTGCGGCTCACATATTTCCGCTTCATGGCCTCCACGTCGGCCTCGCTCCACCCCATGATCATCGCCACCTGGCTGGCCTCCACACCTGCCCTCAGCAGGTTGGTCGCCGCCGTCCGCCTCAGATCATGAAACGTAACCTTCAGGCCCGCCGCATCCCTGGCCTTGCCGAAGGCGCCCCTGATCCCGGTCTCGGTCCACGGCCTTCCGAACCGTGGCGCTGTCAGCACCACAGTCCCCCGCTTCTCGATCCCAGCCAGCAGCGCCTTACACTCCGGCGTCAGCGGCACGACGACATCCCGTCTCCGCTTCGACGTCCGAACCTCGATGGCGTCTCCGCCCACGTGGCTCCAGGCTAACCTGATTAGGTCGCCCTGCCTCAGCCCAGACAACGCAGCCAGACGAACAGCCCACCACAACTCCTTCGTGGCGAACCCCCTAAACTTCTCGAAGTCCTCGTCCGTCCAGACGCTGTCGCTCCGGTCGCCCTTCGCCAGCCTTCCAATCGACGCCGCGAAGTTCTCCTTCACGATCACCCGATCCCTGGCCCAACTCAGCACGACCTTGAGCATGGTGACCGCCAAGTCCGCAGCCCTTGGCGTGTCCCCCATCTCGTCTCGCCACTCGATGAAGTCGCGTCTCACGTCAGGATCATTGAGCGCCTCGACCGGCATATCGCCGAACCGCTCCACCACGATCCCCATGTACCGCTCATAACTCTTCTGCGTGCTCGGCCTCAGCCCCACATACGCAGGGCTCGCCTTATACATCTGCACGATGCCCCGCAGCCGGAGCCCACTCCGCTTGATCCCGCCTCTCCTGGCCCCCTCAAGGGCAGCCAGGTAGGCCGCGCTCCCAGGTTTCCCCTCAAGCCTCGGCCCGCCGCGCCAAGCGTAGTGGTACTCAACCAGCCGACCACTGGCCAACCTACGTCTTACGACATGCACGCCCTTGATCGTGACCCTGGCCACGGCTCGCCCTCCACCTCTCCAGCGGAGAACCTTGTCCCTCTTCCGAGACACCCGTCAAGACTCTTAGGACGCCCTCCGGTGTCACCTCAACACCTCCGATCTCACACCCGAGGGAGCGCACGGCGCCGACAAGTCGGCGCACGTCGGCAGTCGTCCACTTACCCTTTCCCATTCTCCTGCTCCCAGACGTCCTGAACATCCGCCACGAACCAGAGGCGGATGACCTGCTTACAGCTCGACCTCACGCAGGCCGGGCAACCTATGTCCTCCTTGATCGTGTGTTTGATCTCCTTCACTCCCACCCCCTCATGCTCGAAGCGGAGTTCACGTCTGACGCCGTGACTGGGCTGTTCAGACAGACTGAGCAGCGATGGAGGCTGAGGCGGTCCACCCACCTCTCGCGCCTCCAGAAGTCCAGACGCAGCACCTCTGGCTTCCTACCACCGCAAAGCCCGCAGTCGGTATTGACGACGAGCGCGTGGCCTATGTTCGCCCTTCCCATCCTGCCAACCTTGCTTCCATGTTGATCACCCTCCAGGCCAAGTCTCGATTGAGGCAGGTTCCGCAGCGCTGGACGGAAGACCAGCCGCCACCCCCATTAAACCTCAGGCGAAGGACACCGACCTTGCCATAGCAACCTCCGCAGCTTTCGCCGTCGGTCACGTGCTCATGGGTGATCCTCACGACGCGGCCCATCCGATCACCTCCATGCTTATGTCGATGACGCGCCAGGTCTGCGCCTCATTCAGGCAAGCGCCGCACCGCCTACGCGCCACCCATTCCCTGTCGTTCGTGTGGAACTTGAGGCGGATGATCTCCTTCTCGTCTGAGCATGCGCCGCAGGCGCCGGTTATGATCGAGTGATCAAGCTTCATCGCCCCCACCCGATATCCCAGCAGTCGTTGTCGATCCGGTCCCACGTCTCCTTCTGGTTAAGACAACTGGCGCACCTGATGCGGCTGGTGCTGTAAGCGTCATCCTTCCCATAGAATTTCAGGGTGACAGTCGGCCTCGTCCCGGCGCAGGCGGCGCAAGTCTTGGCGTTGGTCTCATGCGTGATCTTCACTTCACACCGCCCAGCTGAGGCACGAGGTCGGCCAGACGTCGCCGCCTTGCGGGCGGCTCCGTCGGCTCGATCCCGTCGCCGAGCAGCGTGTAGATGAGCCAGCCCGCATTGAGCAGGGCGAGGGCCGCCGCTCCACTGGCCACGTCGATCAGCACGTACAGCACGAAGGACCAACGCACGATGTGGCAGGCGGCGAACCGCCTCCACCTCATGTTCCTCACGTTGCGCACGTCCTTCGGCGTCCTCGCCAGCGACATCGCGTTGAGCCAGACGAGCGGCATCAGAAGCGTCGGGACAATCGCCATCCAGTAGTCGCCCTCGGACCACGCAAAGGCCATGCTCCCCATGAGCACCGCATATCCCAGCCACTCCCTCGGCTTGACGGGCCTGACCTCATGCTCGTTCCACAGGTACGCCACCATGGCGTCCGCCAGCGCATCCAGCGCCTGGTTAGGATTGAGCAGCCTCATTGCAGCACCATCGCCACGAGCATGGTCACGACGGCGGCGAAGACCACGGCGCCCATGATCATCTCTCCCGTCGTTACGTTGCGCCACTTCTCCCAGCGCTTGCTGCGCTTCGCCGCCTTCGTGGCGTAGGCGACGCGAGCCATCACGTCCTCTTCCATGGGCTTCACGTTCAGGAAGAGGACCTTGGCGCCGTCGTTCTCGTAGTTCTTTTCCATGAGCAGCTGCGCATCAGCAGCGGTGTCTGCCCACACAAGGCCGGTCGACACCTGCGACATGGACGCCATCACCGGCACGCCTGGCCCCACGATCCGGGGCTCGATGTACTGGATCGCAAAGAAGAACGGCTTCTTCATCGTCACTTCACGGGGCCGTACTCCCCGTCCTCCCTCATGTCGAAGTCAGGGTCTTCGTCGACGATCCCGCTCAGGAAGGTTCCGCTCTTCCCGTGCTTAGGACCCCAGCCCAGCTGGTCGTCGATCTCCGCGCCCGTCAGTCGATCAAAATCCCAGAGGCCGCAGACGACCATGTCGTCCGTAACCTCAGTGACCCGCAGCTTCATGAAGTCGCCGCGAGCATGCTTACGCTGGACCACGTCCCCCACCTTCACGGTGGGGGCGCAGTCTTTGAGCCAGCTGGCCACCTTACTTGGTGGCCTTGTCCACGAGGGCCTTGCCCGCCTCGGTCTGGCTGAGCGCGGCGAGGCCTTGGGCAAGGATCGCCCCACCCTTGGCGCCGAACACGTCGGTCAGGCTGTTCACGCCGCTCTGCACGTCGCCGCCAGTGGCGAAGACCTTGAGCTCGGCGTTCTTCACGGCGTCGGCCATGGCGATGCCCACCGCCTGGCTGGCTTCGACCTGGCGGATGGTCACCAGGTATCCCTGGTAGCCCTCGTTGCTGCCGATCTCCTTGGCGAGCGCCGTCTGAGCGGCGACCGGCGCCATCTGCATGGCCTTCTCAGCGTCGGCCTTAGCCGAGCCGATGACCTTGATGCCCTCGGCCTCGTTCTTAGCGGCGGCGAGATCACCTTGCGCCCGGAGCTCGGTCGTCTGGCGATCAGCTTCGGCCTTGGTCACGTCAGCGGCGCGCTGAGCCTCGGCGTCCACGGTCATGACTTGCTTGGCGATCTCGGCGGCGCGGACCTTCTCGATCTGCGTCACCTCCATCTGGCGCTGGGTGGTCTCCTTCTCCTGAGCCAGCACCTCCTGGCGGCTCTGCTCGTTGGCGATGCCGACCGCCTTCTCGCGCTCCGCCGTCCGCTGGCCGACCTTCTGCTCGGCGTCCTGCTTCTGGATGGCGACCTCACGCTGGGCCTCGATCTCCTTGGTCTGGGCGATCCGGCTGTTCTCGGCGACCGTAGTCCGGCTCTCCATCTCGATGCGAGACTTCTCCTTGGCCATGATCTGCTGGATCACACGGCTGTCGCCGCTGTCCCGCAGGTCCATGAACTCGATGGACTTCACGGTCTGCACGCCCCACTCGGTCAGCTGGCCGTCGACCTCCTTGGTGAAGGCGTCGCCCAGGCTGGACCGAGCCTCCATGATTTCTTCGAGCTTGTGGGTGGCCAGCACCCGACGAACGGCGCCCTGGAGCACGGCTTGCAGCTGCTCTTGAAGCTCAGTGAAGGACGACACCCGGTGAGCGGCGACGTCGCTGTCCTTCACCCGGAAGAAGGCCCGCACATCCACACGGAAGGGCAGACGACCGGCGTCGTAGGACTCGTAGTCGTGCAGCGCCACGCTAAACACCGACTCTGGGAAGTGGGTGACGGTGACGCCGATGATGGGCAGGGCCGACGGCCACTCGTAGTAGACGTTGCCAGCTTCCCGGCCCTTGCCGAAGGAGCGGGTGGCGCTGCGGCTCTGGACGATGTGGACCATGTTGGTCGGCACGACACGGCGCAGGCTGACGAGCCAGCCGACGAAGCCGATGGCGGAGGCGGCGATGACGATGGCGCCGACGAGCAGGGCGATGTTCATGGTGTTCATGTGTTCGGTTCTCACTTCACGAAGGGGTTGGCAGCGAGCTCAGCGTGCAGCTGAGTGCTGTGGTCGAGGCTGGTGTTGGTGGTGGCAGGCGCCGGTCGCGGAACCGGAGCCGGGTCGTCTTGGAGGAAGGCGACCAGTTGTTCGGCCAGGGCGTAGAAGTCCTGCTTGGACAGGTCCACGCCGCCGATGGGGTCGCCCTTGTGGTTCCGAAAGTTGATCAGATACCTTCCGGCGGCGCTGTTGCGCCCGTCCTTGATGGTGATCTCGTCACCATTCTCGGTGCGGACACCTTTGATTTGGAGCGACATTCGCTCTCCACTTCTCGGATGATGGCTTTGATGCGGGTGAAGTCCCGGTGACGGACGCGCCTTCGCTTGACGCGCCATCCGACCTCAAACCACTGGCTTGGGCTGAGGTCTGCGAAGGGCAGCCAATCCTCTCGGACGACCGCCCTTCGCCGGGGCTTGCGCTTATTTCCCACGCAGCTTCTCAGCGACCTTGAGAAGTTCCGAGTTGTCGACACGGAACTTGGGGTCGATGAGAAGTTTGGCGAGTTGGTCGAGGCTGGTCTTGGCCAGGTCCTGGACCGTGTTCACCAAGGCGTACTTCTTGTAGTAGCTCTTGGGCGCATCGCTCAGGATGCCCACGCCGACGAGCTCCACCTTCTCTTCTTCGAGGTAGGAGACGACGTCGCGCAGACGCTGGCTCTGGTTGCCGCCGCTAGCAGCGGGCTGGCCGTCGCTGAAGACGATCATGATGCGCCGCTTGGTCTTCTGCGTCTTGAGCAGCTTCCAGTACAGCTGCAACAGGCTGTCGCCATCGGCGTTGTCGCCCATGTCCACGGCCTCGCTGGTGATGCAGCCGATCCCCGCCTTCGCCTGCTTCAAGGAGTCGTTGAAATCCTTGAAGATGTAGAGGTCCAGGGGGTAGTTCCGGTACATGGTCTCCCCCAAGTTGCGGTTGGCGGGGTTGAGCGTGCCGTCGTAGTTCACCGTGAAGCCAGTCACGGCGAATGGGATGCGGACCTTGTCGAGGGCCTCGGCGTAGGAGATCGCCGCCTTGCGGGCGAGGATGATCTTCTCGCCATTCATGGAGCCGCTCAGGTCCACGACCAGCAGCACCGACACGTCGAGGTCTTCGACTGGCTCCCGCTGGCGATGCACGTTCGTCGAGCCCGAGATCGCAGCGACCAGACGACGGCTGTCCAGCTGGCCCTCCTCCTGGTTCCTGGCCCAGCCACGGTTCTGCTTGGAGATCAGGGCGCGCTCCAGCTTCCGACGCATGAGGTTCACATGCCCGGCGATGCTGGACTTCGACTTCTCGTAGACGCCCTCGCCCTTGGAGGCGGCGTACTTGCGCAGCGTGCTGGACGAAGGGTGACGAGGGGTGGCGCCACGGATCGTGTAGAAGCGGTCACGCTCCCAGGTCCAGACACGGTAGCCGCCGCCAGCACTGGCCCCGATAGCCCGGTAATCGCTGAGCGCGTCAGCCGCTTCGGGCGTGATCATGCCGCCGCCACCGCCAGCACCAGGGGTTCCGCCGCCAACGCCAGCACCAGGGGTTCCGCCGCCAACGCCGCTCTTACCGCTGCCGGAGCCGCCAGCGCTGCGACCACCAGGGCCTCGACCACTGGCCCCAGCAGAGGCGGAGAGTTCGCCGTCGAGGATGATGGCGGCGTCGACCACCTCCTTGGTCGAGCCCATCTTCATGACCTGGTCGACGATGCCGTTGACCTTGTCCCGGACAGCAGGGTCCAGGGTGGCCAGGCACTTCTCGATGGTGGGGCAGTCGTAACCCAGACGACGACGGCCCTCCCAGGTGATGGCGACAGCGCCGACACGACGGAAGTCCGAGCCGATGGCCGGGTCCTTGGCGTGGCCCTTGAGGTAGAACTTGTTGACCGCCTCGCTCACAGCTTCGAGGTTCTTCAGGGCGCCGGGGTATTCGTCGATGATCAGACGTTCGATGCGAACGTCCTCCATCCCGTTCGCCAGGGGGGCGGCGTATTCGTAGGCCGAGGCGCGCTGGTACTCGTCCATGTTGGTGTGCCGACCGTGGCCAGCCTCGTGGTCAACGTAACCACGGGTGATCATCTGCTGCTTGAGGTCGACCGGCTTGCTCATGTCGAGCGCCGGGATGTAGACGACCGAGCCGTCGGTCTTGGCGGTGTCACCTTCGATCACGACCTTGAGGTCTTGGCTGCGATAGAAGGTGCGGCTGGTGCCCACGATTTCGTGGGAGAATTCCTCAGCTTTCATGCTTGGCTCCTATGATCCTGAGGATGCGGGCTTGTGGCTCAGCGAGAACCCGCAGGAGGCGGGTCCTCGCTTCGTCACGGTTGCTGGCGATGGAGAAGAGCACCGGCCTAAAAGGTCGGCGGCTTGGCGCCGGTCCCCTTCACCAGGATGGTGCGGTCGGCGATGCCCTGGAGAACGACGCGGTCGTCAGCATCGGCGGCGTTGGCGACCATGACCGAGAAGCACAGCTGGCGGGCTTCGTCCGGACCGACCAGACCGATGTAGGCAGCCATGCCCTGGGCCAGGTTGAGGGTCAGACGAGGCGAGCACGGCAGCGTCACCTGGTTCTGGGTGAAGGCGATGCGGTGTTCCTTGGCGTAGGCGGCGATGCGCTCGGCCTCCACCTTCGGCAGGGTCGGAGCCTTGGCCTGGATCAGCTTGAGCTCAGACTTGGTGTCGATGTAGTCGACCGTCAGGAAGGGCTTGAAGCGGTCGACGAAGGCCGAACCCAGGACACGGGTGCCGGTGTAGAGGCCGGTCTCGTCGCCCCGTCCGTTGGTGTTGGCCGTCGCAGCCAGACGGAAGAAGGGGTGGGGCATGATGGTGCGGCCACCATCTTCCAGCAGCATGAAGCCCTTGCCCTCCATCAGACGCTGGAGAACGAAGCCCAGGTCAGGACGAGACGCATCGACCTCGTCGAGCAGCAGCATGCAGGGTTCCTGCATGACACGGGGAATGATGCCGTCGATGAAGACGGACTCGGTCTTGCCGTCCCCCGTCTGGCGGATGGTGTCCCGGCCCACCAGTTCGGAGCGGCTGATGTCCGAGTCCAGGTTCACCCGATAGACGGGCAGGTTCAGACGAGCATAGGTCTGCTCGACCATGGTGGTCTTGCCGGTTCCCGTGTGACCCCGCAGCCAGGGGCGGCTGTTGTCACGGATGGCCAGCAGGAGGGAGAGCATGGTCTTCGGGTTGAAGAGGTACTCGTCGTCCTTCTCGGGGATGTAGGGGTGCGGGCCGTCCCATTCGCCGGTCGGGACATCGAAGTCGAACAGCTTGCGGCGCTTCGGGTCGGTGATCTCGAAGACGTCGGCGGCGTTCTTCATGGTGACCTTGCCAGCGGGAAGCGTGCCGCCAGCAGCCACGGCGAAGTCCATCACCTTCTCGATGACACGAGGCGGCGACTTGCGCAGACGTTCGACCTCCGTGGTCAGCGACGCCGCCGCATTGGCCTGGCTCAGGATGTCCTTGATGGAGGGCAGGCCGAGCGAGCTCATGACGCCGTCCACGATGGAGACGGTGCGGTCGTCGGGGATGGTGATGGTGGGCATGGCCGGGAGCGGAGCGGCTTCCTCCTTGCCGCCGAAGGTGTCGGGCTTGGCCTCAGCAGCGGCGCCGGTCAGGGCGGCGTGGATCAGGTCGTGAAGGGCCTGGGTCGGCGCGTCGAAGGGGTCCATCGCCATGGTGCGGGCGCCCCGCAGATCGCGCATGGCCTTGAAGGACTCGATGCTGGTCTTCTGTTCGGGCCAGGTCTTGATCATCACCTCGTAGATGGCGGTGTCCGTGGACCCGGCGGTGACGAGGGTGTCGATGACGTCGATGATCTTGGAGACGGGGACGGACGTGATTTCGATGGTGCTCATGCTGTCGTAAGCCTTCTGAATGTCGGTGGATTTGATGAGGTGGTCGCCGGGATAACCAAAGTTGCGGGCGCCACGGTTGAAGCGGGCCTCGTTCTTGTGCAGCATCGAAGCGCGGATCGGGACCATCCAGTTGGGGTCCTCGCAGTTGTTGATGATCCAGACGCAGACGTCGGGATGCAGACGCTGAGTGAAGTTCGAGAGCGCCGACGTCCCGATGGAGATCAGGCCGTCCTTGATGAACTCGCTCCAGGACACGATGCGTCGACGCTCGTAGTCGTTGATCCCGGCGTTGAAGATGGGGGCCACGGCTTTCTGGAGGGCCGAGCGCTTCTTGTTGTAGTCGACTTCCTTCAAGGCCAGCGCGGCGAGCCGCTTAGCTTCAGCCCGAAGGGTGCTGATGGTGGTCATGTGCTCCTGCTGTGAGTAGGACGCGCGGCGTCGTTAGGTGTGTCGTCGATATGAGACAGACACACCTTTCGGCGTCAACGTGTTTTCGTTTGGGAGGTGGAGAGGGGCCAGCCGAAGCGGCCCTCTCTCGCACAGGAAACCCCTATCCCCTTTGGGGATTAGGCGCGCACGAGGCGGGGCTTATTCTCGTTCCTTGGGACGCAGACGATCCATGGCGGAAGAGTAGTCCTCGACGCGGTACTCGAACTCGGTAGGCAGCGTGGGGATGAAGGCCTCCGCCTCCCCTTGCGTATCGAAGTGGATCATTCGCCTGGCATAGGACGAGCTCAGCACGATGGGGGTGCCGTTCCGCTGGCGGAAGATGACGCGGTTCCAGTAGCGGTCGCCCCGCGTCTTGCCGATGATGGTGAAGAAGGTGAGGTCCATCAGAATTCGTCGAAGTCGTCGAAGGCGCTGATGACGGGTTCGGCGGGGGCCTTCACGACCGGAGCGGCGACGGTGCTGTCGGTGTCGCTGTCGTCTTCGTCCTCGTCTTCGTCGGGGTCAGGCGTGGCGACAGCGGGAGCCAGGGACGGCGAGACGCTGCGGCCCACGCCACGGGCGGTGTCGACTTCGGTGGCGCCGACGACCTCGAACTGCGGGAACTCCGTCGGGAAGCGCTGCTGGAGGTCGGCCATGACGCGAGCGACGCTGGCCGGGCTGTTGTAGAAGGTGACGTCGCCCGACGGCGGCACGACGCTGCGCTCGATCTCGCTCCAGAAGAACGTCCCGGCGGAGTTCTTGAAGCGGATGACCTGGGGCTCACAGGTGGCCACCGGCACGAAGGACATGACCGGGGCTTCGTCTTCGGGGTCTACGAAATTCATCGTGGTTCCTCTTATTCGATGGTTCTGCCGACGTATCCGCCAGCGTTGTCGGGGTAGGTGCGGTCCAACTCAGCGATGACCTCCGCCAATTCCTCCTGGCTGGTGATGACGCGAGGAAGGGTGGCGCCGCTGAAGCTGAGTTCGCCGTGTTCCGTTCTCCCCTGGAGCAGGGGGTGGCCGCCCTTCACGTGAACGACGTGGCAGGGCGGGAAGTTGGTGGGTTCGGGGTCCTCCATGAATTTAGCCAAGGGCCGAGTCCTCGGGGATGAACTGCACGTCGAACACGGCCCCGCTCTTGGGTCCGTAATCGTTGGGGTGCTTCTCGGCGTAGTAGTCGCGGCACTCCTCCATCGCCTCGACGGCTTCGTCGTGGGTCGAGAACTTCATGCTCGCCCTGATGTCGCTGAAGTACAGGCGACGAGTGTCGCGTTGGTCGCGGCCCGCTGCGTAGCGGAGCTCAAAGCAGGGCTCCACGAGCGTCACGACCCAGTCGCCCTTGATTAGGGGCGGCTTGCGCACCTCGGGTTCCCAGTCGTCCATGAAGTTAGCCACGGCAGACGTGCTCCGTGGCGTAGGCCACCTGGCCCAGGCGGAGCAGCACGATGATGCAGCCCCACAGGAACAGGGTCTCGGCCCACGTGACGTGAGGCCGACGGCGGGGAAGTTCGAGGACTTCACCCGCCTTGAGGCGAAGGTGATTGTTGACGGCGGGAGAGCTCATTGAGGACCTGCGTTCGTTTGTGGGGGGCAAGGCGGGCCACGGGGACAGAGAAGTAGACGTAGCCTGCGGCGGCGTGTTTCTCG
>ERZ724522.49-NODE-49-length-60492-cov-7.968943_pt1 | contig 60492 bp, 96 predicted proteins | sample MGYA00376055_ERZ724522 | MGnify/ENA primary metagenome ERZ724522 (study PRJEB28724, sample SAMN07190884) | wastewater metagenome | isolation source: effluent of sewage treatment plant in Hong Hong | place: Hong Kong | collected 2016-03-17 ... | reverse complement strand
TTTGGAAGTCTCACTGGAGCGGATAAATGGACTGGTGGCGTTTTAGCACCCAACGGTAAAATTTATGGCATTCCTTATTCATCGTCTTCGGTCTTAAAAATCGACCCAGTAGCCAGAACAGCTACTACTTTTGGAAGTCTCACTGGAGCGGGTAAATGGGTGGGTGGCGTTTTAGCGCCCAACGGTAAAATTTATGGCATTCCAACTGCTTCAACAACAGTTTTAGAAATTGATCCATCAGATGACTCAACATCTACTTTTGGAAGTTTTACTGGCGCTGGCAAGTGGTATGGTGGCGTTTTAGCACCGAATGGTAAAATTTATGGCATTCCATCTACTTCAACAACAGTTTTAGAAATTGATCCAGTAGCTCGCACAGGTAGCACTTTTGGAAGTCTCACTGGAGCGGATAAATGGACTGGTGGCGTTTTAGCACCCAACGGTAAAATTTATGGCATTCCTTATTCATCGTCTTCGGTCTTAGAAATCGACCCAGTAGCCAGAACAGCTACTACTTTTGGAAGCGTTGGCGCAACTGTTGAAAAATGGATTGGTGGGGCGTTAGCTCCTGATGGCAATATATATTGCATACCTCGAAACGCTACTACTATATTAAAAATCGACCCAGTAGCCAGAACAGCTACTACTTTTGGAAGCTTAAGCGGCACTGATAAATGGGCTGGCGGAGCTTTAGCACCAAATGGTAAAATTTACGGATTTCCTCTTAGTGCAACAACAACGCTAGAGATAGATCCGGTTAGTCAAACAACAGCATTATTTGGAAGCACCTCTGGCGCGTATAAATACTATAGTGGCGTTCTAGGGGACGATGGACAACTTTATGGAATACCACTTGCTGCTTCTGACGTGCTGGAAATTGGAAGCGTGAACAATCAATCGTCTGATTTTACTTTGTCGCGCTATGTTAATAAATTTTAGTTAAATTATGCAAAAATTACAAATAACCGAAGATCTCAGAAAAGAATTGCAAGATAAATGTATAGTCGTCTGCACTCATACTTTAAGCGATGGCACAGAAATTGATTGCATCGAAATTGATTATCAGTCACAATATCCTCAATTAAACATTGTTGAAGTTTTCTCTTCTAAAGCTATTATAGGAGACAATGTAATAAAAGCTCCTACAACTAAATTCAGAGTAGTAAAATTATAATATTTAATCAAAATGGCTATTTTGGAGTAAGAAATGGAATTTAAAGAACTGATAATTTATCTAACTGCGATAATTCAAGCTCTTGTTGTTTATATATTCTCAACAAATAAGGCAGAGACAGAAAAAGAAATTGAGAAATTGCAACATAAAATTGAGAAAATAGAAACTGGTGAGTTTGTAGAGAAAATAGTGAAGAATGTTATTTACTCCCCAGAAAGCAGAAATTATTTTAAAGCAATATTTAATGAAGCCTTAGCGCATAAAGGCAAAAATGAGGATTCTGTAAACTTAGCTATTCTTGATCACATCGAGAAGATTGAGAAACATTTAACCAAATCATGACTAATCATTGCGACAGACCACCAACCAATGCCGAGGTGTTTTACAAAATAATTCACGAATGGCTAAATTTTTGGTGGAAATTTATCACGCTTGTTTTTAAATCTAAGTTGCACTCTACCCTTTTTGTCAGCGCAATTTCTTGCGCTATTTTATTTTTCACCGCCCATCTAACCCTTTCCGATTGTATCGAGGGTGCGAAATGGCTTATTACACTATTTTAGAAATGGACGAAGAAACTATCGAAGCTATGATTAACAATGCAGGAAGTTTTGTATGGTAAGTATTATTATTGCTTATGTTGGGGCTGTGTGTTTATATTGCCTTCTTTTTGTTAAAGAAGAAAACAACAAAATTAATAAGAAGAAATGAAGTATTACTTTTTCTTAATTGCCTCAATTCTTTTTTTCTTGTTGTGTTTTTACAAATTTGCCGAAAAAAATACTGAAGCAAAGATTGAGAAAAAACAGCAAGAGCAACAAATTCAAATTCGAAATGAAATTATTGAAGTTAAGAGGACAGTTGAGAAACGCAAAATTACTAATCGCCAAATTGACACTAACTCTAACCTTATCTGGTTGCGTCAAAAAAGATGCAGTGATTGCGATTCATGATTCTTTCTGTGAAGGTAGATTTGAAACTCAAATCTTAAGCAAAAGAGATTACGACAATTTAGATTCGATCAGGACTGCAAATCCTGATTGGAAAATAACATTAGATAAAATTATCGACAACAAAACCATTAACGAAAAGGAGTTTGAAGCATGCCAAAGTTTAGTAGAGCCTCAGCCGCAAAATTAGCAACTTGCCACCCAGATTTGCAATGACAAAAAAATGCACAAAATGTTATTTAGAAAAAGAAATTAGTGAATTTTGGTTTTCAAGACCTAATGTTAGGCGCGGAGAATGTAAGGCGTGTAAATTAAAATACGACACCACATATAAATTAAATAATCAAAATAAGATTGCTGAAAGAAAAGAAAGAAATAAAGATGCAACCCGAGAATATCATGTAAAATATAGACAAATAAATAAGGAAAAAAGAAATTTATATTTAAGGGAATGGAATAAAAAAAATCCAGAGAAAAAACGTAATCAAAAATATAGGCATTTATATGGTATTGATATTCAAGATTATAATGATATGTTTAAACAACAACAAAATTGTTGTGCGATTTGCGGCAATTATCCCTTGACATCGTGAAATAATCTTTTTACAATAATCATAATTCTTAAACCAACTCAAAAAGATTTTATGAATTTCTTACGATTTCAAAAAAAGTTTCCGACAGAACAAGCAATAGTAGCTTACTACATTGCGACTAGATACAGCAAGGAATTACCGCACTGCAATCATTGCGGAAGTGAAAAAGTTTATCCTTACTCAAACGAAAAAATGATGAAGTTTTTTAGATGTGCTGAGTGCAACAGAGACTTCTCGATTTTCAAAGGAACTATCTTTGAAAACTCTTGCACAGACCTTCGCAAATGGTTTTACGCAATTCATCTTTTTTTGAATGGCAAGAAAGGCATTTCTGCTTTGCAACTTCAAAGAGAAATTGAAACAACTTACAAAACAGCTTGGCGTATGCTTCGCCAGATTCGTATTGCAATGGGCAATAAGAAGAAAAAGAAAGATGATGACGATGACAACGATTTTATGAACACGATTATTGAAATTGACGAAACCTACTTAGGCGGCAAAGCAGAAAACAAGCACATGAGTGAAAGAATTGCAGCCAAAGGCATCTTTGAGAAGTCAATTGTGCTTGGAATGCTCGAAAGAGACAAAGAAGTTAGAGGTTTCGTAATTGATGAAGCAAAGCGTGATACAATCATGGCTAAGATTTACGAGAATGTGAAACTAGGCAGCGAGATAATCACAGACGAACACAAGGCTTACTACTGGCTTTACAGTCAGTTTAAGCACCAAGTCGTTAATCACTCAAAGGGTGAATATAAGAAAGGCGCAGACGCTCACACAAATTCAATAGAAGGCTTTTGGTCAACTTTAAAACGTGGTGTATATGGAATTTATCACCATGTGAGCAAGAAGCATTTACAGCACTATGTGAATGAGTTTGCGTTTAGATATAACAACCGCAACAACGAGTTTATTTTTGATAAGCTGGTTGGAGCTACAATTTTAGCTTAATTATGTTTCTAAGAAATTTACTTAAATGCCCGCAATGCAAGGCAAAAGAAAGTGTGTTCCAACCTACTTTAAGCAATCAAGAGCTTAATGAAATCAAAGAGCCGCAGGCAAAAATAATTTACGATAATGCAAAAAATATCTTAAAAGATAATCACGACACTTTGAAAAGTTTAACTGCTAAGGCTGACACTTTGTTTAAATATTTATTCACGATTCAAGGCTTATGCGGCTTATTTTTATATTCTTGGAGATTGAAGACAGTTGAGGTCAATATTGATGCTTACAGTGTTAGCATGTGGGTAGGATTTGTTTTGTTCTGCTTGCCGATGATAATTTATGCTTTTTGGTTTCTGTCTCCCGTTGCTACGAAAGGAATAGATAATCCGCCAATTAATACTTTAACTAAAAGAGCTACTTTGCCTTTAGAAAAATTTTATATTTTTGAAGCAATAGATATTCAGCAATACGCAATACCCTTTAATGAAAAGTGCATAAACACAAGGGTATTGGCATTAATATTTATGGTTTCTAGCTCAATCGTGGCAATGCTATTTTTAGCAATAGCATTTACTCGGATTATTTAGATTTGTCGCTATCTTTACTGTTATAGACAACAAAGCTCTTTTGGCTTATGTTGCCGTAATCGGGATTGCGATAAACAGGAGAACTGAAATCAACTGTAATAGTTTGATTTGTCGTTGTGTTAGTTGTGGCTGTGGAAGTCGCTGCAACTGCTTCGGTGGCTTGAGAACTATTATTTTGGTTATCTTCTGACATTGTGATTAAAATTTAAGATTAAAAAACTGTCGGCTAGGACAGTCTTATTATCTTAGACTAAATCACGATGTCAAGGGATAATTGCCCGATTTGCTTTTCTGAAAAACCTCAAATAAATAATAGAAAATATTTTTTAGTAGATCATTGCCACAAAACTAATAAAGTAAGAGGATTGCTTTGTTATTTATGTAATTCTATGTTAGGAAAGGCAAAAGATAATATTGATATACTAAACAATGCAATCAAATACTTAAGCAAAAAAAGTTTATAATATGATAAGATTTACGCTATTGAGAGAATATAAAAAGGAAGCTACTATTGGTACAATAATTGATCAGAGCGGAAAGCATGTTTGCAAGACTTTAGAGCGTCCCAATCTTAATAATCAGCGCGATAATCCATTTACAAATGAAAACGAAAGCTCTTGCATTCCTGAAGGAATTTATGTTTGTAAAAAATATTCAAGCCCAAAATACCCCGATACTTGGGAAATTACGGGCGTCCCAAACAGAGATAAAATCTTATTCCACACCGCAAATTATGTTGATCAACTTCTTGGATGCATTGCAACTGCTACTACCATTCAAGATATGAACCCTAACAATAATCCTAAATTTGACCCCGTTAAACGTTGGTTAGCCTCTCAATCAAGAGATGGATTTGTGGCATTTAAAAAAATTATGCCAAAAGAATTTGAAATTAATATTATTTCTACTAAATCATTATGCTCTTTATAAAAAACAATTTTAAAGCTGTAAAAGCCACAGCGGAGCATTTAAGAATCAATGTAAGATGGGGTGGAGACTTTAAATCTTTTAGAGATGCCCCGCATTGGGAGCTTGTATAATATGTTAAATATCGCAAAAACTCTTTGTAAAAATTAGTTCGAATAAGGTCGATTGTCGCCCGCCACATTTGATGGCTTCGTAAATTTGTCATCATGTTGAATGGCTGCTTCAAGTCAAATAGCAGCTTCCCGCCATTTATCCTCAAGTTCGAAAACATAAAAGCGATCAACTGTCTTTTTTCTTCGATTTTCGAACTCTCAAAAATCTCATAAGCTTTTGAAGCCAAAGAAATTAAGCTTGTAAGCGTTACTGAAAATTTCTCATCAGCATCATTGTGAATCTTTAGTTCGGCATTTATTTGGTTTTGTTTTTCTCTTAGTTCTGTTGCTTTTCTGTCATATTCATCCTGTGTAATTATCTCTTACCTTGATATTCTATTAGTTTGCCAGCAAAAGCACTAAAAAATTCTTCTTCTTTTTCCTTGACTTCCTCTTCCTTAACGTCAACAGATTCACTTGTTTCGTTGACTTTGAACTTTTTGTCTAGGGCGTTGAGAAGATAAAAAGCAGCATTTGATAATTTAAAACAATGTTCTGGCAATGTTATTGATGCGTTATTTCTGAACCAATTATCTGCTTTCTTCAACTCCTCCATCGCCTCTTTCACTTCAGGGCTTAATTCAAGTGTCAAATTTTCTTTGATAGCTGGCTTTGTTTCAGCTTTATCTTCTGGGAGTTCTTCATAATCTTGCAGAAAAACTAGTTTTCCACAATGCCCAACAGCATCAAATCCGTGTTTATCTTTTCCTAAATAAACAGCATAGGAATTTGTGATTGCTAAAACCTCGACTTCAGGGTATGGTGTTTTGTAGTGTTTAAATCTATATCTCTTCCCAACAATTGGTAATTTATTTGTCATTTTGTTTCTCCTTTAGTTGTTTAATTTCTTCTTGAAGTTGTTTGATGATTGAGAGGGCGTCTTGCAAAGCAAAACAAGCCTCAGAATTATCCCACAACATTTTTCCTTTTATAAACTTCTCAAGCTCTTGTATCTGTTCAATTGTTTTCATGTAAAATCTCCCATTTAATTATTGAAGGGACATATATAGCTTGATGTTCTTTAAGCTTAATGTATTGTCCAAATTCGTTAGACTGATAACCCTCTAAACGACCAATTATTTCTTCGTCTACTCCATCTGATCCCGCGCAAATTATTTTTAAAATATCATTTATTTGCGGCTTTTGGTCTTTAATCATAGGCTTTTAGTTGTTTGAGTTGTTGCGCCCTCAGAATCGCGCAAAGTTTTAATGGTATTCTCAGCTTTTTTTATCATCGAGACTAAGACTTCTTTAATGCTTATGCAGTAGGAAGATTCTATTTTTAATTTTGAATCTCCAATAAGCATGTCCATTGATCCGCAAACTTGATTTTTGCTGCATAAAAAAAGATGAATACGCCCATATTGCTGAGCTATCTCGAACAATTCTTCTAAATTCTTTTCTTTCTGGATTGCTTCAATCTCTCTTTTCTTAATCCTTAATCTCCTAGCCAACAGCCCCCTAAGAGATAAGTATTGTTTTAGTGATTTAATCATTTTCCTCCATACTTTCCAAGCATTCCTCACAACACTCTTTACCCTGCCATTCGGCACAGTTAAAGTCGCTGTCTTTTTGTTGTTCGCAGATTGTGCAGATGTATATGCTCATTTAGTTTCTCCCAATATTCCATCAATTTCACTATAGCAATTACAACCATAATAGCCTTTCTGGCTTTGCTTAAAATTTTTCTCAGAAAATTCAATTAACTCTGCTCTTAATTTCTGGTGAGCTTCCTTCTCTTTATTGTAACACAATTCCCAATAAACATTTGAAATATTGGCTTGTTTTAATTCTTCTTCAAGATCATCAATTATGCTTATCGCTTTTTCAGCAAGACTTAATCCATCTGCATAGGTTAAAAATTGTCTTATTTCCTTAAACTGAGCTATCCTTTCTTTTAAATTATTTTTCATTTCCCTCCTTATTTAATTTCATAAAACAAAGCCAATGTGTTTTAGAATTTTTTCCTGATTTGTGTCCAAATAATGGCTCTTCGCCAAATATGTTTAGAACTTCGGAGACGGGTATTTGTGTTTCATTCCATTTGAAAATTAAAACGCCATGCAAATCAAGAACTCTCATGCACTCATCAAAACCTTTCTTTAGATCGTTTTTCCATTCTTGGCCAAGTTTCCCGTATTTTTTAACTTGCCAACCCTTATCCCCTCCTGTTTTTAAATGTGGTGGATCGAAAACTACGAGTTTAAAACTATTATCAGCAAAATCTAATTTTTTAAAATCCATCTGAACATCTGGCTTAATTTCAAGTTTTCTCCCATCGCAAAGAACATGTTCTTCTGATCTTATATCGTTAAAAACCGCAATAGGGTTTTGCTTGTTAAACCAAAACATTCTTGATCCGCAACAAACATCTAATACTTTTTTCATTTATTTTTCTTAATTAATTTCCTCAAAGCCGTTAATAAAATCCTAGAAGCCTTCCTAGCCCCTGTTTCTACCCTGCTAATATGAACCCTACTACAACCTAACTTTTCTGCTAATTGCTTTTGAGTTAGGTTGAGAGATTTGCGGGTTTGTTTGAATTGGGTAATCATTGTTTATTAAAATGATTTTTAACCAAGTTTAATAAAAAATCTCCTGCGTGAGCGACAAATTTAATGCTTTTCTGTTCAACATAAATGAGCTTTCCGTCATCAAGAAAAACTATGGAATAACCAAATCTACCAAATTTATCTTCAGTTATTCCGCAAATTATCGCTAAAGCTTGGTCAACAATTATTTTCTGGGTTTTTGAGTTATCATCAAAAGTAATTGTATCTGGAATTGGTCTATAAAGTTCATAACTAACAATAGCCCCAAGTTCTAATCTGTTGCTATATTCTTCCGTCATACTTCCTCCATTAATTATTATTCAAGCAAACTTGCTTTTATTGACCCATTATATATTCCAAAAACCTAACCACTGTTTTTGTCATTTTATTCTTAAGCGCATTTTTACCTTCTGAAAATTGCAAAATAAGATAAGGTTTAATTCCAAACACTTCTGAATATTTATAAATCAATTCAAGCGTTGGTTTCTTTTTACCATTTTCTATTTCGCACAAATAAGACCTCGATAAATCAAGTTTATCTGAGACTTGCTCTTGCGTCATTCTATTGAACTTGCGAATAGCTTTTAAAATTGTATTTATATTGTTCATCGTTAGTTAATTTATTATTGCTGTTAGCGACTTTATTAAGCGTTACATAATAGTCAAGAAAAAAGATTAATTATTTTTTATTACCTCGTATGAATAAGCGAAAACCCAAGGCGAAGCCTCCCACTTCTCTTCTGGTTTCTTGTGGGTTGAGTTCCAAAACTCTCTAAACTTGCTGACATAAGATTCGCCAGCTTCACGGTTTGGAATTGTAAAATATCCAGACCTAAAAGCGTCTTTCTCACTTATATCTTGAAGCCTCTCCACTTTCACGCTTTTTATTCTTAGAGTTAGGCGTGAGTGTTCTTGCTTCATTCTGTTAGCTGGAAGCCAAAAATATCTTTCATTGCCAGTAATTGTTGTTTTATATGCAACTTGTCCGCAAAAAATGTTAAACGCTTCCTTCACAAAAATTGTTTCTCCGACTTGATAAGGGGCAAGATGATCTATCGGCCAACCCTGCAATTTTTCTGGTTTATAAGCCATCTCCCCAATACGATCTAAGAAATAACCTTCGGAACTAAGTTTAATCACTACCCTAAACATTCCTTCCTCATTCTTAAGAGCGTGGTTTACTTGGTGTTGGTTGAAAATTGTTGATTTCATTTTAACATTTCCCATAATTCTTTAACTAAAAAAGTTTTATATTTATTAATTCTAGGATTAAATAATTTTACTACATTACCTTTTTTTGTTTGGCGTAAAAGCATTATTTTTTTACCTCTTAACGGTCTTATGTTTCCTAAGTTAGATATTTGATAAAAACCCCAATTGATAGGAATATCTTTCCAAAATTCATTCATATCTACTACTCCTCCTTAAATTTAACTAAACATTCCTTTTTAACCATTCTTTCCACAGTTTCTTCAACCTGAGAAGAATAATCGAATTTGTAATTAACCCATCTCTTTAACTTCCAACCTGCAATTGAGATTAGGATTACTACAAAACCTACGGCGATAATTGTTAAGATGTCTTTCATATTTATTCTATTGGTTCGTATTGATTGTTTAATTCGCTGAGTGTTATTATTTTATGTGAAATTCTACATTGTAGCTTGTAAAGTCTGAAAGCGTTATTGCCCGCTTTTTCAATTGTAAATTCTTCGCCACTCTCTTTATGTCTATATTTCTTGAGCATGTTAGTCGTTGATTAATAATCAGGGGCAAGGTTTCCCTTGCAGCGGTTTCACCCAAACTCTAGCCGCTATCTTCGCCGCAATCAGCTTGGTTCAGTTGCGATCTACTCTAACTCACTGATCCCTGACATATTTTATTTTACTAGAAGACACCAGAACTTCAAATAATTTTCCTCCCCATTAATAAAAAACTGATGCCTTCAAGTAAGATAAATGTCAATTATCACCATTCTATTGCCATGGTAAAATTTTAAAAAGTAGCCCTAAAGGGATTCGAACCCTTGAACCAAGTGCTCTTGGAATAACGAGGAAACTCAGTCGTCAGCTCCTTTGGGCTTTTCCGTCTCCCGCTGCCGCATTCTGGCCACTCTGCTAATAGGGCTACCATTTAAAATATTAACGATGTTTGCCTTTTTACTGAAGGCTAACAGTTCCGTTTCACAGAATTAGCGTCTATCCGCAGTCTCTATGGTTTTTAACAGAAAACCATTTGCATAAACTGGTGCGGCATCCGCCTCGTTAGAGCGGTTGACATGTTAATAAACAATCCATCGCCTTACCACAAAAGACAATCTAACATTTTTAAGAGGTTAGTTTCACTCTCACCTTTAACCGAGTAGGCTGCCTTTTTTACAGAAAGGCTAAACTGATTCTTAATGTCCGTATCCGTATCCGTTTCCGTCTCCGTCTCCGTCTCCGTCTCCGTCTCCGTTTCCGTCTCCGTATCCGTATCCGTTTCCGTCTCCGTATCCGTATCCGTTTCCGTCTCCGTCTCCGTATCCGTTTCCGTATCCGTTTCCGTCTCCGTATCCGTATCCGTCTCCGTATCCGTTTCCGTATCCGTTTCCGTCTCCGTCTCCGTATCCGTTTCCGTATCCGTTTCCGTCTCCGTATCCGTATCCGTTCGTAATTGTCAAAGAATGGTTATCTTCTTTAATTAAATTATTAGCCATATTTTTACCATTTTGATTGATCGCAATTCATAACAAAAATGACGTTAGCAGTATCAACTACAATATCCAAACACTCATCAAGCACAGTGTTAGGTAATTTACCGCTCATTGCTAGCTCGCCTAGACCTTTTTTAGTTCCCCAATTGCGAATAATTGACGGTTTTCTGATATATGTTTTTCCATTTTTTTCTTCTACATTACCAACCACAATCCAACCCCTGTTCAAAACCACGATCTGAATTGGTGAAGCTTGATATTCCGCTGCAACTTCAGATTTTTTAATGGAAACTTCATTGTTAATAGTTATCTCATTCATTTTGTTTGTTTTTTAGTTAATAAATTTGATACAGCCCCCTACAAGAATTTACCACTAACCGCAATTGCAATTAGCTTACGTGCTTTCACAAAGAACTTTACACGGACGCCGAAGCTATAATTTCATTATTCTTAAGCTATCACGACTGGCTTGAAGCCAGCCGCTGTATCTTACCCCTCCCAAAGCAAGAGTTCGTTCCTATCCATGAAAGATAAGCTGGTGCGATTCTTGCTATTTGACAAAGCCCCGCATACCCTTTCGGGACTATCTTCCTGCACATCACGACCCCAAAATAAATTCAGAACCACTTTGTCTCGCCCTCTTTAATTCCCTCGTGTCCGTTTCACAGACTTAAGTCACGTACCAATTTTAAGTCTGCCCCGTGCGCCTGACTATCTCTTTCGAGATTCCTTGCACTATCTTTGCCGTGCTAGCTCTTTATAAAGCTCATTAATTGCTTTAGTAAATTCCTGCGAGAAATTAATCGCGGGATTCCATTCCTTAACTTGCTTTAAAACGACCTCAAACCCTTTGGGATAGCTGATTGTAGTGCGTTTATAATTCTTCCCTGTTTTTGGTCTTCCTCTATTTTGTTGCATAACTTTATTATTGTCAATAGCTAAATAAAATAATTTTTAATTTTTTTCAAAACGACATCTCGAAAAAAGACTGGATTGTTTGTTATGTAAGCGTCAAACCCCATTTCATTAAGTTCAATAAACCATTTTAATTGATTTTCTGTAATGTGTATTTCACTTGGCGCACCAATCTTTTTTATTTCGCAATAGGTAGTGTCTCGATAGTTCAATTTGCTTGAGTAAAAGATTAAACTGCTATCAGGAAACCCAGCTTTTGATCCCTCTGCTTTTTTTCTACTAAACAAAGCCATTCTTTGATTGTTTGTTAGATTCCCCGCCGCACCGTCTCCGTTATCATTCTGAACAAAGAAAAGTTTATTAAACTTGTTAATTATTTTTAACTCACACGCTAAAGCATTGGTTTCTTTGTGAAAATGTTGTTGCACTTTAGTTTCTTTCAACTGCGCCAAGCGATAAATAATTAACTCGTCAGCAGTATTGGGAGTTTTTGCTACGTTTTTGTTAAACAATAGATTAATGTTGCCAAGATACTCTTTCGGCACTAAATTACACAACTCCTTAACGTCAATTGTTTCTCGTTTATTTTTCATCTTTCACAAAATCCAATTTGCCCTCAAAATGATATTCCGCTCTCAGAAGAGTTTCTACCATCTCAAGAATCATTTCTAAATCAGCCGCGCCCCTTCTTTCAACAGAAAGGGTTTGACCTGTGAATTCGTCTTCAAATGTTATTTTCATTTCTTAAAAAAATTAAAAAATTTCCAAATTTTTTTTAGCTTTATGTTTTCTTCTTGCATTAATTCCCTAAAATTCCCGCTATTAGCATTTGCAAGCCTTTTTTGTTTTAGAAGTATTTCATCTTTGATTTTTAATATCTCTCTATGATTAATTTCGTCAATCATCTCAATTTTATAATCATTATCCAATTTTTCTAAAGAGTTTGTTAATTGATCTAAAGTTAAGTCGCAGTATTCATCAACCCAGTCAGCAATAAAATATAATTTTGTTGGCTCTATTTTTAGCTTTCCAAATAGAATGGGGTCTTTTTCTTTTATTTTCTGCTTATTGCTTTTTACTTCATCTTGGTAATCAATGTACAAGATCCAATACTCATCAAATACGTTCTTCTTCCTAAGAGAAGAATAAATATCACGCACTTGTTTTGGAACTATGCGCGGAAACTCGGTGAATTCTTTAAATTTAATTACCTTGTTTTGAACATTTTGAAGATATTTTATTATACTTTTTTCATAAAGGTATTTATCAATACCCACTACTAAAAGTTCTTGCTCCTGAAAAATCGAAGCTAACTTAAGTGAACAATCATCATAAACTGCTAGTTGATTCATTGATTTAGAGTAATTTAACATACTAACTAATCTATTCACGCGCTCTTTAAAATCTTTTTGCTCAATCTTACTAAGTTTGCTTTTTGTGAACTTAAAAAAAGTTGTCGGCGATATTGTAAATTTATTTTTCAAAATGCTTTTTGTGATTCCTGCTGCGTTGACTGCGTTAGCAATAGCAGTTTCTTCGCCAAACATTGCGTTAAAATCAACATTTCCCCAGTCAATTGATGTCCCAGAGTTGGTTCTTATTGTTGTTTGTCTAGTGATTGTCATTATATTTCTAATTTATCTGTTATAAGCAATTTATAACCCTAGCATTTCCATTGTTTCCTTGTTGGAAGCAATCCAGCCCTTTGTTTGGGCTGTTTGATTGAACGCTCTCAAAGTTGTTTCTGTCCATTTGCCCTTTCCTTTTCTGAATTTAACATATTGAGACTCATTATAAGTCAAGCCGACTGTCAAAAATCTCTTTGTGACAAATTCCATTTCCACTTTTTCGATTTCTGGGGTAAGAAAATATAAGATTTGCATGATATTTGATATTGATTATCAGAATAAAATTTCATCGTCTTGCTCTTGACTCATCTCATCTTGCGGTTGGTAGCCATTGCCTTTATCAATAGAATGTTGATCTATTGGCTTTCTTCTTGCTTACTCCTAGAATCAAGAAGCCGTAGGTTAGAATTAAAGCCCTGCAAAATTACTTCCGTTGTGTATTTTTCAACACCGTTTTTATCAGTCCATTTTCTAGTTTGAAGAGAACCTTCAACATAAACCTTGCTTCCTTTTTTGACGTAAGTTTGAACTATATTAGCCAGACTACCAAAAGCAACTACCTTTATCCATTCTGTCTTTTGTTTTTTTTCGTTAGTTTTTTTATCTGTCCAATTCTCACTCATCCCAAGCGAGAAATTGGCAATAGCTTTGCCGTCTTGTGTATAATTGATTTCAGGTTCTTGACCCACATTGCCAATTAAAATTACACGATTAACAGAATTTGCCATTTTTACTCCTTTTTATTGTTATTAACCTCTGGTATTTCAATTCCATAAGACGCAGCAAATCTAATCACTGCATCAATATAGAGCGAAACCTCTTTTTTATTACCAGCGTTTGAAATAGTGATCGGTTTTTTATAAACCTCGCCAGTAATTGAATTTACTTTCTCAACGCTTAACCCCTCTTCTTTTGCTACAACTTCTTTTATAGCTTCGTGCAAATCTTGTTCCTTAATAAAATTGCCTTCTTTCTTAAAATGCTTTTGAATAGTAGGCAAAACAACGCCCCAATAATAACCCCTCTGGCCATCACTTGGCTGTTGCGTCATTGCCATTATTCTTTCTGCAAGCTCTGTCTTTTTTCTCACAAAGAGAATTATAAACCCTTCTTTGAATCCAAGAGAATCAACTAAAAGCTCACTGCGTTTTCTGAATAAATTACCAATTTCAACTTGGTAATTACCCCAGTTTGATTTGTCTTTTGGATCAAAATTAAATAGTTTAAATTTCATTTATTAAGTATGATTTTGATTGTTTGTCTCAATGTGAATTTTACCATTATAACCATTCCATATTCTAACAATATCCTCATATTCGAGAGAATCATTAAAAATCACAGCTTCTTTTTCTTGATCGTATTCTTGCAACTTTGCTATTAATTCTTTTACTTTCATACTCTTATTGATTTTTATTATATCCCTTTTTCTTTCAGTTTAAGCCACAATCTAGCCGCGGTGTCTGCTAGTGATTCGTTTTTTATTTTATCGCAAAACAATATTCCATAGTCTTCATCACATTCTAAGTTATAACCTACTGCAAATGGCATTGACGGGTTATCTTTCCTTACTCCAATTGAGAAATAACCATAGCCCCCAATTTTTAAAGGGAGGGCATCTACAATTGTCTCTAAACAAAAAGAAGGCACTTGTATGTGATAAGCCCCCATCTGCTCTTGAATATCAATAAGTTTTCCTCTTGGTGTATAACCGCAATCATATTCATAAGCAAATTTTGCTTCTTTAAGCTGCTTAGAGATTTCGTAATTAGTTGTTTTCATACTCTTATTGTTTGTTGGTTAGCCTATTAATATTGCTTTATTGATAATCTCCAAATCACCAAAGTTCTTATAAATATCGACATTTTCTTTTTCCTCAATCAGAGTTAGTTTATGATAGCCCCAATCGCTTAAAGTAATAACCTCCATCTCCAAAGCCTCTGGTCTTTCTTTGGCTAGTTGGTTTAGTTGTTCTAGTAGTTGTTTAAGTTTCATTGTCTTTTAAAAATTCTTTTAACTCATTGATTCCCATTTGCAAAATTTGATTAGACGTTTTTTTGCTGAATTCTCCACTCAATCCATGCTTTAGCCTATCATTAAGAAGTTTATCACAAACTCTAGTAGCTTTCTTTTTGGTTGATTTGAGATCTAAAACTTGAGATTCTATTCTGCTAAAAATTAATCTTAAAAAATCCTCACTTTTAGAAAGTTCATAAATCAAATTTTCCTCTAAAAATTTTTCGGAAGAATTTTTTATGATTTCCAAATATTTTTGTTTCATCACTCCCCCTTAATTTGTTTTAATATTTCATTACGCATTATGGTTGCCTTCAGGGTCAATTGCTAACTTAGCATCTGCAATAATCATTTTGGCTTGAGCAGCATTTGCTTCGCTCATTGACTTTAAAACTTGCAGACGAGTTTTCCCTTGATATTTAGCTTCTAAATAACCGTCAATTTCAGCAACACTTCCAAGCCCACTTAGAGCTTCTTTTAATTTCGCAAGTCTTTCTTCTTCTGCTGACGCTTTAATTTCATTTCCTGCTTGCTCTGCTACTCCAGCTAAAGCACCAGTTGGCTCTTTAAAGAAACTAGGGGTCACATTAACTGGCTCTTTTGGTTCGTCTGTTTGCGTCATTTCATCATTGGTGTAAAGTCCGCTTAAATCCTGCGGATAAGATTTTCTTAATGCTAAGGCTTCAGCAACTTTTGCGAGCATTGTGCGGGGCATCTTTTTCCACATTGATGTTGGCTTTCCTTCTTTATCTACTTGAACGTATTCGTCCCAATAAGCCAAACCTACAGCGGCAGGATAGCGGGTCTCGCCACGGAAACGGTAAACAGTTATTTTGCAAGAAATTAGCTTTCCGTCTTGTTCGTTAAAAATAGGCTCATCTTGACCAGCATAATCACCACTTCTTTCTGCGATAACTCTAAAGCCATCAATTGAAGTTTGAATTGTCATTTTCTTAACCCAATTTCCTTTAGCGTCTTTTGTATTGCGGTGAATGCAATAAATTTGACGAGTAAGTGGGTCAAGACCTGTTCTTTTGGCTTGATAAAGAAACAAACCCAACTCATCTTTAGTTGCATCAGGTGCAATTTGTGTTTTGATCAGTTGTATTTGCGATTCATCAAATTTTATCAATTCATTTGTCATAATTCTATTTTTTAATTGTTAATAAATATTCTTCTTCAAGTAAGAACCAATAATCGCTATAATCCGTTTACAACCTCTTTTGCTTTTTTTATTGCATCAAGAAAACGCTTCTCAAGCGCATCAGGATCAAAACCGTTATCTTTTTTTACTTGTTTTAAAGCTTCTGTAGTTGCTTCTGTCACTAACTCCATAGCATATTCACGAGCTGCGTCATAGTCTTTTTGATTATAACCAGTGCTTACAATAACTTCCGAGTCGCCAAAAGGTGCTAATTCTTGCACTTGTGAGCAATTTTCAGTTAAGAATTTGTCTTGTTCTTCTTCTAGAAGATTTTGCAGATATTCAGTGATTCTTGTTTTCATATAACCCCTTTGTTTGTTAGTAAAATTATTAAAACCTGTCAATTTAATTATGCAACAAAAATATTTTATCAATTAACAAATAAATTACTTGACATGACCCAAGCCAACAGAATCAAGGCTTTGTTCAATTAAGAATTTTAACGCTTCTCTTTTTTTATTGTCTGATGTCCATAAATAAATTAAATAATGTTTCGTTGGTTTAAACTTAACAAACCCCACTTTTTCTAAAACCCGAATCGAAGCTTTATTGTCTTTTTCAACCACCGCCATTAGGTTTGGATAAGTATTTCTTATCTTGGCAAGGTATGTCGTAAGTTCTCTCGTCATAATGCCTCTGTTGTGCCAAGCTGGGTCTAGGTCATATTCAATATGAGGCACTTGATAATCTACGATTTGGATTTTACCAATCTCGCGGCCGTCTATTTTGATGGAATGGTAGTATTTTAGGCTAGGCATTAAGATAATAATATTTGTTTTGTTATTTTCTGATTAACTAAACATTGACTAAACTCTTCTTCGCTCATTTGCATCTCACTTGCCTGAGATTTGTCTTTGATCCAGCCAAGCAATCTTGATACATTAACATTAAGTTTTTTAATAAATTCCTGATTAAATTTTATGTGAACAGTTCCTTTTTTGAATATCTTAACTTCCATAAATATTTTATCGTTCATCATTATTTGCTTTGTTTCTCCATACTCCCAACCATCTAGCGGTATAGAGTCAACAATAAAGCCTAAATTGTAAGCAACAGCAACTATATCTTGAAGTAAGCATTTAACTTGATTATTGTCATAATTGTTTGAATGATAACAATATTTAAATTTTCCATCCTGTAAATAATCACTGCCCCATTTTTCAACAATGATCCTATGTTCTAAATATACTCTAGATATTTCTTTTTCTCTTCCGAACCTAAAATTATCATCTGACCAAGTTTTTTGGTTTGATTTATAATTCTTGATATTTTTTTCATCTACAAATTCATAAAATAAATCAACAAGCTGCTTGTCTAAATAATTATTAGTATTATTTACAACCCAAATCATTATTGCCAAAATGTTTTCTTCGTTAAAATCAACCTTATCTTGAAATTTCTCTCTCAACTCTGTTCTGTATTTAAAAGAAAGTCTTTTTAAAACAGTATTGAATTTTGAAAACAATTCTTGCCAGTAAAGAGATTTTAGACCTTTTATTCTCATTTTTAATCCAATTTTTACATCTTCAAGCTTAATTCCCAGTTCTTTCATTAATCCAGCATCTAAAGTTTCAAGTTTGCGGTAATTGTCGAAAATATTTGCAAGCTCTTTATCATGCAGTCTGCAAAGCGATTTAATCAAATCACCTTCAACAATTTCATTTCTAATCTTTTTTTGCGCCTCTTCTTTGGTTTCTTTTTTTTCTTCTTTAAATTTAAAAGTTTCTTCAAAAAATAAATCAAAAGCATCTTTTGTTTTTGAATAAGAAGGTTGTGAAAAAGAAACTAGTTCGACATTAGCTCTCGCCTTTCTATCTCCGTTTAAAAAATCATAAAACCCAAGGGGGTGATAAATCCAGCCTCTTTTTTTTATTATTTCTTGAATCTCACCATCTTCTGACCAGCGTTCAGGAATTACCAAGTAAATCTTTTTACAGTTAGCTTCTTTTAAAATTTTTTTAGTCCAGTTTTTAAAATCGAAATAAGGAGGATTGCAGAATATATTATCAACTTGTTTATCAATTAGTGTTTGACGCTCAAAATCTGTTCCAATGATAATAATAGAAGGGTCGCATTTACTTATTAAAATTTCACTTTTTTCTATTCCAAATCTTTCTTTAAATCCTCGTAATTTCATTAAAGTTTGTCCATTTCCGCAACCAATATCAAGAATTGATCCAGAATTATACAATGAATTAATTTTATCTATTATTTCGTTGGTCGTAGGGTAAAATTCAAAATCTTGATTAGCCGCCTTAATTTCATCAATTATATTTGCCATTACTTAATCTCATTAAAAAATTCTTCACACTTAAAACTAGTTTTATTCACGATCATATCTTTTTTCCTCGGAAACTTTCGCCAGAAAAAATAAGGATTCTTCCCCCGTTTTCTTTCATCCTGTCAATTACTCTATCACCCGCAAATTCTTTTAGATTAGCAAGATTTAGATTTGTGATTAGAATTGTTGGTCTTAAGTTTTCATACCTTTCATTAATTATCTCAAAAAGTATCTGCCTTTCTGTATCAGTTCCAAATTGAACGCCAACCTCATCAATGATTAATAACTCAACTTGTGCATATTTTTTTTGAACATCGGAGAAAGTTGTTGCAGCTTTTTTACTATAAGTATCCTTAACTTCTCTTAAAACATCAAAAGCTTTTGCATAAAGCACCTCAGTCTGATAGTTATTAATCAAATAAAAAGTCAAAGCAGAAGCTAAATGAGTTTTTCCAGTTCCCGTTGTGCCGCAAAAAACCAAAGACACTCCAAGTTTTTGATTCTCAGAAAAATTCTTGGCATATTCTGTCACAAAAGTTTTTTCTTTTGTTTGTTTAAAATTCTCAAAAGAACAATTTTTAAATCTCAAAGGGATACCAGATTTGTTTTTAAATAGCTCTATTTGCCTTTCTTTTGAGCATATAGGGCATTTTAAATCATTTTTTATCCAATCCTCCAAAGCATGAGGAAAATCTTTCCTAGATTGATAAAAAGCCTCTTCAAATTTAGAAAGCTCTAGCTTGTTAGTTCCGTGAGTATCGCAAGTAAAATCAATTATCATAATTCCTCATCGTTAATCAAAAAACCTTCTGTTCCAGCATAATAATCTTGTTCTTCAAAATTATTGTGCTTTGATGTTGCTTTGCTACTAAGATTTTGAGAATTACCTTCAGATTTTGGCTTTACTAAACTTTTCCAGCCCCCCTTTATTGCATTTCTTATTGCAAGATTAGCAGAGCCAGATTTTTCACTTTCCCATTTTTCCAAATCTTCCAAAGTTATTTTCAAAGCTAAACCTTCAATTGGGTTTTTATCTTTTTTTCTCTGTGATAAAAATTCATCAAACAAAATTTGGTCAATAAAATTTGGAATTATTATTTTCTTATCTTCTTTTATTTCTTTTATTTCTTTTATTTCTTTAGTAGTTGTTGCTGCTTTGTTGCTGCTTTGTTGCTCGTTTGTTGCTGCTTTGTTAATTTCTGTGTTATCTAGTGTGTTGCTATCAATATTTTTTTCTTGATAGAGATTGTAGTTTGTAAGCTTGATAAAGGTATTTAGCTTTGTTGATTGTATTGTTATTTCCTGTGTTGATTTTAGCTTGTTTAATGCAGTTCTAACTTGTTGCATTGATAAACCCGTGATTTTACTGAGTTTAGAAAGGCTTGTTAAAAATTCACCCCTTTTAATATTGATCCCACGCCATTTTTTGTCTTCGAAGTTTGCATTAAGCAAGAGGTGTATAAAAAGACAAAAAGTATTTGGTTCATCAATCCAATCCCAGTTCTTTATTTTCCTATGTAGTTTAATAAATCCGAAATCCATATTAATTTTTAATTAAATTAAATTTCTTCTTTCCCGCCTCTTTATTTTTTTTCTCAATTCCAAATTTTCTTAAATAACTATGAAGAGTTGGTTTTGATATTTTTAGTTTTTGACAAATAGCTTTATTGGTCATTGTATCATAAAGATACTGAAGCTGTTCTTTTGTTAAGTTTTCCATTTGTTAAATGTTAAATGTTAAATTAATTAAGTCAAACTATTTTTTCTTAAATTAAGAGCTTTTTCAAATTTTTCTTTGTAAAAGAAATTTTCAAAGTTATCTAAGCAATATTGCAAATAATCGCTCGGCACTTGATTGATCGAATGTCCCTTATATTTTCCGAAAGGCACTTCCCATTCCCCATTTTTAAAAGCTTGCTTCACAAAAGGCTTGATTAGCCAGCCATCGCTATTTTTAAGCCCTGTCTGCGCTCCTTCGCCTTCGATTTCGTAAGTCATTAAATTGCCGAAAGTTCCCCAGTTGCCGCATAAATCAAAAACATCGCATTTATCTTTGCTCGGAGCGATTCTAACTCCTCGTCCTACCATCTGATAAAATAGAGCTAAAGATTTTGTTGGTCTTGCCAAAATAATACAATCTAAAGCGGGAAAATCGAAGCCAGTAGTTAAAACCCCGACATTTACAACAAAAGATACTTTGCCACTTTTAAAATCGCTTAAAATCGCTTCTCTGTCTTTTTTTGAGTTTTTGCTCGAAACATAATATCCGTTCAACCCTTCTCTTAGAAGTAATTCGCAAATATAACCAGCTTCGTCAATAGTCGTTGCGAAAATTAAAAAGTGTTTTCTTTTTGTGTTAGTTTTAACAATGTTAATTATTGTTTCGTAAATATTGATTTTTTGGTTGTAAGCGACAACTGAATCTTCTCGATAATCAAGATTCGTCTCTGCAAGTTGAGTTAAATCATACTCATATTTGAAATAAGAAATTGGGCAAAGAAAACCATCTTCAAAAGCTTGTTTGATCTGATAAATGTAAAGAATTTTTTCAAAAATTTTTGGTCTTGTTCTATGCAAAAATTGCCAAGAAAAGCCTTCTCTCCAAGCCTTGAGCCTATAAGGGGTCGCTGTTAAGCCAACTATTTTGCTAAAGCCCATTTCTTCAATAAATTCACAATATCTGCCCGCATCGCTCCGCACCAAATGACATTCATCAATAAGCAATGTTTTGAATTGTCTAAATTGCTCTAAGTCTTTAATTGACCCAATTGTTGCCAGCGTTATTCTGTGTATTTCTTTTTTATTTTTACTCGCTGAATAAATTCCAATATCTTCATCTGTGAAAGTTTTAATTTTCTCAAAATTCTGCTCCAAAATCTCTTTTGACGGTTGAAGAATAAGAATTGGCTCTTTGATTTGTTTGCAAATTCCAGCAATTACTAATGATTTCCCTGTGCCAGTTGGTAGAACTAAAATACCATTTTTATTCATCAACGCTTGTAAAACAGCGTCTTGTTGATATTTTCTAAGAATTAATTCTGGCTTATTTTTCATGTGAACCTGTAGTTTTGGCGCAAGGGCGGGGTTCACTCCACCCTTGCATAAAAATATTCAATTTGACAACTCTTATTGTGAACCACGAGTTGTTCTCCTTTAAAGCGGGGCAGCCTCGCGAACAACCCCGCCAACAAAGGGGCGACTAAAGAGCCGCTCCTTTACTTTCGATTATTAAATTAAAAAGTCAACGCCATTTTACACCATGCGAATTAAAAGCGTTTGGACTCATAAGCGAGTAAAACTCTTGCTCGCTTATATCTACGTTAAACTTTTCATTAATCACGCCAAGAGCATGAATTTTTTTCTTGAAAAGCTTTAATTCGTAGTAATTTTCAACAAAATACTTCATGATTTCTACGCGTTTTTCTCGCTCAATAAAATGCGGGAATATCTTTTTTGCAGAAGTGTCTTTTTTTGATACAATTTTAGAGGTTTCTGAGAAGTTAAACGCGTCTAAAGAAAGACATTCTTGAGATTCTTTCGCATTGCAGAAGCTACACTTTCCAAGTTCTTCTTTAACGTTATAAGAAACATAACTCTTTTTGCAATTTACGCATTTTGCTTTTGTGCCTTTTTCTGAGATAAATTTTATATCAGAAGCTTTCGGCAATCTTGGGACAAGTATTGCTCTAAACTCGGGATTAAACATCGCAAGAAAAGCTTCTCGATCCCAATTCCCGCTTTTAACTAAATTTTTAGCTGCTTCAATTTCTAGTTTCATAATTATTTTTTAAAAGTTTTCAATAAAGTCTAAAGCTTCTTGCAAAGAAAGAAAATTCTCGATATGGCCATCAATCTCGAAAATAAAAAGATTGTCTTTTTTGTATTTAAAAAATACGGACTTAAATAATCCGCTTGCTTTTAGTATAATCTCAATTTGTTTTTCCATTTTTACCCCTTTTTTTTGTTTAAATTATTTTGTTTTCTTTAAGTTTAAGCCAAAGCCCCGCCGCTGTTTCGAGATTTTAAAAGATGTTATGTTTATAAAATAAAACTTATTGAAATAAAAAGTCCCAAAATGACACAGATTAGGACTAAAGAACAAAAGATCTCATCAATCATTTTTTGAACTTATATTTTAATTTCGACCAGAAATCAATCGGCTCAAACGCTTGCGCCATGCGCTCTAAAGCGTGAAGCGGCTTATTTGGCAATAGATTTTGTGATTTTCGTCTAAATAGCTTTAGATAATTGCGATAATAACGTTGCGCGAAATATCTTAAACTTGTGCGACTTTCGATCATTTCAACAACTGCAATTCGATCAAATAAACCGTTTCTTTTTTGCAAGAATTTAATTAAAAATGCTTTCATAATTATTTAATTTTAGGTTTGCGACCAGCGCGATTACTGCGCGTGTCAATGAGATTGTTTCTTTTTATTGTTCGTGCAATTGTAGCAGCGTGACAACCAAGTATTTTAGCTATTTCTTTGTTGCTTTTGCCACCTTCGATTAATTTTTGTAGTTTTTCTGACATGTTATTTTAAAGTTGTTTGTTTAAAGCTTCCGAAGCTTCTTTGCTAAAATCTCCAGTATTAACACAGTGATTGCCACATAATAGCCCATTTCTTGCTGGTATTCGTTTTGGTGGATATATTTAGTCATTCTTCTCCTCATAAATATTCCCTGTAATTTTAAAACCATCGCCGGCAAAAGCGCCTAATGAAGCAATCCACTTACCTTGTTTATCTGCGACTCCAAAACAGGCAAATTCACAAAAATACTTAACGTGTCCTTTGTAGCGACCAAAGCTATTTTCAACCAAATCTCCTTCCCAACATTCTTTTCCTAAAGAATCAGTCAAACCCGTAAATTGCATTATAACTGCGTCTTTTACTTCTACCCCGTTAGAATAATCATCAAAACTGCCTGTGTAAGCCATTAAAAAAGGCTCTCCACTTGGGCAATCTAAATAAAGATCGCTTTGGTCATAATCTTTTGGATAAAGCATTGTCGAAGAGTCTTTATCCCAAGCCCTAAATTTAATTTCTCTAGTCATTGTTAACCTCCAAATAAATCAAAGTTTCTTGTGCCGTTTTAGCCAAAGAATAAACATTTCTTGAATCAATTCTTGGCTCAAACAGTCCTGTAGAGCCAAGAGGCGGTTCTTTTAAAAAATTTTCCGCATTAAGTTCTGGGTGTATTTGCTTAGGAAAGTAATCAAGAAACATTGCGGCAGCATAAACCACCTGCTTAAGTAACTTGTTTTCTTGCTCTAATTTTTCAATTTCCCCAACTACGCGCTCTGAAATCATCTTTGCCCCGTCATTATATCCACCTTTGTAAACATTGTGGTCATAATTCAAATAGGGTTTCCAGATCGGCTTATTTTTAAACTTTTCTATTGTTTCTCTGAATTGTCTCATTTTAAATTATTTTAGTTGATGTTATTTCAAGCGTTAAACTCTTACTTTTTACCGCTGATTCTAAGGTATAATCTTCGCAATACTGATTTACAGTAAATTGACTAAATCCGTTAGCTACTTTTTCAAACTCCTCTAAAACGCTTAGTGGAATCAAAAGAGTTATTTGTTTTTCAATCATTTCTTCCATTTTATTTAGAAATTATCCCTTCTTTTTGAGCTATTTTTTCAATAAAAAAATCAGGGGCATTGTTAATATTGTAAGTGTCGCATACGCAACCATTAAAAGTAAAGGTGCTTGTGTATTGTTTAATAAAGTTTTTCATCTCGTTAATAGATAAAGATGACCACCATTTTTCCACTATTTTATTTTTCATTTCTACCCCTTTAAACAATATTCTTCCGCTTCATCTAAGAAGCTAAAACTTTCACAAACTCCAATGTTTTCATGGCTAGTTTGGAACTCTTCAAATACAGGATTCCAGCGGATTTTATAACCATTTACTAAAAGCGAAGTTTTGCCGTTTTTTAGCTTTTTCAATCTGTCAAAGTCAGACGGATAAACGCCCAATTTGAACTTTTCCACCAGCTTAGACCAAGCGGGAACTTTTCTAAAATAAAGCCACGCTAAAGAGTTATCAAAGCTAACTTTTACTCTAAAATATCCTTTTAATGGATTTTCAAGCTCAAGAAGATGATTTTTAAAAATTATTAGATTTTTCATGTTAAAGTTTTTTCTCAATTTGTTTTTCAATTTTATAGATCTCACGACGTAAGCGTTTGATTTCTTCATTGCGCGCTTTTTTAGCGATTAGCAATTGTTTTAAAGTTGGTTTTTTCATAAGATTATTTGATTAAAAATAAAAACCACGCCGCGCCGTAAGCTGTCATGATTAACGTTGAACAAGTTATAAAAATTATTAGTGCTGACTCGTTTTTGATTGCGTCAAAGATTTCTTTCATACCGCCCCTTTGTTTTGTTATTTACTCGAAATAATTTCATTTCGTTGAGATCACTATACACTAACCTTTTTTTAATAGTCAAACATTTTGCTTAGTATTTAGTAATTTATTTTGTAGTGAATTAAGTGAGTAATTACAGGGGCTGGGAAGCTTGGGGAATTGTGGGGGCTTGAGGCTGTAAGAGAAAATAAATTTATGTGGTGTGAAGCGTTGTGGATATTGAGTTGCAAGAAATATTTACGTTAAAAAGAAAAAAATAGTTTTTTGTATCAAAATGGGAATTTATAGGCAAAATAAATGTCAAGTAAATTATTAACAAAATTATCAACAAAATAGTTGACATATTAATTTTAGTTAATAGATTATGTGTCGAGCGGTTAGCTCACTTTATTAACAAATAATGGTAATGATATGAAAACAATCACTGTAATTTCGGAAGAAACAGCAAATTTTGCGGCGGAAAAATTAGTGAAGATTTTTCCAAAATTAGATAAAGAGCCAACTTATTCTTTAGGATTTCAAAGATGGCAAAAGTTGAATAAAGAAAAAAGAAAGACTTTAATGATTCGTAATTCCTTTAATTATCAAAATTGTTTAAATGAACTGGAGGCTGCATAAATGAAAATTAAAAAATATATAAATTCTAGTGATCTAACAAATTTAAAAGAAGCAGTCGAATATCTGTACGAAGGAGATTACTTTGTCCAAAACTTTGATGAAGAAGGTAATAAATCTAACGCATGTCTTTACAAAGACAGCTTAGAAATCGCTGCCGCCTATGCAAGATGCCACTCACAAGACGAAGATTTTACAAACCAACTTCAAGAGTTGATTAAGATTTTTGAAAAAAATGAAATTGATTTTGTGAGGATTGATTAAAATGACGTGGGATTTAAATTGTGAAGAGGTAAAAAAACTTAAATTATCCAATTTAACCTCTATTTTAAAAAAATTATATTTGTATAAAGACGGAATTTTTAGAATAGAAATTTCTAAAAGTGTAAATAATAAAAAAAATGATTTAAAAAATATCGAAATATTAATTTTGCGCAGAGACGGGTTTATTACAGAGCTGCGTTTTGATATTTCAAAAACTTTTAACAAACAACCTTTTGCATGGAAGCAAGCTATTTTGTGGGAATTGCTGGGCAGTCCGTGGTAAATAAAAAATGAACATAAAACAAATTAGAAAAGAACTAGGACTAACTCAAAGGCAGTTGGCTAATGAGTTAGGACTTGCTAAGAACGGTGATGTTTATATTCGGAAAGTAGAAAATGGGAAGACTGAAGCTAGTGGATTGTTATTGAAAGCTATTGAAATGTTGCATAAATTAAAAAGAGTTGACAAATAAATAAAAAAAAATAACTTGACAAAAGCCCCAAAAAAAAGGGGTGGGGGGTTAAGCAACAAACTTGTTAGACTACTGCTGTACGCGTTAGTCTCGCAATTCTTTTATTGCGAAATGTTCCTTTAAAGAACATAGCGACCAAGCGAGAGCTGGCGCGGCAAATATAATTATATTGGTTCTTAAGATTTACTATAATTACAATGGATAGAATATGAACGAAGGAGCTGGCAGACCAAGGAAATTTAAATGCGTGGAAGACATGGCTAAACTAATTGATGATTACTTCCAAAAATGCGAAAATAGATTTATCACAAAAGTTGATAGGAGTGGTGAAGTTGTTCAAGTCCCAAGCCCAGCTCCAAGGCACATTCAAGGGCTTTGCGTTCATCTGGACATTTGCAGGGATACTTTGTTAGAGTATGAACAATTGCCAGAATTTTCCGACACGGTTAAACGGGCTAAGAGGAAATGCGAGTCTTATGCGGTAGATCAGTGCTTTGAAGGTAAGCATGGAAACAAAGCTGATTTCATTCTAAAGAACGGGTATGGCTGGTCAGATAAAACTGTGGTTGAACAAACTAATATTACAAAGATTATCAGAGATGATATTAAGTAATGGTAAGCTTAAGTGAGAAAATAGCTCCAGCATTTTATCCAGTTCACAAAGCTTTAAGAGATGAAACGCATGATGAGTTTTGGTTGCATGGTGGCCGTGGAAGCACGAAAAGCTCGTTTATCTCAATTCAAATTATCCTCGCCATCTTAAAAGACCCCGAAGCGAACGCCATAGCTTTTAGAAAAGTATCAAGAACAATTCGTGATTCAATCCAAGGCTCTTTAAACTGGGCAATTGATGAACTAGGTGAGAGTGAGAACTTTGATTCAATTAGTTCACCCGCTGAGATAACTTACTTACCGACAGGGCAAAAGATTATCTTAAGGGGCTTGGATGAGCCGAAGAAGCTGAAATCAATAAAATTAAGAAAAGGTTATTTTAAGATTCTTTGGTTCGAAGAAGCCGATGAATTTAATGGTGACGCAGAAATAAGAAGTGTTGAGCAATCTATTTTAAGAGGTGGTGAGAAGTTCATTGAGTTTGTAAGTTATAACCCGCCAAGAAATCCGAATCATTGGATTAATAAGATGGCTAAAGAAGAAGGAAAGAAATTTATTCATCACTCGACTTATTTAGATGTTCCAAGACACTGGCTAGGTGAAAAGTTCTTTGAGAAAGCAGAAAGATTGAAAGCTAACAATTACGAAACCTATTGTCACGAATACTTGGGAAAAGCAATAGGAAATCCAAAAGAATTAGTCTTTGCTGGTAAATATGAAGTGAGCGACTTTGAGACTCCACCACTTTTAGAAATATATCAAAATAGATTCTTTTTCGGTGCGGACTGGGGTTTTGCTTCTGATCCTACTGTTCTTGTCCGCTGCTTCATAAAAGACGACTGTCTATGGATTGATTATGAATATTATCAAGTTGGCGTTGAAATAGACCACATCGGAAAAGTTATATTTGATAAAATACCTGAATCAAGGGTGTGGCAAATAGAAGCCGACTCATCAAGACCAGAGACAATCTCAAATTTAACGCGCCAAGGGTTTAGAATAAGAGGTGCTAAGAAATGGGCTGGAAGCGTTGAAGAGGGTGTTGAATATCTAAAGAGTTTTAGAAAGATAATAATTCATTCTCGCTGTAAAAACATCGCTAAGGAATTTGAAAACTATTCTTATATGGTTGACTCTGAGACAAAAGAGATTTTACCAAAAATAAACGATAGAAAAGAACGAATCAAAGAAAATGAAGGCGATAAAATGGGAATTAAAGATGATGGAATAGATGCTTTAAGATATGCTTTAAGCACTTACATTAAAAAGACGCCTGATATTATAGCATTTTAAATCATAGTTTTTGGGAATGTTGTTTTAACAAAGTTTTCTAATCTTTAAAATAAAAAAATGTTTTTCCGCAAAGAAAAGAAGAGCTTTAACAACTGGTTGTTTCTGAATATGCTCCGTGGCGAGTATAATCAGGTCAACACACCAGAAGAGTTCATAAGATTTTACATTGAAGCCTGTCCTGTTTTTACAGCAACAAAGCTAATTGCTGATGCTGTCTCCTCAATTGAAATTGCGCTTAAAAATAAGGACGGCGATTATATTTACGATCACGAGGCTCTAAAGCTCATAAGAAACCCGAATCCTTTTACAGATGGTCAGCTTTTTATGAAAGAACTGACTTCTTATTACATCTTGACAGGGAACTCTTATCTTAATATCATTGGAGAAAAAAAACCAGTAGAGCTTAACTGCTACAATCCTTCCGACATAACAATAGTTGCCGCCAATGATGGATATGCTGGCGAGTATAATTATTATTCTTCTAGTGGCTCTTATACTTATCAAAGAACTCAAGACAAAAGGTTTTTAGATGCAAGAAGAAATGAGCTTGCTCATTTAAGAGATTTTAACCCTAAATTTTCATCAACTAATTTAATTGGCTCTTCAACATTTATGGGCTGTCAGCTAGAGATTAGTCAGTATATCTTAGCTTCTGTTCATAATAATTCGCTTTTAAAGAACCAAGCACGACCAAGCGGTATTATTACTTACAAAGGTTCAAATGATTTACAGCAAAGCCAAATTGACAACCTTAAGGAAGTAATTAAAAATAAGTTGTCGGGTGCAAGAAATGCAGGTGAACCAGCTTTCTTAGGCGGGGACTTTAATTGGTTGCAATTGTCAGAATCAGTAAAAGATATGGACTTTCCAACGCTTAAAAAGTCAGTTGCTGAAGCTATTTATTCTGCTGCTAAAATACCTTTGCCGATGATTAGTCCCGATAATATGTCATTTGCTAATATGGACGCTTCTAAATATGTATTCTATGATAATGCGGTATTGCCAATACTAAAAAGAATTTTAAGATTCTTAACAGCTAAAGTCTTGGTAAGATACCCTAACGCACAAGGTTTAGAATATTCATTTGATGAATCTGCTATTGAAGCCCTTGAAGCTCGTAAATACGACACAGCAGAAAAAGCTTCTAAAATTGGAGTTTTAAGCGATAGTGAACTAAGAGCAATGATTGGCTACGAGGCGACAACTGGCGGCGATGGAATTTACAAGCCTGCTAATTTGGTGCAGATCGGGGTCGATACTTACACCGAAGATAATAGAAATGAGCCAATGGGTAAAAGTGAGTTTATTAAAATAATGACGGAGCAAAAAAAACTAAACGGCGAAAGACTTTACTCTGATGATTATATACAGCTAAAAGCAAAAGAGTATTATGGAAATCGACACTAGAAAAAGAAAACTAGAAGCTAATGCCATACCAAAACTCAAAGCCATTTTTAGAAATATGGCTAATGACGCTGAGAATATTTATCGCAAAAACGGAGCTATCAACAGCCAAGAACTAGCAAACAACTATTACCCTGAGTTTCTAAAGGAAATAAGGGATATGATGCGTAAAACAACAAGAGAATTTGGTTTTACTTTAAGGGAAGATTTGCAAAGAAAGGGTTTTAACTTTGGGCTAGAACTAAAAGAAATCACTGATCCAAACGTAAAGGATAAACTAAAAAAGATTAATTCAGAGCTTCAAAACGCAACCACCTTTTTTATTGCCAATTCAAGCGAACAACAAGCAAGATATATCACACAAACAAACGCGCGAGAGATAGTTTTAGCAAGTATGCAAGAAGAGGCAAAATTTAACTCACAAAAGGCTTTGCCCGAGTGGATTATCATTGCGCGCAATATCAAAATAAATCTTTTAGACAAAAGTGTTGCAAGAAGTGAGCTGATTGCTTCGCAAGTAGTAGGTTTGACTGAAAGCTGGATTAGAAACGAGGAGGCAGAAATTATTCAAGATGCGGAACTAGAAATTGAAGGCAGAAAAATTGGCTTAAGAAAAACGTTTTTTGCGATTTTAGATAGTAAAACCCGCCCTACTCATGTCGCCGCAGATGGACAGCAGGTTGGAATTAGAGATGATTTTATTATTGGCGGTTATCGAGCTAAATATCCAAGAGCAGAAAATTTACCTCCAGAGGAATCGTGTAATTGCAGATGTATTGCTGATTATACATACTAGCGTTTATTAGAAGCCTGTTGTTTTGATGTAGCCCAGCGGCAATTTGAAGGTTCATAATTACCATTATTATCAATTCTGTCTAAAGTCATTCCTTTTGGTCTTTCTCCCATATCTTCTAAAAAGTTTTCAAAAGAATTTATCCATCTATCACAAATTTTAATTCCTCGACCTCCCCAATCGCAATATCTTTTGTGATTCTGATTTAAACACCTCTGTTTCATAGCGCCCCAAGATATATAAGCATTGCTTTTCTTTGACGCAGAGGAATTGCTATGTTTGGTTATTGATTTAATCATAGATGGAACTTTATTTTTCAAGCATAACTCAACATTGTAGCAACCGCAAGATTTAATTTTACCCTGTCTAACAGCATTGCTATTTATTGATTTTTTTACTCCACAACTACATTGAAAAAGCCATTTAGATTTATCAATATACTTAATTGCGGTTAATCTATTAAAAGTTTGTCCAGTTATATCAATAAAGTTTATTAACTTGACTCTTTTTGTTATTTGTTCTAGATTGTAGCAACCGCAAGATTTTGATTCTCCCTTGACTACTAAAGACGAAATTTGGATTGTATCTTTTCCACAATCACACTTTAAAAGCCATTTTCTATCTCCTAAATATTTTACAAAAGTAAGCCTATTGTATTTCTGACCAGTTCTATCTATTAATGAAGGCATAAGAATTAATTAAATGTTAATAACATGTTATTAATTCTAGTAAGTAATTTAATTATTGCAATCTTTAATTTAAAGTTTATGCTGGCAGGGATTGGGCCAAGAGAATTGCTGAGAAGTTAAATGGTGTCACTTGAGAGATTCAAACTCCCGACCCGCTACTTACAAGGTAGCCGCTCTATCACTGAGCTAAAGTGGCAAATTTTATTTTGTAATTGAATCGTCTTTTTTCCAAACTTTCCACATTTCTTCAAGTTCAAAGAGATTTGCTTGTTGGATCTTTCCCATCAAGAAGCCGATAGTCAAATCTTTATGAAGCAAATTCCAAACGCGATAACCAACGCCATAGTTACGCCACTGATCGCATATTTTAAAAGAATAATTATTTTTCAAAGCAAACTGTTTAACCTCGCCGTTATAAGGCAGTTCTGTTTTATATTTACGCAAGATCCATAAGAACAAATAATAAGATCCGCTGAATTTGATATTGAGATCAACTGGCGATCGAGGGTCAATCATAGTTTTTGGGTTAGTTTTTTCTAAGAAAAAAAACATTTTTATAATAGATTCTGTTTAAAACAACTATTTTTTTAATGAAAAGAGAAATCAAGTCACTTCCTTTTGAAGTCAAAGAGATTCAAGAAGATTCTGAATACTTTACATTTGAAGGCTACGCCTCAACTTTTGGCAATATAGACTTAGGTGATGATATTATTGTGCGTGGAGCTTTTAAACAAACCTTATCTAAAAGCCCAGAAGTTCCTGTATTGTGGCAGCACCAAATGAGTGAGCCAGTTGGAAAGTCAGTTACCTTATACGAAGATGACAAAGGTCTATACATTAAAGCAATCCTTCCAAAGTCAGACACCTTAGTTGCTGGTCGTATTATTCCGCAAATGAAAGTTGGCTCAATTCGCGAAATGTCAATTGGCTTCTTTACTCGCGACGCAGAGATGGAAAAAGGCGTCCGTTTGCTTAAAGAAATTGAGCTATTTGAAGTTTCTTTGGTGACTAAAGCAATGAATCCACAAGCCCTTGTAAGTGGTTTTAAATCTATGGAATCATTAAAAGATATTGAACAATCATTGAAAGAAATGGGTCTTTCAAACACAGAAGCAAAGACCCTAATTTCTAAGGTAAAAGAATTTTCTAATCAGCGCGATGCTGAAGAAAAAAACAAAGAAGAAGCTCAACGCGATGTTGAGATGAAGCAACAAATCATAGACGATTTGAATAAATACATTATTAATCTAAAAATAAAATAAAATGTCAGATTTTGAACAAAAGCATATGGAAGCATTAGAAGCACTTAGAAAAGGTGTTTCTGCTGAAATGGAAGTTAAAATTAACAACCTTTTAGATGCTCAAGAAGAAAAAAGCCAAGCTAAATTTAGAGAACTAAACGAAAAAGCCTCTAGAGTTGAAGAGTTAGAAGAAAAATATAATTCTTTAGAAGCTGACCTTAAAAGAGGAATTGGCGGAGAAGAAAAACAAGCTAAAACTCAAGAGTTAAAAGCTTTTGAAACTTATTTAAGAAAAAACTCTAGCTTGCTAGGTGAGGAGCTAAAGTATCTTAGAACAGATATTGATTCTCAAGGTGGCTATTTGTTGCCAAACGAATTAGATTCAGAAATCATTAAGAAAATTACTGAAATTTCTAATATTCGTTCAGTTGCAAGAATTCGTCCGATGAGTTCTAAATCTCTTGGTATGCCAACTCGCTCAACAATTGTTTCTGTTGGAATGGTTGGTGAAGGTCAAGAAGATACTGAATCTAACTCAACTTACGGCTTAGAAAAGCTTTACGCTAAAAAAGGACAAGTAACTATTGCTTCAACTATTGAAGAATTAGAAGACGCTTCTTTTGATATCGCTACTCTAATTATGCAAGATGCTGGAGAAGAGTTCGCAAAACTTGAAGGAACTCAATTCACTATTGGCTCTGGCGCTGGTAATAACTGCGAAGGATTTATGACTAACGCTAATATTGCCGAAGTAAATTCAGGTTCTGCTTCTGGTATTACTTTTGATTCTTTAATCACTTTGACTGGAGAACTTAAAACTGGATACAATCCAATTTTCGGTATGAACAGAAAAACTTTAGCGATCGTCCGTAAATTGAAAGATGGTAATGGTCAATATTTATGGCAAGCTGGAAATCTAAGTGCTGGAGTTCCAAATCAAATTTTAGGTCATAACTACATTGAAATTCCTGATATGCCTGATGTTGGAGCTGGCTTATTCCCTATTATTTATGGTGACTTTAGAAGAGGCTACACTATTGGCGATAGAAAAGGATTGACAATGGTTAGAGACGAAGTGACTCAAAAGAAAAAAGGTAAAGTAGAATTTACTTTCTACAAGAGATTCGCTGGAATGGTAACTCTTCCAGAATCTTTTGTTAAACTTAAAATTGCTGCTTAATGTAGCTGGAGGGGTTCGCCCCTCCTTTCTTCAACTCAAATAAATTAGATAAAATGGCAAGCGTAGATTTAAAAAATAACATCAAAACACTTTCGGCTTTTAACTCAGCTTCAATCACTTCTAGCACTACTACCGCTGGAAATGTAATTGCAACTGCTGGCTACGAGTCTTTAACTTTCGACAACTCAATCGGAACTAGAACCGATGGAACTTTCACTCCATTGATTCAAGATTGCGACACTGTCGATGGCTCTTTCGTTGACGTTGCTGATGATTTCTTAATTGGAACTGAAGCGGCTGCTTCAATCAGCGCGTCAAACAGGCACTCAACTATTGGTTACATTGGCAAAAAACCCTTTGTGAAATTCTCTTGGGTTTCTTCAGGCGTGACTTCTGGCGCTACTGGCTGCAAATCAACTGCAATTCTTGCTGCACCACTAAGCGCACCCGTTGCTTAATTAACTTAGAGGGGCGTAAAAACCCCTCTATTTGTAGGACAAACAAATGAAGATCAAAGTATTAAAAAATATCAAGGCAGCTAAAGATAAACTAGGCATTGAAGCCTTCGATTATCAAGCTGGGGAAACCTACGAAATGTTTGAAGAATTGGCAAATGTTTTTATCTCTCAAGGGTTCGGAGTTAAAGCTGAAGTAATCGAAGAAAAAATCGAAGAAAAAGCAATAGAAGTCGTAGAAGATAAAGCAATTGATGATTTAGAAAATAAAGCAATAGATAATCTTGAAAACAAATCAATCAAAAAGAAAGGTAAAAAATAATGACAGCGAATGTATTAAATAGAATTGAGCAACCAGCGTCTGACTCAAAAGACAACAAATATATCTTTGGAGGCTCGGTTGAAACAGAAGGCGGCCAGTCACTTAAAAAAGTTTTTCTGACTACTTCAATTGCAGATATTTCAACTGCTGGTCAAATTTACGTGGTATCTCCAGTTGCCGGAACTATCACTAAAATTTATTCAGTAATCAACGGAGCTATCGCGACGGCAAACTCAATTTTAACTCCAAAAATTGCTGGCACTGCAATCACTAACGGTGCAATCACAGTTGCATTCTCAGGATCTGCTGCTGGCGATGTTGATTCGTCAACTCCAACCGCGGCCAATACAATTACCGCTGGCGCAGCGATTGAAATTGAAACTGACGGCGCTTCTTCAAACACGGTCGAAGTCGTCCTAACCATCGAAATCACATTAAGCTAATGGCTACAAAAGATTTTCAACCAGTTATTAATTTTGATTTGGAAGTTGTAATTGCTGATGGGCAAACAACATCTAGCGCAGTTGATTTACTAGGCACAAGCGTTTTGGGCTTTATTACTGACTCTGGATTAGATGGAACTGCTTTTACTTTTACAGCTTGTGATACTGAGGATGGAACTTATCTTCCGTTAAGAAGAATGGTTGATGGAAATGCGGTTGCCGCAGTTCTTGGAGTTTCTGGTTATTACGCAACCAATCCAGCAGACTTTGCTTCTGTAAGATTCTTAAAGATTGTTGCTGCAACTTCACAAACTGGGGCTACTACAATTAAAATAGTTAATAGAAGATTAGCGTAATGCAACCAATAAACTACATTCTAGTTAGTGAAATAGGGAGCGAGCTTTTAACCTTAAGTGATATAAAGACTCACTTAAGGTTAGATGGCTCTGATTATGATTCTATTCTTACGCCACTAATAAAAACATCTAGGCAAATTGGCGAAAATATAACCGGTAGAGATTTTATTGAAAAAGAATGGAAAACATATCTTGACGCTTTTCCTATTTCTAATTGTGAAGGTATAGAACTTAGAAAGTCTAAACTTAAATCTATTACATCTATCCAATACTATGATGAGAATAATGTTTTACAAACTCTAAGTGCTAGCGATTATTATATAACTGAAGAGGCTGATTATTCTTCAATATTCTTAAAGTGCGACAAATCATTTCCAAGAACATACTGTCGCAAGCAAGCTGTTATTATTACTTTTAGAACTCACTATCCTAATTTTCCACAAGATTTAGAGCAAGCAATGCTCTCTGTTTGTTCTTACTTATTTGAGAATACTGGCGATTGTATTAATGATGGCAACAGTCAATTTAAGTCGCTATTCTTCCCTTATATTATCTCGCAACTCTTTTTGCTATGAGATGCCAGTCAATAAAAAGAAACATAAACAAAGTTTGTGCTGGAGAGTTTAGAGATAGAATAAAAATTCAAACAACTTCCATTACTCCTAACAACTCCCCTAATGGCCTTTCAAGCGTTGGATTTGCCACAGTGGCTACTATGTGGGCTTTAGTAAAAACTAATCCAGCAAGAGAATTTATCGACGGCGTAAATATTGAAAATGGAGTCAATACGGACTTTTATATAAGATATAACTCAGCAATCCCTTTAGATAAGCAGCTTTGGGTAGAATATAAAGATGTCTTATTTAAAATCACCAATACTGACAACATTGACAAAATGGACAATATAGTCCGTTTAAGGTCAACAGAAAAAGGTGATAAAAATATTAATGCTAATAAGAGATGATAAAGATAACAGAAAGTTCGCAAAATGCGAAGACAATGAAGTTTCTTTATGAATTGCCAGTTGAATTAACCAAGGCAATTAGACAAGGTTTTTATGTGTCTGGTAAGCAATTAGTAGCTGATTTGAACAAAGATATGAAAGCTCCTAAAAGTGGTAAAAAATACAAAGTTTATCGCGGCGTGAATGGTAAATTACAAAAGCCAAGAATTCACACAGCATCAGCACCAAATCAAACTCCTGCCGTTATTACAGGCAAGTTTAGAAAGTCCGTTGATTTTAAAGTAAGGGGAAACCGAGAACTTGAATTTGGAGCGAATGAATTAGCTCCCGATTATGCTGAGTTTTTAGAAAAGGGAACATCAAAAATGGAGGCAAGAGAGCCTTTTAAAAGAACTGTTTTAAAAAATAAGGAAAAAATTAAATCAAACATAGACACGCAGATTAAAAAAGCTTTAGGAGGCAAGAAATGAGAGCAGTTTATGTAGTAAACAGATTAAAAGAAATTTTACCAAAATATACTGACGATTTCTCATCAATACTTTCGGTTTCTTCTTTAACAAGAAGCTCAACAACCATCACTTGCACTACTTCTACAAGTCACGGCTTAACTACTGGTGATTATGTGACTATGCGAGGAGCAAAAGAACCGATTGCTTTAAGTGGCATTACTTTTTCTAATGGAATTGCAGTAGCCACTTCTTTAACAGATCACAAACTAAGCGACCCTTCTTTATATTCGCCAGAAAATCTGCCGCTTTATATCGAAATATCGGGGGCTAGTGGATATAATGGCACTTGGGAACTAGCAAGTGTTCCATCTAATTTAACATTCACCTTTAAAGTATCTGGCAGTCCCTCAAATGTTTCTGGCGGCTTTCTTTTACTAGAAGACCAAGACGGCTATAATGGTTATAAGCAAATAACCGTGACGGGTGCAACAACTTTCACTTATGCAGCTACTGGGTCAATGCAATCGCCAGCTCAAGGAACTATTCAAGTAAGTTGCTTAACCAGAATTGACTACGCTGCTACTGCCCAAAGAATACAAGATTACTATTCCGCTAATTCATCTGGCATTTTACAAACTTGGGCTTTTGTCGTAATGGGTCAGAACCAAGCTTTCAGAGATGATACAGTTGTTGGTGACGCTTCATCTGCAAAAAGACGCAATGAGTCTTACTGGTACACTTTGCAGCAAGCGTTTAGTGTGTATGTAGTGATACCTTCAACTATTTCAACCTTAGGTGGTGATACAGCAGACAAGGCAAAGTCATACTTACAGCCGATAATTAAATGTTTATCAAATTATATTTTTCAGAGCGATTTTAACGAAGGGGAAACACAGCCTTGCATATTTGCCAATGATGAAGCTGATGATTACATAGAGGCAACTTATACGCATAGATTTGACTTTAGCGTTCAAAGCATAGTTCAAACAGTGGACACTGCCGACTTTAGCAATGGAAGACCTCTGCAAATTATTGACGGAGTCTTTACCGACAAAGACTTAGAATACAATGTAAACACTAGGTCTTAATCATAGTTTTTGGCTTTGAATTATTTCCGTGAAAATTAAAAATAAAATTAATTAAATTTTAATCTTTATTATGAAATTAAAACTGAACCGAGACCTAAAGACACCAAAAGGCAAATTATTAAAAGACTCAATTATTGAAATTGAAGATATAAATGGCGAGTCAGCAGACAGATTTTGGCGCAACAGATTAAAAGACTCCGTAATTGATAATTGCGTAGAGATTGTTTCAACTCAAACTAAAGGTAAAAAATAATGGGCGCATCATTTCCTAATGTAACTTCAAATATTAATTCAGCTTTAACGGCACAAGACGCAGGGGAGCGTTCAATTTTACTTGTTGGCTGTATGATTAGTGGCACTGCTTCAAGTGGTCAATTAATTGAAAATATAGTTTCTAAAGCAGAATTTAATACATACTTTGGGGCTAAATCTCAAGTGGCAAAAGCTGGCAGAGCTTTAATTGATGCTCTTTCAATCTCTAAAATTAAACCAAAAATCAGCGCAATTGGTTTGACTGATAACGGCTCAGGAGTTGCGGCTACTGGCTCAATTGCTTTTTCAGGAACATCTACCGCTGCTGGCACTTTGACAGTTTATATCGATTCAATTAGAAACGGTAAATATGAACTAAGTGTTGCTGTTGGCGATACTGCTGATGACATTGGTACAGCATTAGAAACTTTAATTACTGCCAATACTTACTCTCCAGTTTCTGCTGCTAATTCAAGCGGGACTGTCACATTCACAGCTAATAACGATGGAACGCAAGGAAATACCATTGGTATTAAAATTGACGGAACTGTTGCTGGTATTAGCGCAACCTTAACAGCAATGTCAAGCGGCGCTACTGACCCTTCTCTAACTTCTTTATTTGACCCAGTTGCTGATAAAAGATATACTTCAATTGTTTATCCTGCGGAATGGGGAACTTCAACTTTAACTACTTTCACAGAAGCTAGATTTAACGTTGATAATAAAATTATTGATGGCGTTGGTATTGTTAGTAAAAACGCAACTTATGCTAACTCAAATACCGCTTTAGACGCTTTAAATCAAAAAACTTTGGCTTATATTCCGAATGCTTTAGTTTCAGGTTCTAAACACAAAGGCGGAGCTATCTTTGAAAGCCCAATTGTTATTGCAGCTTATGCGGCAGCCTACAGAGAATTAAGGCTAACTGTTGGCGCGAATGTTTCAACTATTACAACTAACGGTCAATCAATTGGTGGTAATTTCTTTGGTGGCATTCCTTATCACAATACACCGTTCTCTTTACTTCCCACAATTGAAACTGGCAATGACTTTTCTGATGAAGAGTGTGTTGAACTAGAATCTTCTGGTGGCTGGTTGTTAAGAAATAATCCTGCTAACACAGTTGTAATTTCTAACGAAGCAGTGACTACATATAAAACTGATACTTTAGGACAGCCAGACGTCACCTTTAAGTATTTAAACTATGTTGATACTTTGACAATCGCAAGAGACTATGTATTCAATAATCTTAAATCCGATTTCTCCCAACATATCTTAACAACTGGTCAATTGATTGCTGGTCGTCCCATGGTTAATCGTGAAGGCTTTGTTGCAAGAATGATGGGTTATTACGCTAACTTATCTGGCATAAATGGCAATAACAATTATGTCCTATTGAGAGCAGGAACAGAAGAAGCTAAGGCATTTAAGCAGGCTATTGAAGATTCTATTGTTGTTACTTTGTCAACTGGCACAATTACTACTGAGTCAATTGCCAATATAGTAACTCAAGTAAGAAATATTATTGTTAATTTTACTCCAACTTTTGAATAATTATGGCTATTTTAGATTACGGCGATTTGTCAATTAACGGAACTGTTATCTCTTACGAGGGGGCGGTTAAAATTGAAGCAGGCTCAAAAAAACGAGTTGTAAACCCTCAGGTAAATGGTTCTAAAATCATCACTACTGATATTACAACTAATATGAGTAAAATAACTATTCCTGTTCGTGTTAGCCCTTCTTCTAATGCTCAATTTGACGCATTTTATAATAACGGCGACAATAACACAATCTCTTTTAGAGACCAAAACTTCTCAGCTTGTGTAATGGAAATGTTGCCAGAGCGTGAAGATATGGCTGTTGTTGAATATGTATTCTTTGGAGATCCAGCAATATAATGACAGACAAAATTTCTTTTACATTACAAAATCCTATTAAGTCTCAAGTTAATCTTGAAGGCAAAAATGAGTTTGTAGATTTAGATACAGTCTATTTACAAGCTCCTTCATACAAGCAAAAGGACAAGACACTTATTCTAAAAAAGAAGTTTATTGAAGCGGTTTTTTTAATGACTAACTCGCTTCAAAAGCAAGAAGCACAAGAGCAGGTAGGAGAAGGAAAGCTTGATGCAAAAGCAATTAAGGCTGTTTTGTACGCAGCTAAAGATTTTGATATTGTTTCTTACTTTAAGCAGTTTGAAAGCCTACTTCTAAATGTTGGCTTCAAAGATGAAGATATGAAACAGCCTCTAAATAACTTAGACATCCAAAAGCTCGATGAATCTGATTTTGAGGAGCTACTGGCTAAATATTTAGAGGTTTTTTTTATTACTTCGTGGATGAAAACTTTAAGCTAGAAACGCTTATCTGCAATTTAGCTTATTTTTTCAAAGGTTCTGCTAGCATAGACTGGCTAGAGTCTCAACCAATACCCAAGCTATTAAGACTACAAAAAGAGGCTGAAAAAATTAATAAACAACTAGAGAAAAATGTTTAAAATATCTTACATCTATGATTTAGTTGACGAAATAACGCCTCAATTAAAAAAAATACAAGCAAACTTAGAGGCAACAAGAAGCAAGACCCAAACCGTTGCTCAATCAATGTCCGCCTCTTTCGATAAGGTGGGTCAATCATTAAAACAAACCTCTCAATCAATTAAAAATGCTGGCTCGACTCTTGCTCCAATGTCTGTAGCTATGGGAGGAGTTGCAATAAAAGCTTTAAGTTCTGCTGCTAATTTCGAAAAACTCCAAATGCAAATGGAAGTTTTAACTGGTTCAGCCGAAAAGGGACAAGAGGTATTTAGAGGGCTTGTAGAATTTGCCGCTGCTACTCCTTTTGAGTTGGGAGAGTTGGTAAAGGCAAACAATACCTTGATGGGTTTTGGAATGAGTGCAAAAGATGCTTTTGATTCTCTTAAGATGATAGGTGATATTTCTGCCGTCACTGGTGGTGATTTGCAGGGAATTACTGTTGCATTTGGTCAGGCTGCCGCATCTGGTCGTTTAATGGGACAAGATTTACTTCAATTAGTAAATAATGGTGTGCCAATTATTGATATGTTAGCTAAGTCAATGGGTGTGGCTAAAGAGCAGATAAAAGATATGGTTTCCAATGGGCAAGTGACGTTGCCTGTTTTAGTTAAGGCATTTAGAGACGCAACAAGTGAGGGCGGTAAGTTTAATAATGGCATGGAGAAATTATCCACTACTCTTGGTGGCGTTTATTCTACTTTAAAAGATAGTGTTAATATTGCTTTCTCAGAACTAGGCTCAGAAATGGCTAAGTCTATCAATTTAAATCAATTGATTAAAGATTTAAGCGATTTTGCTGGAAAATTAACCGAGAAATTTTCAGCATTAAGCCCTGAAACTAAGAAATTTATTACTTACGCTGTTTTAATCGCTACAGTTCTTGCGCCAGCTATTTTGATTTTTAGTTCTTTAGTTGGAATTTTAGGATTAGCATTTAGTGGATTGAGCCTTGTAGCTGGAGGGTTTGTTTTATTACTTAATCCAATTTCACTTATATCAATTGGCGTTATTGGATTAATCGCAACCATTTATTCACTAAGAGATAGCTTTGTTGTAGTTTATGATTTCTTAAAAGATAAATTCATTGCTGTTTTTGACTTAGTGGCTGCAAAAATCAATCAAGTAATAGGGATGATTAACAAAGTTAGATCTGATGCCGCAACCGTTTTAGACTTCGTTGGGTTAGATAAAGCCGCCAGCTTTATCTCTCCAGAAATAAATCAAACTATAAACAAACCACAACAAATGACTGCTGGCGGTCAATTAGATGTTAATATTAGAGGGCTTCCAAAAGGCTCTAGCGCTGGCTTTACTCCTAAGCCTAATAATTTCTTACCAGTTGGTTTGAATACTGTGTACGGGGGCTAGATGACTGTATTTAATACCGCAAGACTGCCTGACGGACAATTTAGAGATGCTCAATTCTTCTACCAAGAGTCTAATGGAAGCGGCGGAAGAAAAACAGCCACTCATGAATATCCTAACAAAAAAGAAAGATATGTTGAGGACTTAGGAGGTTTGGAAAAGAAGTTCACTATCTCGGCTTTTACCGATGACAATGTTTCTTACGCCGACAGAGATTCGCTGATTAGCGCCTTAGATGAAAGCGGCGTTGGTACTTTGGTTCATCCATCATTGGGCGATCTTCAAGTTGTTTGCGTTGGCTATACTTTTAATGAAAGTGTTAAAGAGCTAGGTATTACTAAATTTTCGATTGAATTTGAGGTAGCCTCTCTTAATGTTTTACCAGCGGCGGTCACTGGCAATAAAGGATTCCTAGCAAATCTTAAATCTAAAATTCTCGGGAGTAATGAGGCTGCTTTTGATGCTGGTTTTAAATCGGTTAAGAACGCCAAAGCTAAGTTTGATTCTGCCGTTAAGACATTAAAGCAATCAGCTAACGAGATTAATCGAGTAGCTAGACAAATTCAAGGTTCTGCTGATACATTCTCGGATTTTGCTACATCTATAAATCAAATAGTTAATAATGCTAATCGCCTAGTTCAATCGCCTTCTGTTTTAGCTTCTAACCTAAGAACAACCTTCGATAATTTGGGCGTAGCTTATAATAGCTCGCAAGATTTATTTAATACAATGAAAGGTCTTTTTGGATTCAACGAAAGAGACCAAAGCGCGAATGGGAACTCTCAATTGCAGCAAGATATAAGAACCAATCAAGATCAAATAAATAATTTTATTAATGTTGCCGCCTTAGCTACCGCTTATGATGCGGCTGCCAATATAGATTATGCAAACTTAGATGAACTTAATCAAGTTATAACAGATCTTGAAAATGGTTTTAATTCTTTACCTGATATTGACCGCACTTTATACGATACTTTAGTCTCAATGAGAATTGAAGCTAATAATATCTTCTCTCAATTATCAATTAGCCTTCCTAATGTTGCAGAATATGAGGTTTTAAACCCAATAAGCTTGAACGTCTTGACTTATAAGCTTTATGGCTCGCTTGAGTTAAAAGAAACTTTAAGACTTTTAAACGGATTTGGCGATACTTCACAAGTACAAGGAACAATTAAAATTCTAACCAATGTCTAAGATATATCTAGAAGTAGAGGGTGTAAAATATGAAGGCTTCACAGACATTGCAGTTAATAGTGCGTTAGAGAACTTCTCTTCTTCTTTTTCATTTTCAACCACAGTAAAAGAAACTTCTTTAGGAAGAATACAAAACGATTTAAAGCTAGGGCAACAAGCAAGAGTATTTACTGATGAGATATTAGCAATCACTGGATATATAGAGTCATTAGATATTCAATACTCTGCTGATTCTCATTCAATCACAGTGTCGGGGCGCGATATAGGCGGAGATTTAATTGATTCTTCTATTCGTCAAAAATCATATATTCAAAGAGATTTTGTTAGATTAATTAACCTTGTCTTAGCTGATAATGGTTATTCAATCAAAGTAATAAATAATGTTGGACCTTTAATTTTAGAACCAACAGAAACCATTAAAACGGAACAGGGCGATAGTGTTTTTGATTTTCTTGATAGATACGCTAAAAAACTTCAAGTATTGCTTAAAATCAATCCTAATGGCGATTTAGAAATAATCAGAGAAGATAACGAAGTTGTTAAGAACTTTTTGATAAATAACTTTACTCAAAATACTAACATCTTATCTGCTAGTTTGAATCTTACAACCGTCAATCGTTTTAATGTAATTGAAGTTTATTCTCAAGATAACAACAGAACTTATACAAAGACAAGTATTTCACAAAAAGGAACTGCGACCGATTCACAGATAAGAACAACTCGTAAGAAAATAATCACGATGGATACCGCTTCACAATCTAAATCTTTAAAGGCTTTGGCAGAGTGGAATGTTAATTTAAGAAGAGCGAAAGGTTCGAGATACTCTTGTAAGGTTCTAGGGTTTTACTCGGGAAACACTATTTGGCAACCTAACAAATTAGTTAATATAATTGATTTAACGGCTCAAGTTCAAGGAAACTTTTTAATTCAAGGCGTTGAATTTTCTCAGAGCTTACAAGGCTCATTTACTACGCTTGATATTGTTGAGAGAGGAGCATTTAGCACCGAAGGAGTAAACAGTTTTGGAAATAGTTTTGCTGATGGCTTGATTAGCTGATTTATTTCTTCTTTGTTTTCTATTACCAGATGGTAAAGCTACAAAATCTTTTCCATCAAAAACCATATTGTAGACTTTATCTTGTTTAAGTTGCCCTACGGTTTCGTGGATTTTTACATCGTAAGCTTTCATATTCTAAAATTAAAAATTAGGTCAATTATCATAGTGCCAATAAGATAGGAGCTTAAAAGAAAAATTATACCAAATGCAATTATAAGAAATAGTTTAATTTTAAAAACAGTTAGAAAAATAATTAATCCCAACACGATAGTTCCCAATAATATAGATAAAAGTATTCTCATTTCTTTTTGCTCAATTGTTTTCTTACTTCCAAACGAATAAGTTGCTTAACTCGCTTTTCCTGTTCTTTTGTTAAAATAAAATCAAAATCAATTCTTACTTTTTTAGAAGGTATTGCTTGGGTGGTAAAGAATCTAATTATTTTTTGATACAGGTTTTTCATTTTATTTTCTCCCAATTTCTATTAACTTGCTATCAATCCGTGATTCCTAAGTGCTATCAATATAGCATCAACTGTTGCATGAAGCTCAGGCAATCCAACTAAAGGATTAGCAATTGCCGCTTCCTGACTTCCAACAACTTTAATTCCCGCTACCTTATAAGAATTTGCCTCGCAAGTTCCATTGATTACAGAATCACCCTCGATTTCATTAATCTCTTCCTTTGCTAAGAAGCCTTTACCTGAAACTCTATTTCTGATTTCAGATTCTCCAGCTTCTAAAGTTGATTGAGTTAAAATATCATAAGGAATAGCAAAAGCATTTGTTTTGCTCCCTAAAGCACAAAAGATTAAGACTAAAGTTGATTCGCTTGGTTTTACCTTAGACTGAAATCCATAAGGATAAAGAAGAAGCACATCATCAAATACTTCATTCTGCAAAGAAACGACTTTAGCATAAGTGCCGTCCGTTTCTGTTATATAGCCTTTGTAAATCATAGTTTTTAGTTTTGCGTTAAGTTCATTAAAATTTATTTATAAAAGACAAAAAAGCAACTAAAAAATGGCATTAGATTTTAAATTAAATCAATCAAAAGGTTATTGGGATTTAGACATAGAAAATGGGGACTTTGCCAAAACCGATAGTCTTGATACCGCTCTTTATATGTCTGTTTTTTGCGAAAAAAGAGCTAATCAAGTTAGTGAACCAACCTTAAGAAGGGGTCATTTTACTAATCAGTTTAGTCTGATCAGTGGTTATGAAGTCGGGTCTTTATTTTGGCTATATACAAGCCAAGCTAAAAATACCGCTTCTAATTTGACGCTAATAGAGAATGCAGCGACCGATGGTTTAAGATGGCTAATAGATGATGCCATAATTTCTAAAACAAATATAAAAGCAACTAAATCTAACGCTCAAGTAAATCTTGAAATAGAATTAATCAATAAGTTGCAATCAAGCAGTAAATACTATAATCTTTTTGTGAATTTATAATGATCGAATTTTCCTCAATATCACAAATCCAACAAAGAATTGCTAATGCCCTAATCCTTGCGATAAATGCTGGTCAAACCGATAGCTCTAAACACATTGACCCAAACATAAGAAATAACTTTGCCTTAGCTTTAGTTAATTCAATGGCTGCTGGCTTTGATGAGAATAACGATAATATAAAAGAAGTTCTAAAACAATTATTCCCTCAAACTGCGACAGGAACTTATCTTGAACTTTGGGCTTCATTCTTTGGAATAAATAGAAAAGATGCCGTTCAGGCAGAAGGTTTCGTTGTTTTTACTGGGGTTGCAACAACTTCAATTCCAATTGGAACTGCTATACAAAAAGCTGATGGCTTCCAATACGAAACGCAAGCTTTAGGGACTATCTCAAATCAAACAATTTCAATTTCTTCAATAACTAGAAGTGGCTCGACTGCAACAGCGACAACTACTTCAAATCATAATCTTGCAACTGGTGTATCGGTAACAATAGCGGGTGCTTCACAAACAGAATACAACATCACCGCAACTATTACAGTTATTTCAAATACACAGTTCACTTATACAGTTTCAGGTAGTCCAACAACCCCTGCGACAGGAACTATAACTGCTAACTTCACAACTGCTTATGTAGCAATTAAGGCTGTTGAATATGGAAACGAGGGAAACTCTGCTGGCGGTTCTCAATTAAGCTTAGTTTCTCCTTTAGTTAATGTTGATAATACCTGTTATCTTCCTTATGACGGCACTTCTTTGGGCTTAGATATTGAAACAGATGAAGAGTTAAGAGCAAGACTTTTAGAAAGAACATCTAACTTTACCGCGCCTTTTACCGCTTCAGGATTACCTGTATTTATTAAAGAGAACATTGCAGGCGTTACTCGTGTTTGGGTTCAAACTGCAACACCTAGTGCTGGCTATGTTACTATCTATTTTACAAGAGATAATGATGCGAATATAATTCCAACTTCAACGCAAGTCAACGCAGTTAAAAACGCAATTATTGACGAAGACACAGGAATTAAACCAGCTAATACCCCAAATAGCTATGTTATTGTTGCCGCTCCAACTGCCGTGCCTATCAACATCACATTTTCAAGCTTAAGTCCGAATACAGCAGCAATGAGGACTGCTATTACTCAAACTTTAACCGATTACTTTAAAAGTGCTTCAGTTAATGTGGGAGGTGATATTCTTTTAAACGAAGTAAATGCTTTGATTTATTCGGTAATTGATGAAGACGGCAATAGTCCAACTTTTGCCCTATCAGCTCCGTCTGGAGATACGGCAATATCTAATAGTCAACTTGCGACATTGGGAACTATTACTTATGTTTAAAGAAAGAACGCAGGCGCAGCAAGCAAATGTTCTGGCGCAATACTTAAGAGATGATAACTTGCACGAAGCAAAAAACAAGGATGATTCAGTTCTAAGAAGAACTCTTTTAGGACTTGCTAGCGAGTGGCTTAATTTTAGAAGCCAATTAAACGATGTTGTTAATCAATATAACCCAAACAATACAACTTCTTTAATAGAAGAATGGGAGGCTTTTGTTGGGATTCCTGATTCTTGTATTGCCGTTGCCTCTACACTAGAACAAAGAAGATTAAACATATTACTCAAATTGGCTGGAATTAATGTCAGCACCGCGAAACAATTTAAGAATGTTGCCGCTATATTAGGTTATTCAATAGAAGTATCGAATGGAGTTGATACTTCAACGTTTCCACTAACTTTACCTTTTCTATTAATTGCAGAAGCTGCCGCACCTTTTACGATAGTTATTACATTGCCAGCCTCTCTTAGACCAGTTGGCTTTCCATTAACTTTACCATTTACACTAACAGCGGAACAACCAGAGATTCTGAATTGTTTATTTAACAAACTAAAGCCAGCTAATACGCAATTGTTCTTCAGATACAGTGAATCATAGTTTTTGGCTTTGATTAGCTTGGCTTTAAAATAATAATTAAACTTATTAACTTTTTTTAGAATTATGGTAGACTTTAATACTTCAAAAGTAGATGGCAACACAGTTGCAGCGGTTGAATGGAATCAACTTACGGACATAGATAATTTTGTAATAACAAGTGGGCAAGCACCCTCAAGCTCAGACCTAAACCAGCTTGGCATAGCTTCAGCTAGATATTCAAGCGGTGGTCAATTTTATACCGATTCAGGAACAGCCAACACTTATGTTCTAAGTCCAGTATCTCCTTTTAAAGCTCCAGTTGATGCAACAAACGGCTACTTTACTGGAATGACAATCCGCTTTAGAGCTGGAAACGCCAATACAGGAGCGTCAACAGTAAATGTTAATTCTGCTGGCGTTAAAAATTTAAAACAAGCAGACGGGGTGACCGATTTAAATCCGAATCAATTATCTTCATCGCAGTTCTCTGAATTTGTTTATGATGGCACGGCATTTAGATTTGTTAATTATCTTCCTCTAAATTATTTATTTTCTCCCAGCTATAGAAACAAAGTAATTAATGGATCTTTTGATATTTGGCAGCGAGGAACATCTTTTACTTCAATTGCTGATGCGGCATATAGTGCAGATCGTTTTCAATATGCAAAAAGCGGTTCAATGGTTCATGATATTACGCGCTCAACCGATGTCCCAACTATCGCACAAGCTGGATGCCTTTTTAATTATTCTGTTAAAATTGACTGCCAAACTGTCGATAGCTCAATTTCTTCTGGGGAATACTGTTCTTTCAATCAACCAATTGAAGGTTTCAACTGGCTTCCGTTAGCTCAAAAATCAGTGACTCTTTCATTTTGGGTGAAAGCAACAAAAACTGGCACTTACTGCGTGCGCTTAAGTAATTCTGGTAGTGATCGTTCTTGTGTGATGGAATATTCTGTCAGCACAACAAATACTTGGGAAAAGAAAACTGTCACCTTTCCAGCATCTCCTTCAGCAGGAACTTGGAACTACACAAACGGCATCGGTGCAACTTTAGGCTTCACATTGGCCGCAGGATCAACAATTCAAACCACTGCGGGAGCTTGGCAATCAGGCATCTATATCGGAACATCCAATCAGGTAAACGCCTGCGACAGCACTTCAAATGATTTTTATTTGACTGGGATTCAATTAGAAGAAGGAAGCGTTGCCACTCCTTTTGAATCTCAACCAATACAAGATATTTTATTATTATGCCAAAGATATTATGAAAAAAGTTATGATTACGGAACAGTCGCAGGAACAGCAACAAGTCTTGGACAAGTTTCTTGGGCAAGTATAAGTGGTTCTGGCTTTATAACAAATGCAAATTTCAAAACAGTAAAAAGATCAACGCCAACTATGGTAATATATAGCCCAAACACAGGAACATCTGGTAAAATTTACTCTTCAGCTTCTGGTGATTTAGATGGTGGAACAGCATCAATAGGAGATTCCAGGTGTTTATTAGCTTTGAGTTCCGCAGCACCAAGTACATCAAATTTGAGCGTTCATTTTACAGCTAATTCAGAATTATAAATTATATGCAAATAGAAATTTTAAAAGAATTGAAAAACACATTCTTAATAAATAATGAGCTATCAGTTCCGAAAGATAGTTCAAATACTGATTACCAAGCAATTCAAAAGTATATAGCAAATGGCGGAATTTATCAGGCTTATGATAATTTAGCTGAAGCGAAAGAAGTCAAAAAACAAATATTAAAAGTTAATAGAGATAAAGCTTTAAGCTCTTCACTTTACTCAATAAAAATTGATAATAATGATTGTAGTTTTTATTTAAAAAATTCTGATCTAGCAGTTATTCAGGCTAGAATAAACTCTTTAACAAACGACACTTCCACAAAATCTTGGAGCAACACGGAAGGAAAAAGAGTTTTAATGAACAAAGCCGCATTTTTATCTTTATTGAGACACATCAGCTCTAATGATGAAACAGTTTGGGATTTATACGCTGAAAAAGTTCAAGAAATAGAAGATGCCCAAACTTTAGAAGAATTAGAAAATATTAACATTAATTTGATTTAACATGTCACTACTGGGATCGCTATTAAGCCCAACCTCATTGGACTCTAATGACAAAGGTTACTTTGCGACTGAATCAGCATTAACTACAGCCTACCCAACAGGAGAAAATGGATGGCTTGCTATTGTTGGGTCAACTGATACTGTTTGGGTTTGGGATTCTGGAACTTCATCATGGGTAAATACTGGTAATTCTGGTACTGGTTCGGTAACAGAAGTTTCTGTTGCCACTGCAAATGGTTTTGACGCAACAGTAACAAACCCGACTACAACTCCAGAAATAACCCTTAAAACTACAATCACAGGAATAATAAAAGGCAATGGCACAGCTTTGCAAGAAGCCGAGGCTGGAGTCGATTATATAGCTCCGTCAAATTTACAGAGAGAAGAAGTATCTGGCATCAAAAATAGCTCAAATACTGTTTTTACAATTTCTCACACTCCAATTGCAAATTCATTAAACTTATATCTCAACGGGCAGCTTTTACGAGAAGGTCTTTCCGATGATTATACGATTAGTGGATCAACAATAACATTAGCAGCCGCCCCGTCTAGTGGGGAGTCTGTTTTTGCAACTTACTTGAGTTAAATTAAAAAAATAAAATGGCAACATCTCAAATTAGAAATAGACAATTAGCGGCAGGAATTGATGCAGCAAAGATTGCGGATGGTTCGGTATCAAATACAGAATTCCAATATCTTGATGGCGTATCCTCTTCGATTCAAACTCAAATTGATTCTAAGCTAGCAAAAACACTTAATAGTGCCAATATCTTTGTTGGTAATGGCTCTAACGTAGCTGCTGGTGTAGCAATGAGTGGAGAAGCTAGTATTGATAATGCTGGCGCAGTAACTTTAGACAACGACTCTGTTATTGCGAAGGTTCTGACTGGCTTTTCTTCAACAACTGGAACAGTGTCTTCATCTGACTCAATTCTTTCTGCTTTAGAAAAATTGGCTGGAAATGTTGCTGCTCTTGATTCAGCTGTAATACTTAAGGGATCTTGGGACGCTTCGTCTGGCTCTTTCCCAGGTAGTGGTTCGGCACAAGCAGGTTGGTCTTATATTGTATCAGTAGCAGGAACGGTAGATGGCGTATCTTTTAACCAGAACGATAGAATTATTGCAATTACCGATAATGCTTCAACCACAACCTTTGCCAACAACTGGTTTAAAGCCGATTATACAGATCAAGTTGTTTCTGTTTTTGGCAGAACTGGTGCGGTATCTGCTCAATCAGGCGACTACGATGCTTCTCAGGTAGATTCAACTGCCTACAGTTTTATTACGGCAACTAATGTGCAAGGAGCTTTGGAAGATATAGCTGATGCCTTGAATAATCTACTCCCTTCTCAGACTGGAAATTCAGGTAAAGTATTAGGCACAGACGGAACTAATGCCTCTTGGGTATCTTCAAGTGGAGGTGGAGGAACTCCGGGAGGCACTTCTGGCCAAGTTCAATACAATAATTCTGGATCTTTTGGTGGTTTTACAGTCGGCGGAGATGCAACATTAAATACATCTACTGGCGCACTTACAATTGCTAACAATGCTGTATCAAATGCCAAATCAGCCACTATGGCTGACCAAACTTTCAAAGGAAATGTTTCTGGCTCTTCTGCTAACCCAAGCGATTTAACAGTAGTCCAAGTTCAGACCGCGCTTAACAATAATATCATTACCGAATCGACTACAGCTAGAACTTTAGCAATCGGCGATTCTTTTAAATATATAAGAACAACTAACTCTTCAGCTACTACAATAACCGTTCCAGCCAATGCAAGCGTAGCTTTTGCGATTGGCACTCAAATTGATGTTTTTCAAGCTGGAACTGGACAAGTAACTTTTGCAGCGGCTGGTGGTGTTACTATTAATTATCAGCCAGGTTTAAAAATATCTACACAATATAAAGGTGCATCTTTGAAAAAAATAAGCACAGACGAGTGGGATTTAATTGGTTCATTGAGCGTATAATTTTATGATGAATTTAGGTATAGAGGCACAAAAATTTCCATTCCCAGCTTGGGCAACTAATAATATTAACGGATCTAATTTTGTTGCGGCTGTTAATTCTAACACTGACAAATCTGTTATTAATTCTTCGACCGTCTTTGGAAGTCTCACTGGAGCGGATAAATGGACTGGTGGCGTTTTAGCACCCAACGGTAAAATTTATGGCATTCCTTATTCATCGTCTTCGGTCTTAAAAATCGACCCAGTAGCCAGAACAGCTACTACTTTTGGAAGTCTCACTGGAGCGGGTAAATGGGTGGGTGGCGTTTTAGCGCCCAACGGTAAAATTTATGGCATTCCAACTGCTTCAACAACAGTTTTAGAAATTGATCCATCAGATGACTCAACATCTACTTTTGGAAGTTTTACTGGCGCTGGCAAGTGGTATGGTGGCGTTTTAGCACCGAATGGTAAAATTTATGGCATTCCATCTACTTCAACAACAGTTTTAGAAATTGATCCAGTAGCTCGCACAGGTAGCACTTTTGGAAGTCTCACTGGAGCGGATAAATGGACTGGTGGCGTTTTAGCACCCAACGGTAAAATTTATGGCATTCCTTATTCATCGTCTTCGGTCTTAGAAATCGACCCAGTAGCCAGAACAGCTACTACTTTTGGAAGCGTTGGCGCAACTGTTGAAAAATGGATTGGTGGGGCGTTAGCTCCTGATGGCAATATATATTGCATACCTCGAAACGCTACTACTATATTAAAAATCGACCCAGTAGCCAGAACAGCTACTACTTTTGGAAGCTTAAGCGGCACTGATAAATGGGCTGGCGGAGCTTTAGCACCAAATGGTAAAATTTACGGATTTCCTCTTAGTGCAACAACAACGCTAGAGATAGATCCGGTTAGTCAAACAACAGCATTATTTGGAAGCACCTCTGGCGCGTATAAATACTATAGTGGCGTTCTAGGGGACGATGGACAACTTTATGGAATACCACTTGCTGCTTCTGACGTGCTGGAAATTGGAAGCGTGAACAATCAATCGTCTGATTTTACTTTGTCGCGCTATGTTAATAAATTTTAGTTAAATTATGCAAAAATTACAAATAACCGAAGATCTCAGAAAAGAATTGCAAGATAAATGTATAGTCGTCTGCACTCATACTTTAAGCGATGGCACAGAAATTGATTGCATCGAAATTGATTATCAGTCACAATATCCTCAATTAAACATTGTTGAAGTTTTCTCTTCTAAAGCTATTATAGGAGACAATGTAATAAAAGCTCCTACAACTAAATTCAGAGTAGTAAAATTATAATATTTAATCAAAATGGCTATTTTGGAGTAAGAAATGGAATTTAAAGAACTGATAATTTATCTAACTGCGATAATTCAAGCTCTTGTTGTTTATATATTCTCAACAAATAAGGCAGAGACAGAAAAAGAAATTGAGAAATTGCAACATAAAATTGAGAAAATAGAAACTGGTGAGTTTGTAGAGAAAATAGTGAAGAATGTTATTTACTCCCCAGAAAGCAGAAATTATTTTAAAGCAATATTTAATGAAGCCTTAGCGCATAAAGGCAAAAATGAGGATTCTGTAAACTTAGCTATTCTTGATCACATCGAGAAGATTGAGAAACATTTAACCAAATCATGACTAATCATTGCGACAGACCACCAACCAATGCCGAGGTGTTTTACAAAATAATTCACGAATGGCTAAATTTTTGGTGGAAATTTATCACGCTTGTTTTTAAATCTAAGTTGCACTCTACCCTTTTTGTCAGCGCAATTTCTTGCGCTATTTTATTTTTCACCGCCCATCTAACCCTTTCCGATTGTATCGAGGGTGCGAAATGGCTTATTACACTATTTTAGAAATGGACGAAGAAACTATCGAAGCTATGATTAACAATGCAGGAAGTTTTGTATGGTAAGTATTATTATTGCTTATGTTGGGGCTGTGTGTTTATATTGCCTTCTTTTTGTTAAAGAAGAAAACAACAAAATTAATAAGAAGAAATGAAGTATTACTTTTTCTTAATTGCCTCAATTCTTTTTTTCTTGTTGTGTTTTTACAAATTTGCCGAAAAAAATACTGAAGCAAAGATTGAGAAAAAACAGCAAGAGCAACAAATTCAAATTCGAAATGAAATTATTGAAGTTAAGAGGACAGTTGAGAAACGCAAAATTACTAATCGCCAAATTGACACTAACTCTAACCTTATCTGGTTGCGTCAAAAAAGATGCAGTGATTGCGATTCATGATTCTTTCTGTGAAGGTAGATTTGAAACTCAAATCTTAAGCAAAAGAGATTACGACAATTTAGATTCGATCAGGACTGCAAATCCTGATTGGAAAATAACATTAGATAAAATTATCGACAACAAAACCATTAACGAAAAGGAGTTTGAAGCATGCCAAAGTTTAGTAGAGCCTCAGCCGCAAAATTAGCAACTTGCCACCCAGATTTGCAATGACAAAAAAATGCACAAAATGTTATTTAGAAAAAGAAATTAGTGAATTTTGGTTTTCAAGACCTAATGTTAGGCGCGGAGAATGTAAGGCGTGTAAATTAAAATACGACACCACATATAAATTAAATAATCAAAATAAGATTGCTGAAAGAAAAGAAAGAAATAAAGATGCAACCCGAGAATATCATGTAAAATATAGACAAATAAATAAGGAAAAAAGAAATTTATATTTAAGGGAATGGAATAAAAAAAATCCAGAGAAAAAACGTAATCAAAAATATAGGCATTTATATGGTATTGATATTCAAGATTATAATGATATGTTTAAACAACAACAAAATTGTTGTGCGATTTGCGGCAATTATCCCTTGACATCGTGAAATAATCTTTTTACAATAATCATAATTCTTAAACCAACTCAAAAAGATTTTATGAATTTCTTACGATTTCAAAAAAAGTTTCCGACAGAACAAGCAATAGTAGCTTACTACATTGCGACTAGATACAGCAAGGAATTACCGCACTGCAATCATTGCGGAAGTGAAAAAGTTTATCCTTACTCAAACGAAAAAATGATGAAGTTTTTTAGATGTGCTGAGTGCAACAGAGACTTCTCGATTTTCAAAGGAACTATCTTTGAAAACTCTTGCACAGACCTTCGCAAATGGTTTTACGCAATTCATCTTTTTTTGAATGGCAAGAAAGGCATTTCTGCTTTGCAACTTCAAAGAGAAATTGAAACAACTTACAAAACAGCTTGGCGTATGCTTCGCCAGATTCGTATTGCAATGGGCAATAAGAAGAAAAAGAAAGATGATGACGATGACAACGATTTTATGAACACGATTATTGAAATTGACGAAACCTACTTAGGCGGCAAAGCAGAAAACAAGCACATGAGTGAAAGAATTGCAGCCAAAGGCATCTTTGAGAAGTCAATTGTGCTTGGAATGCTCGAAAGAGACAAAGAAGTTAGAGGTTTCGTAATTGATGAAGCAAAGCGTGATACAATCATGGCTAAGATTTACGAGAATGTGAAACTAGGCAGCGAGATAATCACAGACGAACACAAGGCTTACTACTGGCTTTACAGTCAGTTTAAGCACCAAGTCGTTAATCACTCAAAGGGTGAATATAAGAAAGGCGCAGACGCTCACACAAATTCAATAGAAGGCTTTTGGTCAACTTTAAAACGTGGTGTATATGGAATTTATCACCATGTGAGCAAGAAGCATTTACAGCACTATGTGAATGAGTTTGCGTTTAGATATAACAACCGCAACAACGAGTTTATTTTTGATAAGCTGGTTGGAGCTACAATTTTAGCTTAATTATGTTTCTAAGAAATTTACTTAAATGCCCGCAATGCAAGGCAAAAGAAAGTGTGTTCCAACCTACTTTAAGCAATCAAGAGCTTAATGAAATCAAAGAGCCGCAGGCAAAAATAATTTACGATAATGCAAAAAATATCTTAAAAGATAATCACGACACTTTGAAAAGTTTAACTGCTAAGGCTGACACTTTGTTTAAATATTTATTCACGATTCAAGGCTTATGCGGCTTATTTTTATATTCTTGGAGATTGAAGACAGTTGAGGTCAATATTGATGCTTACAGTGTTAGCATGTGGGTAGGATTTGTTTTGTTCTGCTTGCCGATGATAATTTATGCTTTTTGGTTTCTGTCTCCCGTTGCTACGAAAGGAATAGATAATCCGCCAATTAATACTTTAACTAAAAGAGCTACTTTGCCTTTAGAAAAATTTTATATTTTTGAAGCAATAGATATTCAGCAATACGCAATACCCTTTAATGAAAAGTGCATAAACACAAGGGTATTGGCATTAATATTTATGGTTTCTAGCTCAATCGTGGCAATGCTATTTTTAGCAATAGCATTTACTCGGATTATTTAGATTTGTCGCTATCTTTACTGTTATAGACAACAAAGCTCTTTTGGCTTATGTTGCCGTAATCGGGATTGCGATAAACAGGAGAACTGAAATCAACTGTAATAGTTTGATTTGTCGTTGTGTTAGTTGTGGCTGTGGAAGTCGCTGCAACTGCTTCGGTGGCTTGAGAACTATTATTTTGGTTATCTTCTGACATTGTGATTAAAATTTAAGATTAAAAAACTGTCGGCTAGGACAGTCTTATTATCTTAGACTAAATCACGATGTCAAGGGATAATTGCCCGATTTGCTTTTCTGAAAAACCTCAAATAAATAATAGAAAATATTTTTTAGTAGATCATTGCCACAAAACTAATAAAGTAAGAGGATTGCTTTGTTATTTATGTAATTCTATGTTAGGAAAGGCAAAAGATAATATTGATATACTAAACAATGCAATCAAATACTTAAGCAAAAAAAGTTTATAATATGATAAGATTTACGCTATTGAGAGAATATAAAAAGGAAGCTACTATTGGTACAATAATTGATCAGAGCGGAAAGCATGTTTGCAAGACTTTAGAGCGTCCCAATCTTAATAATCAGCGCGATAATCCATTTACAAATGAAAACGAAAGCTCTTGCATTCCTGAAGGAATTTATGTTTGTAAAAAATATTCAAGCCCAAAATACCCCGATACTTGGGAAATTACGGGCGTCCCAAACAGAGATAAAATCTTATTCCACACCGCAAATTATGTTGATCAACTTCTTGGATGCATTGCAACTGCTACTACCATTCAAGATATGAACCCTAACAATAATCCTAAATTTGACCCCGTTAAACGTTGGTTAGCCTCTCAATCAAGAGATGGATTTGTGGCATTTAAAAAAATTATGCCAAAAGAATTTGAAATTAATATTATTTCTACTAAATCATTATGCTCTTTATAAAAAACAATTTTAAAGCTGTAAAAGCCACAGCGGAGCATTTAAGAATCAATGTAAGATGGGGTGGAGACTTTAAATCTTTTAGAGATGCCCCGCATTGGGAGCTTGTATAATATGTTAAATATCGCAAAAACACTTTTTAAAAAATTAGTAAAGACGATTATCCCCTTGACATACGTAATTTAGTTTTCTAAAATCTTGTCAGTTCCTTTAAATAACTGGCTTGATTATGAAACACACAACCATTCAACAATTTTTTAAAAAGTTTCCAAATGATGATGTTTGCCTAAAGCACTTGTTCAAGGTTCGTTTTGTTAAAAATCACGAATGCCCTAAGTGCAAACGTGAAACTACTTGGCACTTGTTGAATTCAGAGCGCGCTTTCTCTTGTAGTAAATGTGGTCATCACATTCACCCAACAGTTGGCACAATCTTTGAAGATTCAAAAACTTCTCTTCAGCTTTGGTTCTACGCTATTTATCTTTTTACTACAACACGCAGCGGAGTTTCAGCAAAAGAGCTTCAACGTCAGCTTGGCGTGACTTACAAAACCGCTTGGCGCATGGGTCATCAAATCAGAAAACACATGAGCGAAGTTGATGGCGATGAACCACTTATCGGAATCGTTGAAATTGACGAAACCTACGTTGGTGGCAAAAGGAAAGGTAAAAGAGGTCGTGGCGCAGAAGGTAAATCAATCGTCTTTGGCATGATGCAAAAAGATGGCAAAGCCATGACCAAAGTTGTTGATGATGTTAAGCGCAAAACTCTTCACCCAATCATTGAAGCCAATGTTGAGAAAAATAGCGAAATCCAAACTGACGAATTGCACTCTTACAAAGGCTTAGACCAAAAAGGCTACACTCACAACACCGTTAATCACGGAGCTGGTGAATATGTAAGCAAGAAAGGTGCAACTGTGAATTCAATTGAGAGCTTTTGGTCGAGATTAAAGCTATCAATAAAAGGCACACACATTCACGTTTCTAAAAAGCACTTAGCAAAATATGCCGCAGAATTTGAATACAGATTCAACTCCCGCGGTTGCCCTGAGTTGATGCTTTCGGAGCTTTTGACGAAGTTTGCGAAATAGATTTAATGGCTTTGTCGAACTTCTCTTTGTCGCCCTTTTTTTCTTCTTTCGAGCGGGCTTTGATGAAGTCGGAGAGTTTGTTGTTTTTGATTGCGTCTTTAAGGTTCATAGCATGATTGACTTGATTAGGATGTAGCTTTTGTAGTTATGCGCTCTTCCATCTATTCCGCTAAAGTAAAATTCTAATTGACTGGTCTTTGATACATCAAAATCGATTTCTTTAACAACGCTGTCCAACTTATCAAATTTGCCGTCGACTTTTACAAAAATATCGAACCCCTTAATTGCTTGCGTTTGTTGATCTGGAATAACTTCAAATCCGATTCTAACTCTCTTTGTAGCTTCTGGGGTTAGGCTTTTTAGGTCTTGATTAAAAATCCAATCTTTACCATAGATGAACTTTCGTATCGGATCTTTGTATTCAAATGTCGAACGACTCAAATTGAAAGAACCGTTGGCAATTTTCTCTATATCTGAGTTATTTGTTAGCTTCACAAGAAGCTCTTTCATGAAATCCCGATAAAAATCTTTCACTTCATCGTGATCCGCATTTCCTCTTTTTCTGCTAAATTTTTCTTTGAGGGTAATCAGTCCAATTGCTCCAAACATAGCTGCTAAGACAATAGCGGTTAGCGGTAAATGCTCAAAAATAGCTAGGGTGGTCATACCGCCGCCTCCCCACAACGCAATTTTAATGGTAGCCCAATTCGCTTTAATAAAAGTCCACACGTTAACAAAGATATTGATGGCGGAGTCCGCTTTCTGTAACGGATCTTGTATTTTAACCATAAAATTTTCCTAAATTGATTCGTAAAAAATCTCAGCTTACTCTGCCAATTCTTACAAATCAATTCCTTTAACGTATGCTTAGGGGATAAACGTCTTTTAATATCCGTAATTCCAGCTATTACATCGTGGACTTCTTTTAGAATATTTGGGTGGTCAACTTGTAGTATTTGTTTTCCTCCTAAATGAGAATATTCGTAAATAATTTTCATTGCTCCAAGTCGGTTGGTTGATATATTGGCTTATTCATTTCTCGGATTTTTATCTCACCGCTCAATGATTTGCGAATTCTATCAGTTGCTATTTTGATATATTTTTCTTCCGTTTCTGCTCCAACGCATTTTCTTTTGTTTAAAATACTCGCAACAAAGGTAGTGCCAGATCCTGCAAAGGGGTCTAATACAATATCATTTTCCTTTGTCATTGATAGGACAAGCCTCTCAATTAAGCTAACAGGGAATTGGCAAGGATGATCGGTTTTTTCAACATGATTGCTTTTTACATTTGGAATATCCCAAACATCGGAGGGGTTTTTCCCATTTGGATTGCATGATAACTCGCCTTTTTTAGTTCCTTTGAAATGCTTTTTGTTTGGATATTTTTGAGGAACTCTAACTGGATCAAGATCAAAATAATAATTATCACTTTTTGAGAACCACATTATTGTTTCATGTCTTCCTGAAAATCTTTTTGAAGCGTGTAATCCATGTCCAAAATGCCAAATTATTCGATTCCGCATTTTCATTTTTAATTCTGTAAAAATCGGATATAGAAGTAAATCAAGTGGTATAACTTCGCCATTATCAACATAGTTTCCTACTTGCCAGCAGATACTTCCGTCATCTTTTAAGATTCGATGGCATTCTCTTATTACCTCTCGCTGCCAGTCATAATATTCATGTATTTTAGATTTTTTTTCATACTCTTTGCCTATGTTATAGGGCGGTGATGTTACCACCAAACTTACAGAATTATTAGGAATAGATTTTAAAAGTTTTAGACAATCTCCGTGAAAAAGAGTAATGCTATTATTGGGATTAAACTTATCTCCAATTGCTTTGCTTTGTTTCTTACTGACCCCAACTAAAGATATTTTTTTAAATACTTCTTCAAAACTTAGCTGTTTATCCTGAATCTCAGGAATCCTTATCGCTCTTTGTTTCATAGGTTATGCTGTTAAAGTTTTATATGTTAATTTTGTATTCGCTAAACCACTAAGAAAATCTACAAACCTTTCGTTATTTTTTAATTTTCTATTGTTATAGCGATAAGCGAACTCATTGCAATATTTTTGGATATGTTTGTGACTCGCCCAGTGATAAATGCCTCTTATGCCTCGTTTTAATTCACCCCAAAAACCTTCAATCGTGTTAGTATGAATCTTGAAAGCTACCCGTGAATCATTCTTAACATATTCACCAGCGGAGTGTTTGATTGTTTTGTGATCGTAGTGTTTCTTAAGTGTTTTGTAGGCTTGTAGCGTGTCGGTGATGATTGTTGAGTTGTCCGCAACATTCATGTAAATTTTAGGCAATAAATGCTCTGCTTCTGAATTAATTACCTTCATTGCTTTTACTTGTTGCGTGTCTCTATTCACCAAACCAATCACAACAGCTTTTTCTTTTTTGCCTTTTAGTTTCTTATCTTTTGCGTGTCGGTTTTCTTCTTTGCCGCCAATGTAAGCCTCGTCAATTTCTGTAATGCCGTTGAAAGGATTAGTAAAATCTTTTGAAGAGCAAGCCTCTCTAATTCTTTGCAAAACAAACCAAGCTGACTTTTGAGTGATGCCAACTTGATTAGCTAACTGACAACTTGAGATGCCT
>ERZ724522.48-NODE-48-length-60843-cov-5.881539_pt1 | contig 60843 bp, 81 predicted proteins | sample MGYA00376055_ERZ724522 | MGnify/ENA primary metagenome ERZ724522 (study PRJEB28724, sample SAMN07190884) | wastewater metagenome | isolation source: effluent of sewage treatment plant in Hong Hong | place: Hong Kong | collected 2016-03-17 ... | reverse complement strand
ATAATTGTTATCAAATAGGACAGGATTTAGCCTTCTCAGCCCTTAAAAAATAAAAAATAATAAGAAAATAGAGCTGTTTTTAGAAAATAAATTACTAAGGGTATCCTAAGTTATACGTCAGAACGAGATAACTCTCTGGGTTTAACCTTAGAACTAGGAACGCCAAGCTTTGTAAAGCCATAAAGAGATACGCCGTCAATAACATCAATAGGTTCAGTAGAAAGTCTCATTACTTGCCAGTGGCCCTTGCCGTAAACCTTTACAACTCTATCTTGAGGTAATTCACCACAGAAGCCAATAAGCCATCCGCGACTTGAATGTTTAACAAACTTAGCCTTTGGCAGATTTGACCAATCGGGCTTAAAACTAGTTGGAGTTGCATTAAGTTTAGACTGCTCAATGAAAACTCTTCTAGTAGTGCGAGTAATGGCATCGAATCCCATAAAATAATAATAACATATATATTTATATTTAGTGTGACATTATATTTATAAAATATTTTTTGTTTAACTAGACCGCAAATACTTCCGCGCTTGGTCGATAGATTTCCTGGTTTTGAACCCAATAGCCATCAATTTTGTCATAGCGCACACTTACGCAATAATCATCAGGAAATATAACTTGGCCATCTTTAATATGTCCACAAATAACTTTCCAGCACATTTGCACTTCATAGCCAGCCTTAGAGACATCATATCCATAATGAACATCTGGCCCTAATGGGAAAACGTCCCCATGATGAAACTTAGCATTTCTAAATAAATCAGCTCTTGTCATCATTGTATAAAAGCCACTTGCCATTACCTTGGTGTTTGTTTTTGGATCAAAATCAAACTTTATAGATTCAACCAAAGTTGGGTTATCTAAAAAGTCACACTTCCAGCCACCAATCAATTTATAAGCCCACCTACCAGCAGCAATTCCTGAAACTATCCCAATATTTGTATCTTTTGAAATTTGCTCTTCTAATACTTTTAATGTGTCGCTATTAAATTCCATATCATCTTCAATGGTTAATACATAATCGCAATCAGGCCTAACCATTGATGCACCAGTTTCAAATACTTGAGCAACCCTTGTTCTTCGAATGTCAATATTGGTTTCATCGTCAGCAGGTCTATCCATAGAAGCAGCTTTAACCAACAATGGAGCAAAAGCGCCAACAATAGTTTCATGCTTAATAAGTGGGTTATCTATAACGCAAATAAGTTCAACATCATGAGTGGCTAAATCTAAAGCATTAATTTGATTAGACATGGCCTGGATTCTCTCCGGCCTAGATATGCTTAAGAAAATATCTATTTTTGACATAACTGCTCCATTACTTGATTATATTCGCTAATCATGTTTTCCCATGCGTACATTTGTGCAATTTCATCTGCTCTTTTATTTGCTTGTATTACATTGTCATCGTTTTCACCAAAATATCTCATACGTTCAGTCAGTGAGCCAATATTAGCTTCAAACATAGGCACCCAATATCTATCTGGGTAATGGCCAACATGGGTAGCATTTACCAACCAAGAACGATCCAATAGGTCATCATTAGGAGAAATATTTGTCATAATTACTGGCATCCCAGAACTTAAAGCTTCATTTACTGGCAAGCATAAACCTCCATATTTTCTAGGCATAACCAGCACATCGCCTTGCTTGTAAAGATCTTGTCTGTGAGCTACGTCATGGATAATCTCAACTTCATCGCGCATTTGATCCATCATTTGAGCAACTGGATAAAAAAGTTCACTAGCCCTTTCATCAAAAGGTCTTTGATAGAAAATTTTATAATTGTATTGATTACCTAAAAGTTTTGCAGCTTGCAAGAAAGCAATAGTTCCATTTCTATCTTGAGCTGCTGGACGGCCAAGTATATGAATGAATGTTTTACATTGCTTGATTTCCCTAAAAGGCAGCTCTTTTCTATCAATAGGTACTGGTAACAGCTCAACAGGAGCAACTCCTAAATTTTTTACTCTATCAATGCCCCACCTAGTTGGTGCTGCTAATAAATCTGGACGTAGCCAATCTCCATGTAAAAAATAATCAAGAAATTCGTAGTTGTACTGAGCAACAACCTTAACACCACGTTCGGCTGCTATTTGATATAAATAATAATTAAGTGGAGATTCAAAAACAAAAACACAATCTATATCGCTAGTCAGCCATTGATAGTCAACATTTTGAGGATAACCTTGACAAACATGGATTTGGGCATCGTGATCGTTAGTCCAATTGTGATTAACTTCAATCTGGTTATGACTAGATAAATCAATGACTAATATTTTGTCTGGATTCATATTTCGACAAAAATCTCTAGATTGATAACCCAATCCCGTCCTGGAACTGTATGCAACAACTCCAAGTTTCATTATTGGCCGTTTTCTAATTCATTTAATAATCTATTGATTACGTTAGTCATTGCGTCTTGTCTTTCATTTAAATTAACACCATAACCTAAAGAATTGGCACTATGCTCTTCGTCGCATATATTAAATCCAACAATCATTGCAGCACGTAATGCTGATTCCAGCTTTCTTTTACGAACACTAATATTAAAAGACTTGGGAATACTTTTCATCTGGGCCTCTCCCATCTAGGTTTAACGAGTGTTGTATATTGCCCTCATGGTAATAAACTGCAATTCTATTTTCATCCCAAGGATCAACTTGAGCAACTGAGTGCATTTTATCTTCAATCATAGCTTTAGAATTTTTTGAAAAATGAGTTTCTAAAATATGTTTGTAATAATTAGTTCCAGCAACATGTGGACGCTGAGACCATTGAACTGTTCTTCTAAACTGAGCATTACCATAAGACAAAGGCTCTTTGTTCAACATTAAATGTTCATGATAAGAACCAATTTGTGTTTCATGATGAAGTCTTACAACATCTAAAATATCATCTTCTATTACGCTAACAATTGATTCAAAATCAATATCTCCATTTAATGGAGTATCGTGTTCAACAAATAAAATTGTTGGAGTGCGTACTTTTTCTAGCGTATATTTAGTCATTGAGCTTTGATGGGTATGTTCTTCAAATAAAACAGGCAAAACATTTTCCCAGACATTATTGCAAAGCCATAAAAGTTCTCGTATATAGGCATTATATCTTTCAACATAATCGCCTTGTTCTTCGCGAACACCATCAATCATTATCATGATTTCACAAGTTTTAAGTCTTGATCTAATAGAGCTAATTGTTGTTGAAATCATCTCAGTTGAAGGATGTAAGTATGAAGGTGAAGTAGGAATTAGTACTGTTATCTTGTCGTTAATGTCTGTCATTTCTTCTCGTCTATAAAATTTATAAATATCATCATGTAATTCATAAACCTGGTCGCGTTTATAATTTTGCCAAAAAGCAAATACTTTATTGTTATATTCTGGCCAAGTTTGTTTTACTTGAGAAATTACACTTGGAATAACTTCCCAATCCGAACTAATAGGAAACGGAGGAACGCAACCGAAAAAGTTTTCCCAATATCGGTCTGGATAAATAGTAGAAGGAGCTTTAGCAGCAGCTATTGGAACACAACCAAGCTCTAATGCTTCAAATAACCTAAAAGTATCGGGAGAATATGGTCCACTAGGACAAGGAGCAACTTTAGCATCAGCTAATTTAGGATAATAAATATCTCCAGGGAATCCTTGAGTAAAACCAGCAGTTTCATTTAATTCCCCACCTTCTAGTGTTTTTAAAACTTGAACACAAGCAGTTCTATCAGGGTTAGTTACTTGCCCAGAAAAAAACCAATCTTTATCTTTATTAGTAAATTCACGCTTATACTCTTCCATTTGAGGAGGAGTTCCAGAGCCAAGCTTGTGATAATGTTCATGTCGATCAGGATTTGGCGACATTACCCAAACGCTCATTCTTTTATGTTCTAATTCTTCTACAGGAAAAACATTTTGCTCGTCACCAGTGAGCATAACAATGCACCAATCAAGAACACTTAAATCTTTATTGATTCTAGAAATATCATTTGCATGATGCCTTGCTGGAATTACAACAACAGCACCAGGAAAATTATCGGGAATGTAATCTAAATGAGTAAATTCGTAACCATTTACTGGTTTCCATTGCTTTAAAGCAAAAATGTTTTCCAACATTGATTGATCCCAGTAGCCTCTAGCAATAATTCCATCAGCTTCATGAAGGTTGTACCAAACAACTGGAATCGTTATCATATTTTATTCCTTTGAGCATAGCGAGGAGTTAATAATGGATCATTATAAGGCAGAGAATATTTTTCGTTTGGCGAAACTCCGCCCCATTTTTGCTTATATTTATTTTCTAAATCAACAAAGTCAATTTTAATTTCTGTTTTTATTATTCCTTGAGCAGTTCCTTCCAGATTTGCATCCACATCGACCTTTGGCCATAAGGGTTTGCCTGGAAAATCTTTAGCATATTCATCTCGTCCACCAGGATAACCAACGCCAACTTCTCTAATTAATTGGTATCTATGCGAATAATCGTTATCTTCGTAATATGCTGGGTAAAACATTTCGTCAAAATAGCCAACATCTCTTAGGGTTCTGGCATTAAAAGCAATTAAGTGCCAACCAAGACCATTACCTGCTTCAATAATATCTTCGTTCTTGTAATAATCTAAAGCTTCAATAAATTCTCTACCACCACGAGGGCCAAAAGTAACACTTTCGGAACAAATAATTAGCCAATCTCTATTTTGCTCTAAAACTTTATCTATTCCTATATTCCAAGAAGCAGCAACACCTCTATTTATTTCAGTATTGTCAATAATTAATACGTTGTTGGGATTAAAAAATGACACTAAACATCTAGTAGAACTAGAAGGCACAACTGAAGGGATTAATAATAAATAACTTGCCATATTTTAAGCCTTTTCTTTTGGAAACATTGCATAATGATGCTCGTGATCAACCGCTAAAAGTTCATAAGAATACCCAAGAGATTCCATATGCTTAAGTAAATCATCTTTTGTGCAGCGATAATCATTTGCAAGCATTTCTGGGTGAACGCTTACCCAAATTTTTGGCTTGTATTTCGTAATTGTTTCTTTAGCGGAGCGCAGTACTTCTAATTCAGCTCCTTCAACATCAATATTTAATATATTTGGAATGATTTTTTTAGTTTTAACAAAAGTGTCTATTTTTATTGAAGGTGTATCGTGGTGTCTCTCTAAAACATTTCTAAAATCATAAGTTTGCACTTCTTCTAAAAATGAACAACCAGCCCAACCATCTTTTTCGGGCAATAAAAAAGTTTCTTCAATATATTGTGGGTTTAAAATATCTTTATTTGCAACAAAACCAGCAAAAGATCCCAAGATCTTAGATTTTTTAGTATTGGCTTTATAAATAGAACGTATTTGAGGCCAAAAAAGTGGATTAGGTTCAAAGGGAACTATCTTTGCTCCCCAGGTGGCAAAAAGGCTAGTTAAATCTCCCTGTTCAGCTCCAATATCAAATAAAACTTCATCTCGGACAAGATTTTCATGAATTGAAACAAGTCGTTCACTTTCCCAAATGTCCCAGTCTAGAGCCTTTACCCTGTGTTCTGGAACGAGTAAATCCCACTGTTTTGCTATTTTAATTTTTTTCATTTATATCCTCTTTTTTTAATCTAGCTATATGGCCAACCGGATATGCTATCCCCGTTATCGTTTGTTTCATTACGATTTTCGTAAGACCATTTCATTTTGTCTTCAGTGGTTGGAAAATTGCCCTTCCATCCCCAAAACCAAGGATAAAGTTCAGGCATAGAACATACTTTTTTTTGAAAATTAGTTAATTTATTTGGATTTTTTTTATAGGTTTTCATTAAATAGCTTAAATAAGCTTCACGACTTCTGATTTTGCAAAATTCGAGATAAAAATTAATTTGAGAACGATTTGCACCGAAATTTTTTTCTATAAATAATTTAATTTGAATATTTTTAATTAAATAAGTACGGTTCATGACTTTTTTGCCGTTACCCATGTCCACTGAAAATGACATAGACCTTGATCTGCTTTAACGAACTCTAAACCTGCATTTTCAAGCCATGTTTTCATATACGTTCGTCTTGTTTGAGTATATCGAAAACTTCCTTGACCCTATTGTGGTAAGTATGATCACGTTTAGTGCGTTCAAATCCTGCATTAGCAATAGATTTACGCTCATCCTCATGAGCTATGTAGTAATCAATCTTGTCTTTTAGGCCACTAAAATCATTAAAGGTATAAGTTTCTAGTTCTTTTTGAACAAACTTGTTGCCAGTAAAGAATTTATCTTCTTTTGCATCTTTAGAAGAATACCCTTCAATTTCAAAGCAATTTTGAACACCTTCAATAAAAGGAAATATTAAAAAGCCACCACGTCCCGTTGTTTCAAATAATCTATCTGAAAAATATTCAGGGTGATTAAATCCCAAACATAAAGTATCTCCTACGACGACTTTAACGCTTGCATATACATCATTGAGGGCTGATCCCCTAACGGTGCCGTACTGAGTGTCTCCTGCATATCGTCTAAATCGTTCTCCATAAGTGTCTTGCAGCCAGTCGATAAGTTTTGGTCTGTAGGAATATTCTGGGTGATATCCATAAGCTCCAACAAATGCGACATCACAAGCATACTCGTCGCGGTAGTTTCCAATATAACAATCGCGCTTGACGACACCAGCTTTAAGATAGTGGTGGTTAATTCCTTGAGAGCGATACCATTCATTTGAGCCTCCATCAGCAGTAAAAATATAATCACATCTCCACCAAGGATGCGTTCCAACGTCTTTTTGTCTTTCCAGACCATACCAGTAGTCAAGGTGTACGCCAATCGATACAGCTTTAGTTTCATTACGGATACGATCAATTAATACTCCAACATCAAAGCTACCAGGAGTATCCCATCCATGTGTGTGAGTATAGTGAAAAATATCAGCATCCATACAAGCTTCCAAGACCTGGTCAGTAGTGTCTCTAGGCTCTTGAAATTTAATAACTTCATGACCTAAATCTTCATAAGTGTATGCCCACTCATTTTCAGTTGAATGGGGTGCGTCAAAATTTCCAAGGAATACAATTTTCATGAGTAAGAGTGTAACATTAAATTACATGTTGTATGATGATTTCATGCTTAGTTCTCGCAGACAGTCACAAACAAACGCTTATCGTCGCCTAACTGCATATGTTCCAGACGAAGTAAAACAAGAAATATTAAGATTGGCCGAATTGGAAGGAATTTCAGTTTCTGCCTACTTAAGCAGGGATTTAAATGCCAGATTCAGAAGATAAAGATGGAGTTGTAATTAAATACGAAAAAGCAGATCACCTGCTTCAAGCTGCTATGGAGCTTAAAGATGCTCAAAAAAGGGCAAGTTCAGTTGACGATAAAGCTTATACGCGATTAAGAAATGAAACCGTATGGCGCATGTTGATGATGGGATATACAAGAAGGCAAATTATAGAAAGACTTGGAATCCTTGAAAGTGAATACAACAAGTCAATGGAATACTTGATTTGCAATGAAAAGCCTTCAATTGAGGATGTGGATAGAGAGAGAAAGCTTGCTCACGATAGATATTTAGCTATTTATAGAAAGCTTCATGACGAATATGATGAAGTTGAAAAACCAGGCGATATTGCTCTTATAGCCAGAGAAATGAGGGCAACAATTAAGGAAATAGGGGATATTTATTCAATAAAAATGCCTGAAAAGATTGAAATTGAAGCAAATATTAATTTAAGGGCAAAAGCTGATGACACTATAAAAATGCTAATGGCAAAAATGTCAAAACAGCCTGCAATTGAAGAGAAGGTAATAGAAGCTCAAGTCGTCGAGGAAACAGAGCAAAAAGATGATTCCAGACCTGAGTGAAGATGAACTAGCGCAAGTTCTAGAAACCGCAAGCCCTGAGTTGGTTAGAGAACTCAAATGGCGTTTAACAGCTAGAGAAAATCAAATCCCACCAGAAGATGGGTGGACTACATTTATAGCCAGATTAGGGCGTGGAGCAGGTAAAAGATTGTGGATTGAAACTCCTATCTTGACGCCATCTGGATTTAAAAAGATGGGCCAACTGCGTGAAGGAGATAAGGTTTACGATGAAAATGGGAAAGAATGTAATATTACATACGTTTCACCGATCACGACAGCTCCTAGTTATAAATTAACTTTTTCTGATGGGGCAATTTTATATGCCGATCCTGAACACCAGTGGGTAACATGGACACATCGAGAACGAAAAAATGCCTATCGCCGTCATTATCGACAAAAGATTCCTTTCATTTTTGACAATAAATGGGCGCAAAAACCCCCTGTGACAACTGAAACAATCCTTGCTAGTTTGCGCTATGGCAAAAGAAAAGATCTGAACCACTGTATTCCGTTAGCAAAACCTCTTCAAAGACCCGAAATAGAACTTCCCTTGCATCCATACATCTTAGGAGCATGGCTTGGAGATGGAACAGCAAAGACAGCGGAAATGTCAAATACGGATCAGCAAATTCGTGATCGCTTCGAAGCGCTAGGGGTTCCTACCTGGGATAGGAACCAAGTAGCAGATAAATGCCCTCGTTACATGTTTGGTAACCGCGAAATAAATGGTCGACGAGAATATTCCTGTTCACGTATTTTACGTCAATTGGGTGTATTAAAAAATAAACATATTCCAAAAATATATTTGGAAGCGAGCGAAAAGCAACGCATGGAATTGTTACGTGGACTGATGGATACTGACGGAACGTTTGAGAAAGGGAACTCGCGCGTATCGTTTACAACAACTTGCGAGCAACTTGCCGAAGAAGTATTTGACTTAGTTTTATCGTTAGGCATGAAGCCAACAATAAAAGAAAAACAAGCCAAACTAGACAGCGTTTTAAAAAGAAAAGCCTATATTGTTGCCTTTAGCGCATTAGATCAAGTTTTTTATATTGAACGAAAAGCAGAACGAATACGTCAAAATGCTTCACAAGCAGCAAGGAATATGCACCGCATGATTGTTTCCATAGAGCAAGCACCAGCACTTCCAATGTGCTGCATTTCTGTTGATTCTCCAAATAATCTTTACTTAGCAGGAAGGAATTTAATTCCAACACACAATACAAGATTAGCTTCTGAATGGGTTCGCAAGAAAATAGAAATAGATGGGTGTAAATCTGGCCTAATAGTAGGATCAACTACAGCAAAAGTGGTTGACGTTATGGTTGAAGGACCGTCAGGCATACTAGCTTGCTGTCCAGATGCTATATATAAATCAAATAAAGCCCAGGTAGTATGGCCTAATGGATCAAGAGTTTACATCCAAACTGCTGAGAAAAAAGAAGGTGCTCGTGGTTATTCTGTAGAGTTTGTCTGGGCTGATGAGTTTTGTGAATGGAAATATGAACGAGAGACATGGGGAAACGTAATAGCAACAGTTCGTGAAAAAGGTACTGATGGGCAATCTACTTCACAGAAATTGATTACCACAACACCTAAAAGAACAACACTATTAAGAGAAATTGAGGAAAAAGAAGGTACAATTGTCGTAACTGGGTCAACCTATGACAATAGGGATAACTTGACCCAAGAATATCTTGATGAACTTGAAATGACCTGGGGAGGCACTTCTCTTTATAGGCAAGAAGTTTTAGGTGAGTATTTAGAGCAAGTTGAAGGTGCGATATGGCAAGAAGAATGGATTAAGCATGGACCTTTGCCTGGGTTCGATTTTGATAAAGTCGTTATTGGAGTAGACCCTAGCGTTAGTGTTTCAAGAACATCAGACGAAACGGGAATTGTTGTTGTAGCAAGGCTGGCTGATGAATATTTTGTTTTAGATGATTTTTCTGGGAAATTAACAATCGATCAATGGGCATCACGCTGCATAGAGCAAGCGGAAAAATACGGCTGCGAAGTTATTGTTGAAAAGAACCAAGGTGGAGATTTGCTTAAAAAAGTTATTACAGATAAAAGTCCTTACACGAGAGTGAAATTAATACACGCTATTACTTCAAAAGAAGATCGACTTGGATCTGCTGCAATATATTATGAACGTGGACAAGTAACACATGTGCTTAGAGAAGATGAAAATGGCAACATATTAGAAAAAGAATTAAATAAGTTTAAGTTGCTTGAAACACAAATGGTTTCATGGGTGCCTCCTAGTCCAGGCAACCCTCAAAAAGAATCTCCAGATCGCGCCGACGCACTTTCTCATGCTGTACGCTATTTGGCAGGCAAGAAAACAGGAATTAATCACATAGCAAAAGCTAAAACTAAAACAATTAATTTAATTAAAAACAGAAGAGGTACAAATGATCCTTTCACGACATTCAGCGGTTTTAACTAATCCACCAGAGGGTGGCGTTCCTAGGCCAGTAAGACTGACTCACTTAATGGAAGGTACGTTTATTATTGAATATTCTGATTTACTTGATCATCCTGAAGTTAGCTATACAGGAGTTGTGGAACATGATCCAGCCACAGGCCATTTAATTGGACAAACAACCGATGGTCAGCAATTTATATTTGATGTGAACCAAAACGGAGCATTGCTTCATGGATATTCACCGCTTAATCTTCAAAGAACGATAATCGATACTCCAGGTCAAGGAGAAATTGAATACGCAAACGCTTCGTTGATGATTACCGAGGATTTTGCAGTCCTAACAGGTTATGGTGTTGAAATAATTAAGTTTTATCATCCAAGTGTCAACTTTTACGATGAGGTTACTTATCCTGAAAAAACAGCCGATAAAGTTTATGCGGAGAAAAAGCTTGAATTAATTAACCCTTATAATAATCAAAAAATAGTTGCTGAGATATTTGATCAAGGTTGTGGGTGTGCAGTTGAACGCATTGAACCTAAATTAGGAAATGTAAAAATCTATCCAATAGGCGAGTAATTGCTTTCAATCGAAAGGTATAATCGTAATCATGCAACACCTAGTGTCCAATGGATATATCCAATATATTTTAGCAATACTTTCAATTCTTAGGATTTCACATCTGGGATTAGAAGATTCAATATTTAATTTAATTAGAAATTTTATTACTGGAGTTATTTATATTGAAGAACCAATAGCTGGTACGGACAGAACCGTTAAGGTAAGAAAAGATCTAGAAGTTGGATTTATTAGAGCAAAGTTAAGAGAACTTTTTGCTTGTCACTGGTGTCTACCGTTCTGGATTACGCTAATTGTTCTTGGACTAACCTTAATTTTTCCACATAATATGACATATTTTAATTTGCTTGTTGGAAGTTCTTATTTAGTTTCTGTTCTCTATGGTAGGTATTCATGAGTCGAAGGGTTGCTTCTGCTGTTGCTTATAAAGCGCAAGATAAATCAATTAGAACAAAGGTGGATCTGCCTTCTACGGATAAATCAAATGTTGCTTTATGGGAAACTTATCACACCAGTCCTGAAGTTCATTTCATTATTTCAACAGTAAGAAACACTATATCTAGAGTTAAGTTTTTACCAGTTGATAAAAAAGGTAGAAGCTTAAGGGATCAAAATGGCGATCCAGTTGAAGGAATATCTCCTGAACTAATCGATGCTTCTGAGAAAATACTAGAACGACTTAAGGGGGCTAGTGGAGGACAATCTCAACTAATCGGTGCTTTAGCTGGATGCCTAGCCTTAGCTTCCGATGGATGGTTATTAGGTTATATTGGCGATCCAACAACAGGAGAACCAAATCAGCAGGGCGAAGAAATCTGGGCAACTCTATCTAGGGATAAAATACATAATGAAGGAAATGGTATAAAGATTAAGTTTTCTTCTTCTAAAGAAGCTAAAGAAATACTTGGTCCAATGAAATTAATTCGTTTTTGGCAACCAGCTTTAGATGCACCTGATAAAGCAGATTCTTGGGTGACTCCATTACTTAGAGTTATTGAGTTATTAAAAGAAACTTATGAAGCTTTAGGTGCAGTTACCTTATCTCAAATAAATGCAGGTATTATTGTTGTTCCTTCAGAGCAAGATGCGACTCCAATAGGAGTTGAAAAAGCAATTGATCTCCATTCAGACCCAGAATCAGGGGAAAGTATAAAAGAAGATTTCGCTCAAACTCTTGCTGATGAAGTCGCTGATTTCATTGAAGGTGCAGCTAAAACAGTAAATGGTTCTTATCGTGTAGCTCCCCTTGTTGTTCCAATTGATAGTGATGGTAGAAATCTAGAGTGGATAGAAATATCAAGAGGAATTGATGCAAATATATCTAAAACCATTGAGGATTTGCGTTATCAAATAGCTGTTGGTTGCCCGTATCCTACAGAAACTTTATTGGGTCAAAATCAATCTAAGTTTTATCAAGGTGTTCATAATGTTGATCGAGTAGACCAAGAAACATTCAGACACATTTATGAGCCTATTTGCGAATTGATTGCAGATGGCATTAAGAGATATGTTCTATGGGAATACTTGGCAGAATATTTTGATCCAGAAGAATACGAACAAATTGAAATTGGCTGGGATAATTCAAAAATTGTTTCACCAGCAGATAATTGCGAGAAAGCAATGAAGTTATATTCATTAAATCCTCCAGGAATAACATTAGAGGAGCTAAGAGTCGATTGCGGTAAAGATCCACAACCTGAAGGTCAATTACTAGATCCAAATCAACAAAACAATTCTCAAGATATTCAAGATACTCAAAATCAAGCTCCCGTTGCAAAAGCTTCGATTGGCCCAAACGCAAAAACGCTGGCATCAATAGCTCAATCTTATATGGATAAGCTTGGTTTAATATGTGATCAAACAGTACTTAGGATGCAAGAACGTGCAGGTAGTCGATTAATTTCTCTAGCCAATCATCCAGACCTAAAGCCATTGCAAGACACTATGCGCACTATCAGTGTAGAAAACATTGGCATATTACCTGGTGTTGCTAAATTTGCTAAAGAAAAAGGCGAAACTGATCAAAGTCTATTTGGCAAAGCATTATCTAAATTAGAGGATCAATATAGAAGGCTAACGCTTGCATCCTTAAAAGAACGCAATGATTTAATAAAAGAAGAAACAGATCAAGTAATAGAGTCCAGAGATGATGAAGTTTACATCGCTGCTGGCTGGGCAATACTTTCTGCTGGATTATTAGATCTTGCAAAAAAACGCTTCTTTACTTCAACTACTGAAGAATTGCTTTCTCCTGAAAAGCCTTTAGCTCATTCAATGCCTGTTGATTTATTAAGAAAAGTATCAGCAACAATTGGCGGTGCAGACGCTGAACAAGATGACATGTCATCAATATCAACTGGTCCAATTACTCTAGCTGCCTATTCACGAGCAGGATATTCTTTAGAAGGTTATCTTTGGGTATATGGAGATCCTGCTACACGGATAACTCCTTATGAACCACATGTTGCTTTGTCTGGACATTTAGCTGGGATTTCCATGAAAGAATTTGGATCAAATAGACCAAAAGATCATGCTTGGTGTCAATGTATCCTTGAACCAAGATTTAAGAAATAGGAAAATAGCTTTATGGATTTAACTCAAGAACAAATAATTCAAATATCTGATCTTTTTAATAAGATAATTAATGGAATAGATCCTCAAAGCGAAGAGCCGGTTATCGAAGATGGTCGCTATAGGTGGGAAGGCATATTAACAATTCTTGGGACACAAGCAGGCAATCTCGATCCTAGACTTCTTAAAACTGTTACTTGGGCAGATTTGCCTCTTACTTTATATGCTCAAACTAAAAATGAGGGTGGTCATGATGGAGCAGATATTGTAGGCAATATAGATGATATTTGGATTGATGGAAATAATGTTTACGGGACAGGTCTTTTTGATGATTCAGAATTAGGTAATAACGCTGTTCAATTGGTGGAGAATGGATCTCTCCAAGGTATAAGTGTTGACTTGCGCGATGGTGAAGTAGACGTAAAACAAGCTGAAGATGGTTCGGTTGAGCAAATAATTTGGAAAGAAGCTCGTATTGGTGGAGCTACATTGGTTGGCTTACCTGCATTCGAGAATGCCAGGATTCAATTAGCTTGCAAGAAAAAGGGTGATACCCGTGCAGTTGCAAGCGTAGGTGCTCATAAGTACCCAGCTAAATATTTTTCTAAGATTAAATATTCATCTCCATCAAGACTTTCAATTTCAGATGATGGAGAAGTGACTGGACATTTAGTTACCTGGGGGTCAAAGCATCGAGGTCAGGGACAAGAACTATGGACTGCTAAACCTACTGGGGATAAAAGACTTCATGACTTTAATATTGGCACAACTCTTTTAGACGATGGAACTAGCGTTGCGTCTGGAATATTAACTTCAGAAGGATTCCATGCAGGAGATCATCGATGGGAGTGGAGTTCAAAAGAAATTGGTGAATTTGTTCAGGCTTATTCAAGTTCTATGAAGGAATTGCGCCACATGGAAGATGTGCGAAGTCAATTTGCTCAAGTTGTTGCTTGGGAGGATGATTTTGGAGTTGCTGTTCATGGTCAGATCCAACCTTGGGTTAGTCCTGAAGAGGCAACTAGGGCTTTGGCAGGTTGTACAAGTATTGATACTCGTTACGGAAAAATAATGGGGGCGCATTTTGTTAATGTTTGTGGATTTGTTCCACCTCCAATTGAACAAAAAGATGAGCAAGGCAACTATGCAAGACTTGTTGCATCTATTGGTCCTGCTGGGGAAGAAGAATGTGCTGACTGCGAAAAAGAAGCTCAATTAAAAGCTCAAGCTCAAACCAGTGAACCGAGTTCTGGATCAAATATTGTAAATCTAAAAGCATTTGAAGAGCTTGATCAAGAATTTAATAAAGCAGAGATGTCAAGTATCCTTGCAAAACTAAAAAATAATAGTTAATCTCCTTATCGTAACTTATCGCTACATAGTAGCGTTCTAATAAATTTGTGCCGATTGTTCACATAGTGACACGGGTCTAAATAACTTTTGTCATTATGAAAGGTAAAAAATGAAAGACATTCTAGAACGCCTAGCTGCTTTAAAAGAGCTAGACATAGAAGGTGCAGATGCTTTAAGTGAAGATATTAAAGCTGCATACAAACAAATGAGAGAATCTGGTGAAATTGATCTTGACCTCGGTAAACAATATGTTGAAGCACTTTCAACTATTGCAGGCTACCGAGAAGAATTGATCAAAGAAGCTCAAGAAGCTCAAAAAGAAATTGAAGCTCTAGATGCTGCTGTATTTGGTGCTCCAGAGGCTGAAGGTGAAGCAAAAGCTGAGGATGAAGCTGAAGAAGTAAAGGCTGAGGACGAAGAGCCGAAAGCTGATGATGAAGCTGCTGACCAAGAGCCAGTTGCTGAAAATCAAGATGTTGACCAAGAAAAAGAACTTGTTAGCACACAAGCATCAAGAAGAATTATTAAATTAGCTCCACTAGATGCTGGTCGTCAAGCAAGCGTACCTGAAGCAAAAGTTGAAGATACAATCGATGAATCTGCAAAGATTTTCGATGCTAACGACAATGTTGTTGACATGGATAAATTAAGTTCAGTTCTAACTCGTGCTGCAAAATCAGCTCGTATTATGACTGAAGAGCAATTAGAAAATACTCTTCAAACTGAAGGTTCAACACCAAAAACTACAGTATTAAAGTTTTCTCTATCTGATGCAATTCCAAAGGTTGGACGTTTCGCAGATTTCGAAACTTCAGAAGAAGCATTTCAAGCTGCATTATCAGAAAAGCGTCAGCAAAGAGCAGAAGATGCCCGTGCTGTTGCTTCTGGTGGTCCATGTGCTCCTCGTCGTCAAGAATATGCAATTGACATCATTGGTGGAGACGCAGAACCTGTAGGTGATTCACTTGTTAGTGTTTCATCAGACGGTAAAGGTGTTTCATTCTTCCGTGATTTGGAATTTTCAGACCTAACAACAAACTGGACTGGTGGTATAAATACTTATACCCAAGCTCAAGATACTTCAGGTTCTGCTTATCCTAAAGGTTTGGCAAGTGTTACTTGTCCAAGCCCTGCAACATGCGATAAGGAAATCCGTGAAAAAGGTATCAAATTCGGTAACTGGATGACATGGGCGTTCCCTGAGTTGGTTTCTGCAATTCAAAATGGTGGTAAATCAGTATTTGCTCGCCACTTGGAAGAAGCAAGATTAAATGCAATCTATGATTATGCAAACTCAATTGGTAACGTACTTGTAGACACAAGCCAAAACTTGGATGCAAACGTAAACTTAATTGATAAAATATTAAGAATAGTTGTTGCTGACCGTCGAGACAATCGTCTTGGTGGAACTCAGCAACGTTACATTGCATACTTGCCAGAATGGTCAAAGGCTCAATTGACTCTAGGTCTTGCTGCAAGATTGGATGGTCTTGGTTCAGAAAGACTTACAGTAGAACAAGCTACATTTGAAATCTTATCTCGCTGGAACATCGATGTTGTGTTCTATCAAGACCGATTTAAATCAGCAACTGGTACTGCTGGTCAATTGCCATCAGCAATCCAAAATGCAGTTGGAACAACCTTCCCTCTATGGCAAACAACTGTAAGAATTGGATTAGTTCGTGACAACGCAGCATACATAGACAGAGGTCCAACTCTTGATCTTGGTATGGTTAGAACTCAAAGTGATATTGAGCAAAACAACTACACACTATTTTATGAAACACTTGAAGGTATTTGTTTCAAGAATAAAGGTGTATTTGTTCTCGATACTCTACTTTGTCCTAACGGTGCGCAAGCTGGAACTGTTACTCCTACATGTGCTGGAGTTACATCAATTCTTGCTTCGTAATATAAATAAGATAAGAGAAAAGCTCAGTCAACTAATGGCTGGGCTTTCTCCTAACAGAAAGAGGTTCGGGTGGCAGCACTAATAGATGCTCCTGTAAACAGCCTCCCGTCCGTAGGGTTACGGGCAATGGTTGGGGCAGGTGTCCAGTACACTGGACTAGAATCATTGTCCGATTCCCCACGCTGGCTACAAGGTTTTCAATTTGAAACACCTCCAGCAACAAACATTCTTCAGCAAGGCGGTATATGTGTTGCTGAACGAACTTTTAGCCCAGGGAAACCAAGTTATTTTTCTGGGTATCCAATAACTGTTGAAGCACAAATTCAGTGTTCAACCTACGCTGATCCAGCTCAATTAAAGGAATTTGTTGTTGCTGAATTTGAACGTAGACTATTTGGAAAAATTTCAGCAGAAATATGGTCTGGAACACAAACACGCGCCATAATTGCAGCAGGTAAAACTGAATATAGTGCTAACAGATGGCTTGCTAGATCAGACCATGCAAGTGCTGCAACAATTATTAACGGTGGAACAAAACTTACACTTGAAGAAGGTGTTGCTCAACTAGAGGCACAAATTAAATGTTGCCAAGAAGCTGGCAATGTTTTAATACATGTTCCATCAAAAGTTTTAACATATATGGGTCGAGGTGACTTACTTCTACCTCCTGTGGGTAATCGTAGATTTACTTGGAATGGAATTGGTGTCGTAGCTGAATGTGGATATGCTGGCACTGGTCCAGATACTGCGACAAACGGCCCTTCTGCTATTCCAGCAGTCGATCAGTCATGGATTTATGGAACTGGTCCAATAACTATCCATGCAGCAGCAGATCTTTCAGCTATAGAAAGTGTCGATATTGCTCAAAACAACTATAACGTAACTGTTTCAGGTGCTTATATTTGGGGTTGGGGAGCTTGCCATAGTGCAGTATTAGTAGATTTTGTTCCATAAGATGAATAGAGAGTTGTCGTGATATGTCAAGAAAACATGACTTCACCATTTATCAGGGGTCTACATTTTCAAAAACTGTAACTTACAAGCCAGGTGGCGTTGTTGCTGACCTGACTGGATATAGCGTTTCATTTATTGCAAATCAAACAGGTACAACTGTTATCAACTTGTCTGTAGGTAATGGAATAACTGTTACCCCCCTTGAAGGGAAAATAGTAATTTCTCTTGATGCACAAGAAACATCGGATTTAAATTTTTCTAAAGCTTCTTATGAACTTAAGCTCATTCTGGGTGGCTATGTTTCTCCTCCTATTTTAAAAGGAAAAATAGTTCTAGAGCGTGAAGAAAAGGTTATATCTCCATGAGTTGTGAAGATTGTGAAGATACAGTAATTAATTGCGATGATCCTATAACCGTTGTTGTCGATTGTGATGAAATAACGATTACAACAAGCTGTGAACAAGGAATACAAGGCCCTCCTGGCGTTTCAGGATGGTCATCAACAATTTCTTATAATGCTGGGGATGTAGTTTTTTATAACGGTTTGTTTTACGAAGCTTTATCTGATTCTTTGAACGTACAGCCAGATACGCATCCTTTAATCTGGGATGCAGTTAGTTCTGGCGGTGGTGGAGGAGCAGTTGACTCAGTTTTTGGACGAACTGGAACAGTGGTTGCTCAATCCAACGACTATAACGATACCCAAATTTATGTAAATGATGCTGACATTTCTGCTGCTTCTTCTGGTTCAGTTACTGGATCTAATGTTCATACTATTCTTGTAAATTTAATTACGAACTTTTCTAGCATCATTATAACAATTCTTACAAATATGTTTAATAAATCATCTGATACAACAGATGTCATTACTGAGGGAACTACAAATAAATTTCTTTCAAGTACAGATAAAACAGATTTAACTGACGGAGGAGATTCTTCACTTCATTACCACTCTTCTGACAGAAATAGATCAAACCATACAGGGACTCAATTAGCTTCAACCATTTCAAATTTTGATACACAAGTAAGGACCAGCAGACTTGATCAGATGGCTCAACCTACAGCCGATGTATCAATCAATAGTAATAAGATTACAAATGTTTCTACTCCAACAAGCGATAATGATGCAGCTAATAAAAGCTATGTGGATGCTAGAGACTGGAAGCAGAGCGTAAGGCTTGCAACTGCTGCTGCCCTACCAACAAATACCTATAACAATGGGAGTTCTGGGGTTGGAGCTACGATTACCATCAACTCTACTGGAACTTTAACTGTTGATTCTGTAACAACGGCACTAAATGATCGCATACTTGTTAAAGATGAATCTTCTGCTTCAAAAAATGGAGTTTATATTGTAACCACTGCTGGAGCGACAGGAGTTCAAGCAGTTCTTACTCGTGTTAGCGATTTAGATCAACCAAGTGAATTTGTTGGCTCAGTATTTTATGTGCGTTCAGGTTCTGCAAATTTACAAAAGATATATGGATTTCAAGGTTCTACTGCTCCAACAATAGGATCAAGTTCAATTGTTTTCGCTACACCAACTCCTTATACTGCTGGAACTGGAATTGCAATAGTTTCAAATGCAATTACCGTAGATCCTCTTACTGTAATTCGTTCAGCAACACCAACATCAGTTAAAACTGCAAACTACACAATAAATGCTTATGAATACGTTCCAGTTGATGCCACTTCTGGAGACATAACAATTACTGCTTCTTCTTTAACTAATGGAAATATATTTGCAATAGAAAAAGTCGCTGGATCAAATAACGTAATTTTTACAACGAGTTCAGGAACTCCAAAGTTTTTTAGTTCATCAGGTTCTTCTAGTTATACAATTTCTTTACTCAATCAAGCTGTTTATTTTTATTACTACAATTCAGTGCTTTACCCAGTCGGATCGCATCTGGAATTAGCACAATTAGATTCGAGATATACAACTATTGCAAACGCAAAAGTAGCCGATGCAATTACGGACGGAGTTACAACAATTGCTCCTTCACAAAATGCAGTTTATGATGCTTTGGCTTTGAAAGAAAGCACAGCAAATAAAGGAAGTGCGAATGGCTACGCATCACTAGACGGCTCTGGTTTAGTACCATCAGCACAATTGCCGAGCTATGTTGATGACGTAATAGAGGCAGCCAATTTTGCAGCATTACCAGTTACTGGCGAAACAAGCAAAATATACGTCACCTTAGATGATAATAAAACATATCGCTGGAGTGGTTCAGCTTATGTTGAGATTAGCGCCTCGCTTGCGCTCGGTGAAACTTCAGCTACAGCTTATCGTGGAGATAGAGGCAAAACAGCATACGATCATTCACAGCTACTTTCAGGTAATCCACACAATGTTACAAAAAGCGAAGTTGGTTTAGGAAGTGTAACTAATGATGCGCAATTAAAAATTGCATCAAATCTTTCAGATGTGGCTAGTGCTTCTAGTGCTTTTAGTAATATTAAGCAACAAGCAACTGATACAGCTACAGGTGTAGTTGAACTAGCAACTCTTACAGAAGTAAATACTGGTACAGATACCGACAGGGTTGTTTCACCAGATACCCTTTCGGGGTCTTACGCTGGAACTAAAGTAATCGAATTATATATTGTTGAAGCAACAACAAGCCTGACAACTGGCGATGGTAAAGTTTATTACCGAATACCTACAGCTTTAAACGGAATGGATTTAATTTCTGCTGGTGCAGCAGTAATAACAACTTCATCATCAGGAAACCCTACAATACAATTCGCAAGAGGTCGTCAATCAAGTCCAACTTCAGCACATACTTTTGTAGACATGCTTTCAACATCATTGACCATAGATGCAACAGAATACGACTCTAAAGATGCTGCAACACCAGCAGTAATTAATACATCAAATGACGATGTATTAACTGGTGATCTTATCCGTGTTGATGTTGACGGAGCGGGTACTGGAACTAAAGGACTTATTATTACAATGTCCTTCAGGTTGCCTTAAAGGAGAATAATGGCTGTTTTTGATGAGATACCACAGATTGTTTTCGAAGTGAAAGACGATAACGGAAATGTAATATATCGCGATTCGATTACTTATAGTTCGATGGCTGAGTTACGTGCTGATAGTAAAGCTGAACGCGAAGCTAAATTTCAAGAACGGTACGACCAATATCTTATTGCTGTCAATACTCCCACAAATCCAGAAGCAGAATAATGGCCAACAGATACTGGGTAAATACTGCTGGTGGAAGTTGGAACGCAACCCCAGCTTCAAACTGGTCTACCACTTCAGGTGGAGCTGGCGGTAGTGCAGCTCCCACCGCTGCTGATGATGTATACATAGATGCCAATTCTGGCACAGCAACGATTACTATTCCTTCTGCTACTACTGTTGTTTGTCGTTCACTTAACTTTGTCGATGGTACAGGTGGAGCTTATACAGGTACGTTCGCTCTTGCTGCTTCAACATCGGTTATAACTATTGGCGATGGTACTGCTGGTGCAGGTAATAATGCTCTGAAACTTTCTTCTGGCATGACATGGACTAATACTGGTATCGGCACTATCAACTTTGTTTCTACTTCCGCAACGCAACAGACAATAACAACTAACGGAAAACAGATTTGTGCAGTAACTATAAACGGTGCAGGGTCATCGTATAAATTAGGTGATGCACTTACGATGCAAAACGTTACAGGTAACGAAACCCTTACTGTATCGAACGGTACTTTTGATACAGGTAACTTCAATATGAATATTGGTATCTTTACCAGCGCTGGTTCTAATAATCGTACTTTGACGTTCGGTTCTTCAGCAGTAACAATGAATCGTAACGGAACAACAATGACTATCGTTACTACAAACTTAACCATTACAGCTAATACTTCTACATGGACAAACAATAACTCGCCTACTTTTGCTATGGGTGGCGCAAATATGAATGGAGCTTCATTAACTATCAATGGTGGAGGTACTGTCACTCATAATGGTGGAGCTACTTGGGCAAATGTTACTCGTACTGGTACAGCATCAAAAACAGATGTATTCAACGTGGGTACGAGTCTCACTTGTACGGGTACTTTTACTTGTTCTGGTAACTCGACTACAAGCAGAATACTTTTAGCTTCTGGTACTCCAGGTACTTCTACAACGATTACTGCTGCAACAGTAACAGTATCGAATATCGATATTATGGATATTACAGGGGCTGGTGCTGGCTCTTGGAATCTCGCTTCTATCACGGGTAATTCTGGGGATTGTGGAGGTAACTCCGGTATAACTTTTACGACTCCAGCAGCACAAACTTTCGATTCAACCGCAGGTAACTGGTCTACTGCTGCACGATGGACTTCGCGCGTACCTTTACCTCAAGACGACGTAACAATAAATTCTAGTTCGGGTAACGTGACTTTAGATATGCCTCGATGCGGTAAAAACACTACTTTTTCTGGCTATACAGGTACAGCAACTTGGACTACTTCTATCGGACAAACATTCTATGGCTCTCTCACGATGGGTTCAGGAATGACCAATTCGTTCGGTAACACAGTCAACTATGTTCTTGCTGGACGTGGTACACATACTTTTGATAGTGCAGGTAAAAACTTTTCTGGCGTAAACATGTCTACCACTTTCACTGCACCAGGCGGTTCTTATACTCTCGCGTCGGCTTACACTACAGGACATTCAATAACTGTTTCTGCTGGAACTTTTGATACAGCCGACTATACGATAACTTGTTCTTCAGTGAACATTACTGGAGCAATAACACGTACAGTTAATTTAGGTTCATCGGCAATAAATTTGACCGTTACTACAAATACTTGTTGGACTGTTTCAGGTTCAAACTATACAGTCAACACTGGAACTTCAGTGCTAACTATCACTAATGTTGGTACAGGTTCACGCACTTTTGGTGGCGGTAATGTTGCTTATAATGAACTTGTATATACTGTTGCTAATTCAACAACTGTTGTTCCTATTACTGGTTCTAATACTTTCAATAAAATTACTTTAGCTGCTGGACACGTAATAACTTTTGCTGCTACTACCCAAAACAACGTAAAAGAATGGGCTGGTTCGGGTGCTAACTGGGGCTACCAACGTCTCCAGTCTCAAGGCTCAAACTATGTTTCCATTCCTGATAGTGCAGCATTATCGTGGACTGGTAATTTTGATTTACGTGTAAGACTTTCTATGGATGCTTGGAATCAGAGTAACGCGATGCTAGTCAGTAAACGTACTACTGCTTCTACTGGTTTAGCTTGGACTCTTGCGATGAACTCCACAACTAAACAGCCTCAACTTATTGTTAGTTCATCAGGTACGGCTGGCACTGCAGGCATTTCAACTGATGCGGTTCCTTTTTCGGATGGGTCTGCTGGATGGTTACGTGCCACATGGCGGGCATCGGATGGAAGAATACAGTTCTTCACTTCAACAGATTCCACCAATGACCCTTCCGTGCCGACATGGACTCAACTTGGCACAGACCGTACCGCTGCGGTCGGCTCGATATTTGACAGTCCAGCGGTTATCACTATTGGTACAGCAGATACAGCAGCGACTCCGAACTTGACCGCAAATATATATCGTGTTCAAGCACGAAATAATATTCTTGACGATGGTACAGGGATTCAGCTAGATGTCGATTTTACTTCTAAAACTTTTGGGGCTGACACTTTCACAGAATCTAGTTCTAACGCAGCTACAGTAACCATCACGGGCGATGCTGCCCAAACAGGCGATGGACGTATATTTGTTAAATCTGGAACAAACACAAGCAATACTTACCTACAAATGTTCGGCGCTCCGCAAGCTGTTGATTATTGGGCCTTTAGGGATATTTACAGCGTTGTTCCTAGAAAAATATTTGCTACAAACTCAGTAAATACTTCTAACAATCTAAATATCGTTTTCAGTGCTTTAACCTCAGAACCTTATATTGCCTGGCAACAAAACGTCACAGGTTCAGGCTCATCTACAGCGATAACTTTACCGTTTACTCCTATTGCTGGAGACTTGCTCGTTGTTGGTTTTGGTAACTCGTCTAATGGTACGGGAACAATTACACCGCCTTCGGGATTTACTTTAGATAAAGGTGTTTCTGCTACGGTTGCGATGCGTATATATTCGAAAATATCGGATGGTACAGAAACTACATTAACTTTTACTTCTACTCTCGCTCCAGCTGTTACGACTTTACAGGCATACTGTATTAGAGGATTCTCTGGAACACCAGCAGTGGACGTGACGGATTCGAATACTGGAACGTCAGTAACATCTTCCTCTACAGGTTCAGGTGCAACGAACACAACAACTCCTGCACTTGCTTTAGCAATGATTCAAGGTTCAGGAGCTATGAACCAGACAGTTTCGGCTACGAACAGCTTTGAGTGGGTACGCCCTTTAACGGAACTTACAACAACTAGAACACTAGTAAAACCACTTTCTAGTACAGGTTCAAATAGTTCTACTTTGACTTGGACTACAGCACGAAATATCGATTTCGAATTAGTAATTTATAAATTTATTTCTTCGACGTTTACCCCTGTTGTTACTTGTATAAGCTAAGGAGTTGCCATAATATTCTTGCATTTTTCTAGTTTTATGGGCTTGACTATTGGTACACTTAACCTAGAAAGGTGAATTATGTCTCCATGTAATAAAGGTGTTTTACTAACTTCAACCGACGGTTCTGTTGCAATAACTGCCATTGCAGGAGGATTTAACCTTTCAGCAGTAGCTGGATCAGGGGGAACTCCAACGGCTTGTTCTCTAGGAGCATTGGCGGTGGGGGCTTCTTCGCTGACTCTAGTTGCAGGTCTTGATGGGTCGAATTGTTTTAAGAAATTAAATGCTGGAACAAATGGGCAATTTCTAAAACAAGGTGCGTCCAGTTTTGCTTGGGCAACCTTAACTTCTAGCGATGTTGGTTTAGGTAATGTTACAAATAATGCACAAGTCACAAAAGCTACACTGACTGCAAAAGGTGATATTATTATCGCTACAGCTTCAGCAACTCCTGGCGTTCTATCTGTTGGAACAAATGGCCAAGTTTTAACTGCTGACTCATCTCAATCTACAGGCGTTAAATGGGCAACTCCTGGAACTGGTGCAGTTGCTACAGACACTATCTGGGATGCCAAAGGTGACTTAGCTGTCGGTACTGGTGCAGATACTTCAGCAATATTAGCTGTTGGAACAAATGGTCAATATTTAACAGCAGACTCAACAACTGCAACTGGTTTAAAATGGGTAACTAGTGCTGGTTCTTACACTGATGAAATGGCACAAGATGCTATTGGAACTATACTCACCGACTCTGCAAGCATAGATTTTACTTATGACGACGCTCTAAATACTATTACCGCAATCGTTATAGATGGGTCAATCACTTTAGCAAAAATGGCAAATATCGCAACGGATAGATTAATAGGTAGAGATACTGCTGGAACTGGTGTTCCTGAAGCTCTAACTGTTGGTGGGGGTCTTGAATTTACAGGATCTGGTGGAATACAGCGCAGTGCAATTACTGGTGATGTTGCAGTTACAGCAGGAGCAACTACAGCAACGATCCAAGCCGATGCAGTGACTTATGCAAAAATGCAAAATGTTTCAGCAACGGACAAGATTCTTGGTCGAGCAACTGCTGGTGCAGGTGATGTTGAAGAAATAACTTGTACGGCTACTGCTAGATCTCTTCTTGACGACACTAGCACTTCTGCTATGTTGACAACACTGGGAGCGCAAGCTTCAGACGCAACATTAACTGCATTAGCAGCATATAATACAAATGGTTTAGTTGCTCAAACCGCAGCAGATACTTTTACTGGAAGAACAATTACAGGTACTTCTAATCAAGTAACAGTTTCAAATGGCGATGGAGTTTCAGGAAATCCAACTCTTTCATTGCCTTCAACTGTAAAAATCGTCACATCAATATTAGATACAAATGCTAATGAATTTATATCATTTACAGCAACAGGTTCAGCCGTAAATGAAGTTGCTATTACAAATGCAGCGACTGCTGGACAACCCAAAATATCAGTATCTGGTGGGGATACAAATATTTCTTTAGTTTTAGATGCTAAAGGAACTGGAGTAATAATGGCACAACAAGCTCTTATTCCAGATCCAGTTGCATTAACTGACGCAGCAACAATTTCTGTTGATGCTTCCTTAGGCAATCATTTCCGAGTCACTTTAGGTGGAAACAGAACATTGGGTAATCCAACAAATGCAACTGATGGTCAAAAACTTCTTTTTGAAATTATTCAAGATGCTACTGGTTCTAGAACTCTAACTCTAGATACTAAATTTGCTTTTGGCACAGACATAACTGCATTTACAGCAACAACAACTGCAAGCAAAAGAGATTTTCTAGGGGTTGTCTATAACTCAACAGCAGATAAATTCTATGTAATTGGAATCCAGAAAGGGTATTAGTGGCTAACATAATACCCAGTGCTGCCAGCGACAATGAAGGTTCTGTTGCCTGGACACAAGTAAGTGGTACTTCTGCAACAATTACTACTTCTACTGATCATGCTGCTGATGGAAGCAAGTCTTTAAAAGTTGTATCCGCAGCTTCTGGAACAATAAAAATACAAACAGCAGATATAACAGTTGGGGCTGGGGTAACTTTAACAACTACCAGATCGGTTGGTTTTGCTAGTGCTGGTGGCATTTTCATTTCTGCTTATATTGATTTTTATAATGGAGGAAGTTATTTAACAACTTTTACTTTAGACAATAACGGAAATGCAAATACTTCAGCTTTTGATGCTTTGCCAGATACTTCTGTTACTCCTGCAAGCACAACTAAAATGAATTTTGGATTCCAAATAGACTTTACAGCTACTTCGCAAACTGTTTATATTGATAAAGTTCAAACAGATGACGGAACTGCAACAAGTGATACGAAAAAACATTTACTTGCTTTTTTCCCAGGATTCTAAGGAGATACTATGACTCAAATGCCGTGCAGTCCTTGGGCAACAATTGACGACATAAGTGGTAAATGTAAAGACATAGCAATTGAATATCCTGATGTTGTACAAAAAGCAATTGATATTGCTCAGGCTACTGTTTTTAGATTAACTATGGGGATATTTACTGGGAACTGCTCAACAACAATTAGACCAGCTAAATCTAATTGTGTTTGTAGAAATGGAGTTGATTTAAGTACCTATACCTGGATTCCTTCAGGATTTCCTTACAGGGCTATGGCTTATAACGGGAGTATTTACAATTGCCCTGCTTGTGATTGTTTTGACTCAAATTGTGGGACTTCAGATTGTATAACTTTGCCTTTTTACCCAGTCAATGAAATTACAAATATAACAATAGATGGATCGATTTTACCTTCAAATAAATACGAACTAAGAGGTGTTAAAATTTGTCGAACAGATGGGTTGACTTTCCCGACGTGTCAAGATTTAGATATTCCTCTGGGACAGAGTGGTTCATGGTCAGTTACCTTTAAGCATGGCATTGCTCCACCAGTTGATTTGGTTGAACACATGCTCGATTATGCTTGCCAATTAGCAAAGAGAAAACTTGATAGACCATGCGAATTACCTAAAAGAGTTGCTATTGAAAAAGACTTTGTTGCATTAGATCCTATGACATTTGTTAAAGACGGATTAACTGGATGGGCTCCATTGGATGCTTGTATTAGAAGCATTAATCCTAAAGGCGCAAAAAGACCTGCGAGAGCAATTAATCCAGTTAAAAGAAGATCATTGGGTAAAATTTCTTAAAAATAAGTATCATTGCAAAGCTTTATTGTCCAATGTATGCTGATCACGTTTACAAGAGCAACACATCTAGCCTAAAAACTGCTACCCAAACAAGGAGAAATAACAGATGGCAATTCTGCTCGATCAGAAGAAAATCCTCGGTGTTTGCCGACTCAGATTTTCACCAATGAAAGCCGATTGTACTTACCTAGCAGGAGCTTCAGCATGGGTGTTAGAAGCACCTACAGCTCTAACCTTATCAGTAGAGCGCGAAGCTTCAAAGGAAATATTAGAATCGAAACTAGACAACACTTATTGCACCAACTTAACAATACCTGGTCATGATAAGTACTCAACTGTTGAAATTGAATTTTGTAATATTTGTACAAATGCTTTTGTAGACATATTTGGTTGGACTGGATACACTGCTGCTAACGGTGACGTTATCGGTTTTGGTCGTCCTACCAGCTCAACATCAGTATCATTTTGCAACACTTCAGGATTCAAGAAGTTTACTTTGGAAGTATTTTCACCGCTGTATAATACTTCTGGCTTCTGTTCAACTGGTACATCGCAAACATACTTAATGCTTGCTTTGCCATTGCTAACAGACATAGCTGTAACTTCACCTACGTTTACTAATGATGGAACTGTTCGTTTTAAGATCACTGGTAAAGTTTATGGAAACGTAAACTACAACAATGGTCCATTTAACGACTTTCCTGGAACATCTATGGCACCTGGCGACAACGAAGTTTATGTTGCTCTTCCAAGCAACTATACGCTTCCAACTGCTACATGTAGTGCAACAGCAATTCCAGCACAAACTGGAGAATCCTAATAGTAAGGGAGTAATCTTTTGGATTACTCACAAGTTCATACCCTCCTTGTTGCAATAAGGGACGCTGCTGGTTCTTGTCTAAAGACCAAAGGCGTTCCTTTTTGTGCCTATATTTGGGCAGGAGGAGATTCCCCTATTTCTTGCGACAATGGTTTATCTATTTCGGTAATGGTAGATACTTCAGCTAAGGGTACTAAATGCGATTTTGTTGAAGGTTTAGAAATTACTATTGCGGTTGACCAATGTGGTGGCAACGTAGAAACAGCAGAAGAAGCTGATGAATTTTCTTGTCACTTTTATGAAAAACTAGTCATGGTTAGCAATGGTCTATTTGATTGGCTTGGAACTTACCAAGGACTACCTTGTACCTCAATACAAGTAGAAGGTTTTAGATATTCACGCACAAGTGAAGAAGGCTGTGTAAGATATATTTCACGATGGAAAATGAATACACAGTGAGCAATCGATACGAAGCTGTGGTTTTAATATACAAACATCCAATGGGTCATCCTGGAGATATTGTTCCTGATAAAGATGGAAGCCTATTGAAATCTGGCTATGCTAGGCGTTTAATAGGCAATATAGAACGGGAGCAACGAAATGGCGAAAGTAAATAGAAGTACTTCTCATCTTCGTATTGGCTCATCAGTTATAAGACAAGCTCAAATTAAAGCAAACAGAAAACTTGACAGACGAACTAAAACTGCTCGTGAGTTAGAAAAGGCAGCGCATTTAGTTGCACGAGAAGCTGAGAAACAAGCTTTAGCATATTTCACTAAACTTGGATCTAGGTATCCTAATAATCGCGTTGTTGGTGGCTATGTAGTTGAGATTGGAAGAGATAATTATCCAGTAGTGCGGAACAATGCACGAGCCAATGGTTACAACTTGGGAGATTTATTTGAACTCGGTACAGGCATTTATGGACCTAAAAAACGAATGATAACCGCAAACAGTGGTGGAAAAATGTATTTCGCTACTAAGGGTAATATTAAGTATGCAAGAATAAGTGGATCTAAGAAAAAAGCTTTCAAAATTCCTAATGTTATTGCTACTCAACAAGTTAAAGGTGTTCCTGCTGGACATATTTTACAAAAAGCTGCTCAAAACGTAGCACGGACGTACGGATGGCGTTATACTCCAAGAGTAAGATTTTAGAGTTACACTAAGGAGCAAGTATGGCAATCAAGCCTGTTACAATAAATAGTCTTTGGGATGCACAAGATTCAAAGGCTGTTTCTATAGATTACAAAATAGAAGATACTGGTGAAGTAATTACAATTAGAGGCAAAAGCGACCTTGATGACGAATATGAAACATACCTTGAAAATGCTCGTAAAGAATTAGGGATTGATGATGAAAACCCTGACTTTGCAGAAGTTAGCTTTGTTGATATAACTCGCATGAACCTCTATGCAATCACTCATCCAGAAGATCGTGAGCTTTGGGCAAAGATTGAAGAAGCAAAAGGCGAGCCAATGGGAGCTTACCTAATGGAAGCTTTGACTGAAAAAATGTCAGAAAAGATCGTTGAAAAAAAACAGGCAGACCCTTCTGGGGGTCCCAAGCGCTCTTAAGCTTCATTAGAGATCCTAACTTTAGAAGAACATTTGAAGGGAAACTTGTTTCAAAAGGAACAATCCCTTCAAAGCTTTCAATTTCTGAATACATGAACGCTGCTGAAGTTATGATTCTTGAAGGCCAAGATGACGATGAAGTTCGCAAAAAATTCAGAGAAGTTTTTATTGCTGAATCTTTTGAGGACGTCAAGGCAATATTTGAAGAAATAGAAGAAATGACTACCAAGTCTGTTCCAGAAGAATTTAATGGCGATTTGGATGCCTTTATGAACTCACCTGTAGGTAAAGAAGCAATTGCAAATATTGGCAAAGAACCGCAAAATGTTCAGTAATTAACGGATACAATTAAGGCGTGGCAGTTGATCCAGATGGCATTGGTATTCCTATTGAGCCTGACCTGTCGGGCTTTTCTAGAAAATTAGAATCAGAACTACGTTCGTTAGCTGATTTTTCTATTTCCATTTCAGGAAAACCAGTATTAGCAAAGAAGTTCAAATCTGAACTAGATGCGGAAATAAAGAGAATTGAAAATTCTCCATCCTCTCATGTCAACATAACTCCAACAGTTACAAAGACTTCTCTAAACAAGTTCAAATCTGAACTAAGTAGAGGCTTGGAATCTGCTTCAGGTAAAGCAAGTATTGGCGTAAATTTATCTAAAGCAGAAACAACCCAGCTCAGAAGGCAAATACAGACTCAAGTTTTCGATAAGCCTTTCCAGATAAAAGTTGAAATCCAAAAAGGATCTTTAGCTGAAATCAAAAAAGCTCTTAGTGTTCCAATTACTTTGATTGCCCCCAACAAAGGCGCATTAGCTGCAATAAAAACAAAAATAGAACGCGATATGGGGCCTATTCATATTAAGGTCAATGCTTCTGCTGGATCAATTACTCCTGTTAATAATGAAGTAAAGCAATTTATTTCACATACAACTCAAGCCGTAAAGCAATCAGCGACTTTTTCTAGATCAAATAGGAATCTAGCTAGAGACATGACTTTGCTCGGTCGGGCAGCTACACTATCTAAAGCTTCTGTATTTTCATTTTTAGGAGCTATAACTCCTGGTCAAGTAGTATTAACAGCATTTAGTACGGGATTAATTCAAGCTACTAGAAACTTCATTAAGTTTGGCGTTGAATCATCTAAATCTATTCAGCAAGCAGACTTAGCTCTTAAATCTTTCTTAGGCGGTAATCGTGCAGCGGTAACTGCATTTATAAATCAAATGCAAAACTTTGCTGCTGTATCACCTTTCAACTTAGAAAGTATTTTAAAAACCTCAAAGCTCCTTCTTGGAGCTGGTCAGAATGTAACAAAAATTCTTCCAGAGTTAAAAGCAATTGGAGGATTAGGCGCACAGCTTGGAGTTAGTTCTGATGCTATTTCTCGCGTTGGTACTGCTATAGCTAAAATAGCTGGTCAAGGCAAAGTTACTTCTCGTGAATTAAGAACCATCTTTACGGCCTTTCCTGGTTTTCAGCCAATTAAAGCTCTTGCTGACAACCTTGAAGGTTTTGGTGGATCAACTCAAAAAGTATTAAAAGCAATGCAAAAAGGTGCAATTGATGCCAATAGCGCCATAGATGCTTTGATTAAAGGAATGTTGCAATTCCCTGGTGCAGCAGATGCCCTCTATCGACAATCTCTTTTGGTTGCTGGATCACAAGAAACCCTTAAAGATAGATTTGAACAGGTAGCTCGTGCTGCTGTTGGACCAGCTTTAGGTCAACTAGCTCTTAATTATCGTGAAGCTGCCAAAGTTTTCGATCAGCAATCTAAAACAGGAATAGGTTCTGGGATCAGATCTCTTATTAGAGATGGCTCTGATTTACTTCCAATTCTCGCTAAAGGACTAGTTCCAGCCATAGATAGTTTTGCTGGTGGAATTTCGACCTTAATCCCTCCATTTAAGCAATTTATTAAAGATTTTGGTGGGCCTTTAATGGAGGCATTTCAGGCTGGATTAAAACTACTTCCAGCTTTCAGTGATGGATTAACTTTATTTGTAACAGTTGTGAAGCCTGCTGCTCCAGTAATAGGCACATTAGCTAAAGCACTTAATGCAATTCCCGCTCCTTTAATATCTATCGTTGCAGCAATGAAACTCTTGGGGTCTATTGCTCCTGGAGGATTACTTGGAGGTTTAGGCTTATCAGGAAAAGGTACTGGCGAAGATGCCCCTGCAAAAGCAGGGATCTTCTCTAAGCATTTAAATGATATTAAAAATGGCTTTACAAACATTAAATCAACAGTTGGGACAGGAATATTTGCTGCTCGTTCAGGTCTATTTGGTGTAGGTGCATTTTTTGATAGGGCCGGAGCAAGAGGTTTTCAAAATGAACTAGATGGTATCAATAGAAAATTTGAAAATATTAAAACTACAACTAAAACTGGAGGCTTCTTTAATGCAGCTCCTACCGTAGTTCAAACAAGTATTTTGAAAAAAGAATTTGCTGAGGTTGAAGCTAGAGGAGTAACACTAGGTAATAAAGTAAGTGGCGCTTTCAGTTTAGCTGGTGCAGGTATAAAGTCTGCTGGAAGTTCTTTACTTGCAGCCTTTGGTGGACCTGTTGGGATTGCTATTACAGGGGCTGTTGTTGGAGCTAGTGCTTTATTTGATAAATATCAAAAAACAAAAGCAGAAGCTGCACAAGTAAGGAAAGAAACCGAATTAATCGGGAAAGAGCTTTCTCTTGATTCAAGTGCCTCAAAAGGTGCTGATCGGCTAAGAGAAATTATTCATAAACTTGCAACTGAAACTGAAATCGCAGTGAAAGCTATGAAAAATCTTCAAGAAGGTTTTTCTAGAATTTCTACAAAAGGTATAAGTAATCCTCAGCTAGTAAATGATCTAAATACGCTAAAAAATGGTGCTAGTGAAAACGATATAGCATCTCTAATAGGTAATCAAAAAAGATTAAAGCAAGTACAGGAAGAATTAAAAAAACAATCTGGATACCTTGAAGGTACTGGATATGCTGGATTTGAAGCTGCAATTAATCGTACGTTTACTTTTGGGAAATTTAACCTTAATCAGAAAGAAGCTCAAAAAGCTCTTACCCAAACAAGAAAAATAAATGACGAATATTTAAAGAGCGTCAAATCTTCTGTGACAGAAGAATTGCGAATAGCTAAAGAACTTGACGAAAAAGGTCTAGCTAAAACATTTAAGAAAGCTCAAAAAGATTTAGAAGCAGGAAAAGATCCCTCAAAGGTTTATGACAAAATTAGAGGATCTATAACCAAGCTTTCAATTGCTCAACAAAACATGGATGATTCCGCATTAAAAGCAGCGATAAGCGGTTCTGGTTTAACAGACAAAATGAAAGCTTCTACTTCTGCTACTCAAGCTTATAACGATGCTGTTGATGAATTAAACACTGCTCTTGCTGAATTGATAATGAATCAAGATAATATTTCAGCAGACTCCGTATTAAAGAATACAGATCCAAGAACGCTCGGAGCACTATCTTCTCAGTTTGCTTCTTTAGCAGCAGATCCTCAAGCTCAAACTAATTTCCTTAAAGACGTAAATGCCAAAATATTGGAAATTACAAACGATCCAACTGCTGCCCAAGCTATAACAAAACAAATTGCATCTTGGAAAGAAGCTGCTGCAAATGCTTTAGGGGACTTCAAAAAAGCCTTTACGGATAATCTGCCTAATCTGGGAACTATTTTTGCAGAACAATTTGATATTAGTTCTAAGGGACCTGGCCTTAGTGAATTACAAAGTCGTTTAAAAAAATCAGTTGATTATATTAATAAATTTACGAGCAATTTAAATACACTCTATAAAGCTGGATTTAAAGACTTGGCTACAACTTTTGCAGAACAAGGACCTGCTTTGGCTGCTAACGCTTTAAACGAAGCTGTAAGTAAACTTGGATCAAAAACTGGACAAAAAGCTTTAACTGATCTTCAAAATGGATTAAAGACTTATAAAGATACTGTTGCTAATTCTGGTAACGAGATTAGAGATGTTGCAAAGCAGGTTGTTGGAGATAAATTAGGGATCAATCCTGAATTAATAGTCGATCCTTCTTTATCCATCAATGCACCTTCGCAGGCTGAAATTGATGCTGCTGCTTCACGTTTGGAAGAAATTACAGCACAAATTGATGCCAAGCGGTCAGAAATCAATAAAAGAAATAAAGTTCTTAAACAACATGGGGAGAAATCGCAAGGATCAATTGAACAAAATCCTCTCTACACAGAATTGTTAGCAGAGCAATCCCGTCTACAAGATTTCGTCAGCAAAGCACAAAAAACAATCTTTACAGGGTTACAAAATCAAGCAACGAATACAGCCACTGCTGTCAATACAACTTTTTCCAAGATTGATGTTTCGGCTTCACTTAAGCCTGGCATTGATAAAGCAACCAAGGATATTGCCAGCATTGCAACTGGTCCTAATAGTATTGGCGCTCAAATTGCAGCTAACTTTGGACCTTCACTTCTTAATGCTAAGGGTTCTAAGAGTGTTGTCTTTAAATCAAATTCTGCTTTTGACATAAAAGCAATTATTGGAGATACGTTAGCTAATAGCGCAAAGAGTGCAGGTCAAGTTGCTGGTGAAGCTATGGCTAAGGGCCTTCAAGATGGCTTTAGTGCTGCTGGAATATTAGCTGGAGCGAAGATCAGCACAATTGCAACAGCAATTTTAGATCCATTTAGAAAAGCTCGAAGAGGAATTAATAAGTTATTGTCAGGACTAAGCGATCTTGGTAAAAGTCTTGGTGTAAAAATACAAATTGATCAGATTCCAGAGTTCCACTCAGGTGGTATCGTTGGTGAAAAAGCAAAGATGCGCGATGCTCAACTAAAAGATAGAGAACGTCTAGCTGTCCTACTTGAAGGTGAAGCTGTTTTACCTAATAAGGTTACTTCACAAATGAGTAAACCAATGATCAAAGATTTGATTAAAGGTGATATTGATTCTTTCATACCTAAATATCTAAATACTAAAGGTGGCTCAAATAATTCACCTAAGAATATTGCTAATTCAAATGCTGAATCTGCTGCTTCATTTGGTTCAAGTATTTGGTTATCAAGATTTAATGATATTAGGGACGAAACTAGAAAAGAATTTACAAATAATTCAATTAATAAAATTGCAAAAGAAACATTTGAAAGATCTTACGAAGTAACTGCAAGCTATACAAAGAAATTAGAAAAAGAATTTTCTAGCAAATTTGGTAATGTTGATTTCAATGCAATCAGAGCAATGTCTGGAACGATGCAACAAATCGTTGCCCAAATAAAAGAACAACAAGGAGCAACGAACTCTTATAAGGCTCTTATTGCCTACATGAAAGCAAGTGGAGTGCCTTTCGATGTTTCTTCAACTGTTCGTCCAGGTTCTATCACTTCTTCTGGCAACAAGTCTTATCATGGATTCGGTAGAGCAGTCGACTTTGTTGGTAAAAAAGCTTCAATTGATTCGCCAGAACTAGGAAGGATCTTCAACGCTTTTAAGCCAATAGAAGGACTACTTGCAGAATTAATTTATTCAGGACCTCAAACGAGTTACAACATAAAAGACGGGAAAAGAGTTTCTAAATATGCAGTTGCAGACCACCATAACCATGTTCACGCAGCCTTATATCGAGGAGCGAATATTAGAGGTTCTGAACATGGTGGAATTTATCAAATAGGAGAAAATTGGCAAGATGAAATAGTTCTACCTATGAGTAATCCTTCTAGGATAATGGACTTAACCACATCCGCAATACGCACAAAAATGCTTACAGATCAAGGACAACAAGCCTTACTTAGTGCAATAATTTCTTCTAACAATAATACTCACGGCACTCCCCAGATTAACAATAATGGAGACAGTATTAACATTGGAGACATAAAGATAAATGTTGAAACACCAACAAACGATCCTGGGTTGCAAGCAGAAATAATTGCTATGAGAGTAAGGTCAGCTTTAAGAAGGGCTATTAGATAATGCCTAGTCAGTTTATTAATTATGGATGTTGTAATCTTGTTGATGGTTGTCGAACGCTTGCATACTTAGAATATGCTAACCACGTATTTGCTCCAGGAGTTGGTGGTCCAAATTCAGGCTTTACTGCTTGTGGTTGCTGTATCAGCCCTGATTTAGATGAAGTTCCTGTAGGTGGCTTTAAGTCTCCTAAGCTAGACCCTGCTCCTTGGTACAGTGCTTCTGATCCAAGATCTGAACATTATTTTGGCCCAATGTTATTGTCCTGGACTGAATCTCAGCCTTACTTAAGGGAAACTATTGAAACGAGAGTTGGAGGAAAAGCAAAGTCTCCAAAATTAAAAACTAAAGATGTTGTGGCTAGGTTTTTACTTAATGTAGACGATGCTTGTGCAATCCCGTTTGCTAAGACTCATTTTCTGCAAAGACTTATTTGCGCTTCAACAGATCAAGGAGCTTGCGGACTACCTTCACTTGAATGGCACGAATGTTACAATCCTTCTAACTGTAATAGTCCAGATTATGCAATTAGAGGATTGCCTAGAGCTGCTGCAACTAGCGTTACATGGATAGACGATGAAATTCCTGCATGTCTGGGAACAATTGCTGAAGTAGTTTTTTCCTCAGAATTGCCTTGGGTTTATGAAATGTGTCCTGACGAAATAGTTGTTGATGAATATCCAATTGTAGCTGGGGTTTCTGCTTGCAATATATGTATTGACGAATGTCCTCCAGTTGAAGATCCTTGTGTTAATGAATGCATACCAAGCATTGTTGAGGTGCCTTCAGTTTTAGTTACGGGGTGCTACTGTGAACCAGCAAGCATTTATAGAAATGCCTTTATTGTCAATCCTGATTCAAAAGTTGGGGATGGTACTTTAGAAATCAGCGTTTACACTGGATCTCATCCTATGAGGAACTTGAGAGTCAGGGCATGGCCTAACCCCTTGGGATTAACTACATTTGAAGAAGTTCGATGTACTGATCCTTGCTTTGATATAGCTTTACCTGGACCTTTCCCAGGTGATTCAACAATAGTTATAGATGGCAAGTCTAGATTAAGTACTTTAGCTTGTAATGGTGGTGTGCAAAATGGACGAAGCTGGATTGAATCTCCCAATGGACAACCGTTTAATTGGCCTGATATTGGTTGTGATGGGCTCTTAGTGGTAATGGATTCCTCTGCAATGGTTACTGCTGCTGGAGTTCCCCATACCGCTGATGATGCAATCATTACAGTTAAGAAATTCCACAGGGAATTAAGATGAGCACTTGTATTGGGTCAGGGAAATATACAGCTCAGATTAGACATATTTCAGGTGGGATTATTGAAGAAATAGCTGCTTCTGAAATTCTTGAAGGTTCTTGGAATCGATTAATAAGTGCAACTTCTGGCGCTCATATAAGCGTTCCTCTGGGTGGCAATCTATCTCAAACTTGTTGTAAATATGTTGATTTAGGCAAAGGTATTCCTGCATATGAACTATGGCTATGGAGAGACGTTGATGGAGCTGACTTAGAACTTGTCTGGCTTGGAGTGATAACTGATATATCTATCCAGGCAGGTGGACTGGTATCTATTGATGCTTCAGACCACTCAAAGTGGCTTCATTATAGGCTTTTACCCAGTTCAACACATGTTTCTGAAGATATTAATTCGATTGCATACTCATTTGTCTCGACTGCTTTAGCAACAAATAACCCAGGGAATTTAAGCGTTATATGGGAACCAGCAGGATTAACTGGTGAAAAGTCTCCTGACGTGCTAGATGGCTCTCATGTAATTGATTCAGTTACTGATGTTATAAGAGGAGTATCCTATTGGACTTGCAATTTAAGACAATTTAGAATTGGAACTACTACTCAGATTGCTTGGACTTTTACCGACGAGGACTTACCTGAAACGCCACCATTAAGTTGGTCGCTTGACAACTTTGCAACAGCAATGTTTACTAGAACAACAAATAGCTTATCTGGATATTCAGGTGGAATTAATTCTTCTACTTTTGGAGCTGATATTTTAATTGAAAAAGTAATTGATGCAAATGTAAATACTGTTCCAGATGCAAATGCTTTTGCTGCTAAAAGATTGACTCAACAGACTTCAAGTGGTCCTAGGCTTGAAGCTTTACGTTCAGCTCTTTCTCCCCAGTCAGGAGTACAGCTAGACCAGCTTTGGCCTGGTGCTACTGCGGATGTTTTATTTGATGCCTACTGCGACCCTGTTCGCAGAACGCTATATTTAACACAAATAGAAACTTCATGGAACGCTGACGATGAAGATATTCGAGTGGAATTATCACCTAATATAGGTGATCCAAATGATCCAAGGGTGGCTAAAGCATGATGAGCAACTTTGATTACAAACCAATTATCGATTCACTGGGATCACTTAGCTCAAGGCTGTCTCAGCAGATGCAATTGATTCAAGAGCTACAGCGTAGATCTAATTATGATGCAGTCATTGAAGAATTAAAAAACGAAATATCTGAGCTTAAAACAGAAGTACAAAATCTAAAAGTACAAGAAAATGGAGAAAATCAACTTGGATAAAGGCTACAATTCGTTGTAAATAGAGGATAAATATGAGTTCAAGAAATTGTTCAAACTGTGGTTCTAGCTCTGGAACTTGTAACTGTGCTGTTCAGTCAGGTGAAGGCATTGTAGTTACAGGTGCTGGAAGTATTACTAGTCCTTATGTGGTTACTAACAACATACAAACTTTAGATACTAACAGTATAGATTTTTCAGGAGCAGGAACTACCTCCTCTAAATTGACAGCTTCTGTAAGAATTGATCCTGACGGCGGACTTCAAATTACTAGTGATGGTCTTGCTTTAATCGATGAATGTACTGAAGTTATGTGTTTAGACGCATCAGGAGTTCCAATAGGTTTTAAAAAGACTAATGGAGCTACGGGAACAATTACTTATTACAACACTTCTGGAGTTTCTCAAGGAACAACTATTCCTGTTGGCTGGGGGCTATGTGATTGTGCTGCTGACGGTGCTGGTGGGGTTGGAGTAAGTTCTGGTGATGATCTTGTTTATGTCGATGGAGTAGGGGCTGTTTCTATTAATGCGAAAGTCTCTGCATTGGCTACAACTTCACTTTCTCCTGCTGCTGTTAATCCAAACTCAGTTGGTGTTCAAGCGCTTTCTTCTGGTTCTTGTACGATTACAAATCCATCATCATCACACTCAATGAATGTTTTAATATTTTCTACTTATCATGGATGTTCTTACGTGATGGCTGGAGTAACAAGTACATTAAATCAATGGGGAATGTACACTCCCACAACTCTTTCTCCAATATTTACTGCAACTTCTACCAATTCAGGAGCGGAAACTTTTGCTCAAAGTGCAATAACTGTAGCCTCTTCTATTGTCATTGCTCCTAGTGCTTCGTACACGTATTCATTAACGCAGCAATTTGTTTGCACCTCTACTTCTGGTTCTGGTTCAAATCAAGCTAATCACGGCTACGGGGGAATTACTTTATTAGGAGTTGTTATATGAGCGCTATTTTGGATCAAGTCAAAGATGATGATGTTCGTGTTTTTAGACGTTATGGAATAAGAACAATTGATGGGGTTGAATACCCTCAAGAAGAGGTTATTACTTATAGAAGAAGTAAAGATGCTGATCATAATTACACTTACAAACTTCCACAAGAAGAAGATTGGTGGTTGATTGAATCTGTAGTTAATTTATTTACTGCTGATATATCTCATCAAGGCCACACTCCCATATCAAGCGTAGCTCCTCACTTAAATACACCAAAAGATGATGTTAAATTAATTATTCAAGACGAATATGAAAATTTAATAAATGGCATTAACAAAAGAATAGAGGAAGAAAAAGAAATTTCTCAAAAGATACTAGAAACATTTGTTGACGAAAAACAAAAAGCTAAAAAAGATTTTATAGCAAAATTAAAAAAGGATAAAGAAGTTTCAGTCGATTCACTCATAGAGTTCTTGGAGAAGTTTGTATAATGTCTCTTTTTACTACAGAGGATTTTTGTAATGAATTTAATGCTTTCGTGGGTGAAGGAATCGTTAAAAGCGATGGCACGATGGAATTTCGTGGATCAAACGGAACAGCCTATGGAACAACAGCCCCAGCAAGTTGGAGGCCATGTTGTTGTTGTGGACAAGGAGAAACAGTTGTAACTCCTCCACCTCCAGTAACAGACTGGTGGAAGCCTGCTGATATTGGTGGAAGCGTAACTGGACTGCTTTCTAGTCCTCCTGCATTTCCTGGTGGTCCTAGATATGCTATGACTCCAGTTGCTGGAGATGTGACTCTATCTACGCCAAGTGCAACATATTCAACAAAGAATGTTTCTGGGAAAATTATTGTCAATGCTAACAATGTGACAATTACAGATTGCCAAGCTTATGCAGTTTATATAACTCCTGGAATTACTGGAACTGTTGTAACTTATTCAAAGATCATGCCACCAAACTGTTGGAACTTCTCTTCAGGAGCTGTTGAAGCTGGTATTTTGTACAATGAATACACTGTTTCCTATACAGAAATTACCAACACTTTTGATGGATTAAAAGCTTTCGGTAATGTTTCGATTGATAATTGCTGGATTCACGATATGTCTTGTTGTTCGGATGCTGGAAACACTGGAGGAGGTTATCCTCATGGTGATGGTGTTCAAAGTGGTGGTGGAACAGGTTTAACAATTACAAATACAGCCATTGAGCGTTCTTCAGAAAACTCTGGTATTTTCTTATTCAGAGATGGTGCAGGGGGATATGGAACTAACCCTATTAAAAACGTGACAATCAATGGAGTCACTATTTATAAAGGTGGAAACTTTGGTTTATGGATTGAAGAAGCAAATGATCCTGGTATTCCTGCTGGAGATAAAGCTCCTCAAAATGTTTCTATTCAGAATGTTTACTTAGGTTGTGCAAACTCAACTGGATACGGTAACGGTTGTGTTTCTAATACCGCTCCAACCTGGAGAGGTAGACTTAATTACTACATGCCTACAACGCACTTTACTGCTGGAACTTGGAGCAATGTTTATGCAACAAACGGAACTCCTTCTCCAACAGCAATACCTCTAGTTAATACTGGAACTTCTTCGGATTACTGTAATATTCAAATTGTTAAATAGGAGCAACTATGACAGTTAAAGGCATAGAAGGTCTTGATTATTCTTTTCAAGAACCTAATTTCAACTTAGTAAAATCAAAAGGATATTCTTTTGTATTATCTTATTTTTCTAGAGACGATAAAAAAGATTGGCAAAAAGACGAGTTGGATCGAGCTTTAAAAGCTGGATTAGACGTTGGGGCTGTCTATGAAACCTATGCTGCCAGGCCAAAAGCTGGATATGAAGCTGGAGTTTTTGATGCAAATGACGCAAAAGCTCAAGCTGCTCAAATTGGCTATACTGGATCTCTTTACTTTGCTGTTGATTTTGGTGCTGTTGGTGCTGAATTAGATCTAGTTGAACAGTATTTCAGAGGAGTAAATTCAATTCTTCCTGTTGATCAAATAGGAGTTTATGGGAGCTATTTTGTTGTCCAAAGAATTGCTGATAAAGGATTAGCTAAATGGTATTGGCAAACTTCTGCTTGGTCAAAAAATAAATATGACGAGCGTACACATATTTATCAAAACGCCAATATAGGTAGTGGAATCCCTGGTACGGACTGGAATTTGGGAAGTCCAGAAATGGGCTTAATGAAAGCTGATGGTTCGGTAAGTATTCCTACTCCTAACCCTGTTCCTCCAGTTCCTCCAGCTCCTACTCCTACTGAAAACATGCCTGCATATCCAGGACTTTTAGTTATTGGGACAAAAAATAAAGCTGGCACTAAATTATTTCAAAGAAAACTTAGCGATAGAGGATGGAGAATTACTGTTGATGAAGACTTTGGGCCTAAAACTCAAAATATAGTAAAAGCATTTCAAAAACAAAAAGCTAATTGGATTAGGGCTAATTTCCCTCAAGCTAAAAAACTTACGGATGCTCAAATAGCGGATGGAAAAGTTGGCTTAATGACCTGGACTGCAATATGGAAATCTCCTAAAACTTAATGGGTATAGACTAGTGTGTGATCAAATTAATCAAAAGAATATTAACTTTATGGATGATCATAATACTTGGAGGAAATCTAATGAACTATCAGGAAATTGAAATCAAATTTCACAAAGACATGGCAAATGCCTTTAATAAATCTACTTCTTCTATTGAAAAGCTAAAAGGTAAAGCTCACTCTGATGCAGCAGCAGCACTTGAATTGTTACTGCAACCAGTTCCAACTCCCACTCCAACTCCAACTCCCACTCCAACGCCTACGACTAAGTGGCCTAAAGATTTATCCGCTAACCCAACAGGACCCAAAAAAACACTCATATCGATTGCTGGCGATTTAAATACAACCTCTGATGGACAGATAATTGATGCAGTTAATGTTTCTGGATATATAAGAGTTAATCATAACAATGTCGTTATAACGAACTTTAAGGCTAAAGGCGTCCTTCAAAGCAACACTAAATCAGGCGTTAAAGCTTCTGATGGCGTTATTGAAGGTGACGGCACTACTGATGGCTTCCAATGGAATAATGGAACTTTAGAGCGTGTAGAGATTAAATCTGTTTTTGATGGAGCTAAAGCTCACGGCAACTTTGTTATGAAAGATTGCTGGGTGCATGATCTTGCTTTTAAAACTGGTGCTGGTACTGGAGCAGGAGATTATACGCATAACGATGGTGTTCAGGTATCTAGTGGCACAAACATAATAATTACTGGTACGCGTTTTGAAAACTTTAGAGGTAATTCAGGAATTTTTGTAGACCCTGATCAGGGCATAATTGATAACGTAAAGATAGACAATAACTACTTTAATCAAGTTGGAAATTATGCAGTCTATGTTAAGCCTTCAGCTAATGCGGATGCTCAACAATATGGAAATCCTAAAAATATTACAATTACTAACAACATTTTCGGTGCAAGACACCCCGATCTTCCTGTAACATGGGGACGTATGGCTGCGGAAATACATGCTGATAATTTAGTTTGGTCTAACAACTTAGACGAAACAACTGGAAAGCAACTAACACTAGATAGTTGGGGAAAGGCTAATTAAGTACTCATGGCCTGTTTTGATTCAAATACGCTTACTTCTGATGTAACTGGCAAACTGCTCGTTAATTTAAAAGCAAACAGTGGCCTTGCTGCTGCAAATGACGGAACAGGCATCTATGTTGATTTCGCTAACACTGGCATAGAAAGTGGACTTCATTTGTATGGAGGTAAACTTTCTACATATGCAACACCTAGCCTTGATCACTACAAATCTTCTGCATCTGGTAGTGCAGGGTACTCACCTCTTCCCATTGGAGCTGGAGGAGCAGTTACCACTGTTGCTGCTGGAACTATATCGTTTACCAATATTACGCCTTACAGCGTTTTGTATATAGTTACAGCAAGGTTCCAATGGGACGTTGATTGTCTTTACCAGTCTGAATGGCGAGGCAATATGATTTTAACGGTCAATGGTAGTGAGACTAGTGCCGCAGCCTTCAAGTTCCGTAACGATATGATCGCTTCTGGCGGTGGTGGAGCTATAGGCGAAAGAAAGAACTATTCTTTCACTGAATATTTCTTAGTCCCTCCAGCAGGAGGAATATCTTTTGCTTGCTTGCAACGACATTATTCTAGTCATGGAACGGTACAACTTCAATCATCTTGGTGTTATATTGAGGCTTACGGAATCGCAATGCCAATCTTTTAGGAACTAAAGGAAATAATATGACTACCCCTCCTCCAATCCCAGTAGAAACTCCACAAGCGCAAGATCAAACAAATGAGTTTGTTTATTTTAAAAATAATTATGGTGGCTATGGATATTCGACCGATATGCCACAAGAAGGTGAATATAGAAAAATAGTTTCTAAAGAAGAATATGAAGCTTGGAAAACTTCCCATGAAGAAGATATGTGGGGACGTCAATTAGTTAATCAGCAAATGCTTGAAACGCAAGCACAGGCTGAACTAGCAGAGAAAAAAAGAGTCATTAAGCAACTTGCCGATGCTACTGGCATGAGCGTGGAGGAACTAGAGAAAGTCCTTCTCTAGTTAATTTGATGGCTAATTCAAAAACAATACCAGACCGACGGAAAAAAGATATGTGTCGGCTTGATCGACGAACTCAATTATTTTTAAAGTATTGGCCTTGCGTGATGGCTATTTCTTATTTTGGAGTCGGGTTGTTTCCTAACGCTACCTTTAGTCATCCTTTATTAAATTATTATTATAGATTTACGGCATTAGCGGTGGCTTGTCTTGGCATAACAGCAGGAATTTTTTGGAAAAAAGCAACCATTAGAAATATTATGTCAGCAATAGCTATTGCTAGGACTGTCGGAGTTATATTTTTTTTATTCGCAGAAGATCCTCCTTTGTCCTATCAGGATATAGTGAGACTTCTCGCTGCTGGAATTATAGGTATATTTATTTTTTTAATCGCGGTGGTGGAAACTCCCTATCTTTATTATCTTAGAAAGACTTTAGAGAAATGAAGTTTCAATTTTCAGATCTTTTTTACGGATTAGGTGGAGCAGGTTTTTCAGGAACTGCTTTGTTTTGCTTTCGCTTTATGTTCAGACTTACTAAATCAGGCGAAGATATTTACGAGAGAAGATCGAAAAGTCAAACAGAAACAATTATTGGACAAGATAAAATTATTGAAAATTTTAGAAAAACCGTCGAAGAATGTCATCAGGAAAAAATTGCTTTAATGGTTGAAGTTGAGAATTTAAAACAAGAAGTTCAATTACTAAAAATTGAAGTTGCAAATATTGCTAAAAATTAAGCTTGCTCTACGTTAGTTTCTGGCGTCTCGTAAAAATAATGTTCATCTATAATTCGTCTAGCCATTTTAAATTTTGGTTCTAATTTATATACCCATTGATGGGTGATAATATTTCTTGTGTAACTTTTTCTTTTGTTGTTTAATATTTTACTTTGAGCTTCGTTTATTATTTCTTGATCTTGGAGAACATCGACTTGATCGGTTTCAATATAAAATCCTTCTTCAGAAAGAGCACATACCCAGGCTTTACGATAAAGCTTCTTGCGAGCAATTCTGGTCAAGCCTCCCCAGATTCCATATTCTTCATGATTTAAAAGTCCAGCATTAAGACATTCTTTCCTAACAGGACACGTTGAGCATAGAGTGCATATTATTTCTACTCTTGCATTATCTAGTGGAGTTTTACCTTTTGGTGGGTAAAACCAATCCGACGGCAATCCTTTGCATCTCGCCCTATCCTCCCATCCTTTATCGATAGAGCAGATTCTATTTTTTGTCAATTAAGTCTCCTGGCTATTGACATTAATCAAAGCTAATATAACAGTAAATGACTCCAGGGGGAAGATTATGACAATAAAAAACAAGATTAAACAATCAGTAGTTAAGGTTGCTCCGCAAAGATCAGCACCTATTGACCCAAAAGATATTTTAATAAAAGCGGTTAAAACTGCAATATCGTATGCAATAACAGCATACCCTTTAAATGCTATATTAGACATGAATATTGATTCGTTGAAACTATTGGCTATTAATGCTGGAGTTGCTGGAGGAACAGTGATTATCAACGCAGTGCAACTATGGGCTCAAAGTGAGTGATTTTGTAAAGCCAGTTAATAAGCCTATTGGCTTTAGTGAAAAGATTGCTGATTTGCGTTTACGCATTTTAAATTCCTGGTATGAAGGCGAAATCGCTTTTGCAGAGCAAGACGATGACGAGCAAGAATTTAGAATGAGTGCGACCCAATTAGCTCAATCTCTTGAAACAAAATTAGAAATACATGTTGATCCCAATGGAAAGCTTCAAGCAAGAGCAAATAGAGGGTTCCCGTTAGAGATTCAGCCATATTCGCAAAGGGGTAAGCAATGGGCGGTAAATCACCCAGCATGGATGACGGCTCAGAGAGCGTTCAGCGAAATGGTGATGGAGAGGGGATGTTAGAAATGGCAAGAGTATTCAGGAAAAAACCAAAAGTTTCTCCTTCGAATATTCATTCAATTGAAATAAGCCATGAATACATGCTTGCCCTTTTTGATGAATATGGTTTTTGCCATTTAGAGTCTGATGAAGTAGACCCGTTCATTGTTGCAGTTTACGAAATAAAAAACGATGAACCTTCACCTAAAGGCTATAGTGTTGGGCATTTATTACATTTTGAATGTTTAGTGTGTGGAAGAGGACTTGATCCAAACAATGGAGGAAAAGAGCGTTGGCTTAGGAATGGAGAGCTATGAGTAAACAGAAGTCTAAAGGTACTAGATTCGAAACGCTGATTAAAGACTATTTAATTAAAGAAGGATTTTCTGCTGAAAGGCAAGTTCTAAATGGAGCTAAGGATACTGGAGACATAAAAGTTTTTGGTGTTGATGCAGTATTCGAACTTAAAAATCAGTCTCGATTTTCTTTAGCTGAGTGGATACAAGAAACTGAAGTTGAAAGAAAAAATGCTAAAAGACGATTTGGTTTTACAATTTTTAAAAGAAGAGGCAAAGGACTTGCACAGGATCAGTATGCTCTAATGCCATTATCTCAGTTAGTTGAGCTAATTAAAGAAGCCTATCCTGATGCAACTGACTTGCCTGAATTTTTAAGATAAATCTTCACCAGTAATTGATCTAGCATCAAATTCGTCTATTAAATCAATAATTTCTTGGTCGTAAGAATCAATAAGTTTTGCAATTGTTCTAAGTATTTGATGTAAATTTTCTAAATAATTATATTCTTTTTCGTTTTCTATTTTTCCTGTTGGTTTGTATTTGGTTAGTTCAACCATTTGAAGTACTGTTGCTTCAAGTTCTCTCCCAAATCGATCTGAATTAGTCGTCATCTTCTTCTCCGTCTTGTGCAACTGCCATAGTTATCTTACCAATACTGCTGCCATCTTTAGATTTAAATTCTTTATCGTAAACAAATCCGCCGAAACAAACTATTTCAATTCTTACTGGGGTATCTACGGTTATTTCTTTATCTGATTCAGTAATGCCAGAAATAGTTCCTGGCTGAAAAGCTAAATTTAAACTAATACTATTGTCATTAATAACAATGCCTTCATTATTTAGTGCTCGCATTATTCTGGCCCTCAAGTCAAGCTTAAACTCTTCGGGAAGATCTTCTGGTCCCATATAATATTCCTCTGCTCCTAATTTTAATTTAGCATTTTTGCCTTCTATTTTCATTTAAAATATATCTTCATCATCTTCTATTGTATTATCAGATTCTACAACTTGCTGTTCTTTAATGTATCTTTCCAAACCTTTTTCATATGCCTGCTTTGCCTGTTCTTGGGTAGCTATAGCATCTCCAGATATTGTAGTTTTAGATTTACCAGTAACCGTTTCAAGCCAACCCGGGACTCCTTCATCCATTCCTGCTGGACCTGCAATTTTTAATTCTTTCCTACGAGGGGTGCATACGCAATCTTTAACAAATTCAACTAACTGACCCTTATGGAGTTCTTTTGTAAATACCCATCCATCACCACCACATAATGAGCAAACAGCGACTTCGCCTTCTGGAGCAACCTTGGCCCAATTAATAGCTGCCATAAGGTCAGCAACGCTAGGTCCTCTAGCTGCTGTAAAATTTTCTATTAAATCCTCAATAGCTTTTGCTGCTTTTCTTTGATCAAAATTTACTAACTTTTCTAGATAAATATTTCTTCTTTCAATATTTGATCCAATCATCATAGGAAAACAGGCACTGAGCCTATCAAGTAAATGCGTTGCTTCCACATAATTCATATCAATAACCACTTTCTTTAATCATCTTATTTATCGCTCCCTTGAATTTGTTTTAATTCGATATTTTCTATAATTGAATAACTAGCATTTCCTGTGGAACTAACACCTAAAGATAAAGAAAATTTATTTTTAGATAGGCCAGAATCATATAATTTTTTGGATTTTTCATCTAGCATGTCGTAAGTGACGTCAATTTTATTGTTTTGATCAAGAAATACTTGACCGATGATTTGTTCTTCAGTCATATTATTTATCACTCCCTTGAATACTCTCACGTACACATAACCAAATAGAAAATAACATCAGTAAAGTTAATGCTCTCTGGGTTTCAGTTGAACCAAACAAAGCAGAAACTGTAGCAATGCCAAAAGCATACGTTTCTAAAGACAAAGGGAAATAGCGTTTCAATTTTGCTCGGTATCTTATATCTCTACTCATCTTTAGTGTCTCCCAACCTTGCCAATTTTGCTTTCGCTGCCATCCGTTTAATATGAACTTCTTTACGCAATTTTTTCTTTACATATCTGAATAGGCTTCTTTTATCCCAATAATTAAGATAAGAAATATAATCAGCAGCTCCATTACCCGTAATAGATATTAGTTTTAACCCAAATATGCTTTGCCAAGCCTTAAAATATATAGAATCATTAGTTTTTTTTGCTGCTAAAGTTATCCCTACTGGGCTACGCCAGACATTCCAGTCTGCAAAAAGTTTATCCCAATCATGTTTACTCATCTTTAGTGTCTCCTCATAACGTCAGGATTAGATAATTTGCGAGTTTTTGCTCTAGTTTGTAAGCCTCGACAGAATGTCTCATCATGTGATGGTAATTTTGTAGCTGTTTGCGTATGGCTTCTTTTTGAGAAACACTCCAACCCTCACTCATTTGTTATCCTTATTACCTAAATTATTAAAAATAACTAAAGCCGAAGGAAAAGGCGCACTATTTTTAGATCCGCCAAACTTTAATCTACCTTTAATAAATCTAACTTCTGCCCCTGAATCAATAACATAATCATGCCACCATCGAGTATCTGTCCTGGCAGGTATTAAGCAAACGGTCATAGCCTTACTTTCTTTTGCTTTTTGGACCCATTTACCAATTTCTCTCCCGTAAGGGGGGTTCATGAATACTCTTTCTCCTGTCCAGTCTTGTTTTAGACCATCTTGTTCTAATGTGTAGTATTTAGAACATTTAGCATTTTCTTTTGTAGCGCAAGGATCTAAGGTGAATTGAAATTCGTTATTAAGACTGTCAAAAAAATCTTGTGGAGTTGACCAGTCATTACTTTTTGACGAGAAATGAACGTTCATTTGTCTGTCTCCTTGTTCTCTAAACCAAACACCGCTAAAACCTCAGCAATTAACTTTTGGCGGTCATTTTTATAATGAGGTGAATTAATACCTATCATCGAACTTAGTTCTCTCCTTTGCTGAAAATCATCTACGGCTATTTCGAGTTGTTTCTGTATAGCAGAAATATCCAAAGGAACAAACAGCTCGTCAAACCCATCAGGGTAAATGAAAGCATGAGCATCGCTAGATTCGCCTGTGTAAACATAGTAACCGCCAAAATCTTCATCGTCAGTGCCTCTGTCTCTCGATATTGGCTTGGCTAGTATGTATTGTTGTGTAGAATCACTCATTTACTTCTCGCTTTCTAAACCTAATATTGCAGCAACCGCGTCCTCTACACATAATGCTTTAGAATATTTTTCTTTATCTGTCATTGCAAAGTCGTAGCCAAATTCCCACAAGTCGAGAAGTATGTCTCTTATTTGTTGTTCAGGAAACACACTCATAACTCTCTCTCTTCTAAAGACTCTGTGCATCTATCTCCTCCACCTTTTAGAAAAAAAACAATACCCCTTGCAGCTCTGAGATGATTAGAACCAGCTTCATCAATTATTTCCTTAATTGAGTCAACATCCTCTGCTCTTAAGAGAATATTATCTTTTTTGTTTTTCTCATATGCCCTTTGACGATGTCCGGCAGAGCAGTACTTCGGAACTGGACCCTTGGAATGCAATCTATTAAATGATTTATCACAAAAAATACATGTTATTTGTTCTACTTTATTATTCATTTACTTCTCGCTTTCTAAACCTAATATTGCAGCAACCGCGTCCTCTACACATAATGCTTTAGAATATTTTTCTTTATCTGTCATTGCAAAGTCGTAGCCAAATTCCCACAAGTCGAGAAGTATGTCTCTTATTTGTTGTTCAGGAAACACACTCATAACTCTCTCTCTTCTAAAGACTCTGTGCATCTATCTCCTCCACCTTTTAGAAAAAAAACAATACCCCTTGCAGCTCTGAGATGATTAGAACCAGCTTCATCAATTATTTCCTTAATTGAGTCAACATCCTCTGCTCTTAAGAGAATATTATCTTTTTTGTTTTTCTCATATGCCCTTTGACGATGTCCGGCAGAGCAGTACTTCGGAACTGGACCCTTGGAATGCAATCTATTAAATGATTTATCACAAAAAATACATGTTATTTGTTCTACTTTATTATTCATTTACTTCTCGCTTTCTGTGTTCTCTAAACCAAACAACACCAAAATCTCAGCCACAGTTTCAGCGTCTAACCCTTTATCTCTAGGAATAGGCACATCGCCAGGCTCGCCTTTAACTCCTGACTCGAAACCCCGTTGGTATTCTCTCGCACCGTAACCTTGAATGATGTTGTCGAGTTGTTTTTCTATAGCAGAAATATCCAAAGGAACAAACAGCTCGTCAAACCCATCAGGGTAAATGAAAGCATGAGCATCGCTAGATTCGCCTGTGTAAACATAGTAACCGCCAAAATCTTCATCGTCAGTGCCTCTGTCTCTCGATATTGGCTTGGCTAGTATGTATTGTTGTGTAGAATCACTCATCAGACCACTTCCAGCACTCAACCTGGCATAGAACATCGTCATCTTCCCATTGAATAATCGGAGTAGCCCAAATAGATGTGAGATATGCGCGACAATTTTCCTCTGTGACCATGACTCCATCTTCTACGAGAGTTCCTCCAGTCCAAAACCAATCTTCTTGAAGTCCACAATCGGCATTTTGCAGTTTGAGTTTTGCAACTATCCGTCTTGCTTTATCCCAATCGAAAGTTACCTCTGAACAACCGTCACGTCTAGCGCGTTCTTTTGCGGTGTATGGCGTGTCATCAGAAAATCCTATATATTTTTTGCGTTTTACTGTTTGTTCGTTCATTGGTTCTCTCCTTTAGATACAAACTCAACTCCGCTAGAAGTTGTATTAGGGCTTCCAACCCAAAACGAGTTTTGCACAGGTTCAATACGCTCTAGTTCCACACGAACAACGTTCCGTAGCCACTGGCTCACACTCCGATGATCCTGTTTCGCAAGCCATTTAACTTTCTCTAGATCACATTTTGCTATACGAAACCGCAACATCTCGCTCTTCTGAATATATTTAGAAGTCGACGGTTTATATTTCATAGCTTCGTCGAATCCCATAGCAAAAAACTTGTTGAACTCGTAAATAAGGTTAAGTCTTAGGATTTCTTTTTCAATACCTGGTTCATTCATTATGTTACTCATCTCTATTGTTCTCCTCTACTACGGGTGCTAAATATAGCTTTTTAGTTGGATTTCCATCTTTATCAATTTTGCCTTCACTTAACATTTTGTTAAATAAAAGAGTTGAAATATCTTGATTTTCTTTTCTCTTTTCATATTCTCTTAAATAGCGATCCCGTTGAGTTTTTGTCATCAACTTTGCTGCTTTTTGCGGAGTTAAATCAGCCCATCTATTTACAAAACCCATAGCCGTTAAAGGAATATCGCAATACATAAACTCTGTCCAAAGTAAAGCTCTTTCGTAAATATCTTCAGGACTTGCATTTACTTCTCTTAATTGTTTTAAGGCATTATTGATTTGCCCTCTAATATTTCTTGTTAAATCGTTTTTAGAATAACCAAGAACATCTATGAGTGCTTCAAATAAATAATCTTTTTCTCTTTTAACAATTTCATTCACAACAACTACTTTGTAAAAATGTCATTAGCGTCTAATGAAGGATCGCACTCTTGAGCTAGAGCAAAATCTTGGCCAGCTAATTTATTATCTTCTTCTACCGCTTCAGATTTGCCACCAAAGATATTATTTAGGATTGTAATGATCAATTGATTACGTCTATCCCATGCTCTCCAGGCAGAATCTAAAGCAAGCTTGCAATCAGTAAGTTTTCTATCAGAGTAAGCTGCTTCTTGTTCTGCTGCATCAGTTGAACTTTTTAGAACCTTATTGTTGCGTGTTAATTCAGTATTTTTTTCTACTAATGAGTTATTGGTGCTTTGCTTGCTAATAATACCTACACTCAAGCTCGTAATAATTAAAATTAAAACAAGAAAAACAATAAATTCTATTTTATTGTTTCTAATTTTATCTCTGTAAGATTTGGCATCTAGCCACATCCTTACACCCGATTTATCAACTAATACTTCTCTATTTAATTCTTCCATTTTTCCCTCCTGTAGATTACTATACAACTATTGCGATTCATTGTCAAGTGGTTGTTCTAATTCAATTAGAATTTCCCTGCGAGCCCTGTACCAGGGTTTTCTTTTTATGATAACAAACATTGAATTAGGATTAGATCCATAAGCTTTTGCTATTTCCTCTAATGGGTACTTTTCTGCACCTTGTTCCCACAACCAACGCAACCTTGCATCAAAAATCATTTTAACTGCACCATATTTTCCAGCAAGTTCCCTAAGAGTGCTCAGAACCTCCTCGCCAGCTTTTTTTTCATCTCTAGAGAATTTTTCAATTTCTTTCGAGTAATCCTCTTTTAAACTATTCTTTACTTTTGCAGCTTCCAATATTGGAATGTTGTGCTCGAAAACAAAACTTGAATAAAAATCTTTTTCTATATTATGAAACTTCCAGGTTTCCCAAACTTTAGATACATGCTTATGTGCAGCAGCTATTTCGTCCAATAGACCTTTTTCTTTTGCAAACTCTTCTAGTGGGGTTCCTGGCGTAGAAGTAACGTCTATTTCGGTCATCTTTAATCTCCTTTGTATGCTTGTGGACAATTATCTTGATAAGGACACCAATTACATAGTTTTGTAGGTGTAGCCTCAAGCAGATCACCATCAATTGCAATTTTTATTGATTCTTTCATCTTTGCAGCTATAGAAGAAATCCAGGCCATCGACTGTTCTCCCATTGATTTTTCATAAGGCATTGAATAAACGGCACCTGGCCACTGAGGATATGCTGCAATAATCTTATCCCCATTGTTTAGTCCAGCCATATATGCATATAAAGACAATTGAGTTCTCACTCCATCAGCTTTTTTAGCAGTCGGCTTTTTTTGCGATGACTTCCAGTCAACAATTGCCCTGTAATCATCCATCTCTAAAACAACATCAGCCTTACCTCTAACTAAAACTTGATTATCAGTTTCTAGTTCCATTTGATAATATCGTTCAACTTCATAATTCTTTGGATTCCATTTTTTAATTAACTCAACAGCTTTAGTTGCTGGAGCATTTGGATCTTCTAAACCAGGAAGCACTAACCCATTTAAATAGTCCTCAATTTGCTGGTGCATTTTCGAGCCATAAATAAGTTGTGGCTGAGGCTTTGCAGGATAATTTAATATCTTTTCATACTGCCAACGTCGTTGACATTTTTCAAATGTAGAAGCTTGCGAATAACTAATCTCTAAGTGCATTTTTTTGTCTTATTTTAATTAAAAGTTTTTCGCTTTCTTCATTTAGACGTTTTGTCTGGTGATTAATTTCCGTAATCCTGCCAAGATTATAAAAAGTAAAACAAAGCATACATAGTATTAATGAATAAAAAATTACTTCAATCATTTTTCCTCCAATTTATTTTGAAATTTAATTCTTTCATTACAAACGTAAACTCCAGGAGCAGCTCTAAGTATTAGACCTCGTTTATGTAATGTAGAAAATGCCTTATTTATTGAACCCTTAGATCCTTTATAGCCTCGTCTTTTAAGAACGTTAAACATTCTTTGCGAGTCATAAAAACTAGTCTCATTTTCATTAATTATTTGAAGAATATCCCTCGTCAAAACAATTTTTGGTTGTATTGTTTTTTGTACTGGCTTTCCTGTTGCTGGCCATAGTTTTGCTGCTTGCGCTGCCTGCTTCGCTGTGATTCCAGAACTTCCCCCTTGTATTATAAGAGATCTATTTAACTTATTAATTTCGTCGGTTAAATCCTCTATCCTTATTATAAGTTTATTTAATAATAAAGTTTCTTCTTTTCTTTTTAACATTTTCCCTCCTAAAATGGTTCTTGTTCTTTGTCTATTTCAGCTTTATATTCAAGCAATTTTGCTTTAATTTCAGCTACAGAACTTGCTGGAACTACTGCTCCATCTAGTTTCTTTGTTGTTTTGTTATATTTACCTAAATCAAACCCATTATTATTTAAAAACGTATAAAACTCTTTTGATCTAGGATCGCTAGAAGGCTTGCCTCCAACCCAAGGAAATACTTCATTTTGTAAATGTTTAATTTCCCAAATTTGTTCATCACTAGCGGAAGCTCCATGAGAACCAACAGTTTTACTTGGCCCAGAAACATTTATTGTTGGACTTACTGAAGTGCCTGTAGTTGTACCAGTCTTAGGTGGATTTATTGTAATAGTAGAAGCAACATTTGCATCGTCATCCTCATCTACAATTATTTGAAATATTGCACCCAAAGAATAACGTCGCATATAAGTAATTGCTGATCCCTGCGCTTGTGGATCTACTTTGGTCAAAGATAATGCAGCATCAACTTCTATATATTCACCACTTTCTAAATGGAAAACAATTGTTTTAAGTGCTGGTTCACCAGTAACAGTTGTTGATGGAAATTGAGTTACATATAATCCATTTGCATGTAGTATTGGATTTAGAATTTTTTGCAAAGTAGGTAAAGTTAAATATTTACTATTAAAATAAGGGTTTTCACCGTCCTTTTGCATCTCTGGAATTGCTTGTTGCACTCTTGCAATTGCTTTGTAAAGTTCTAACATTATTTGTCTCCTTATATTTCATCGTCATCAGAGAATGGTCCCCAATGAGTTTCTTTACAGCTTTTTATAAATAGCAAAAACATCGCAGTTGACATCACGCTTATAAAAATACATAAAAATGCACCTATCATATGTTTTGCTCTTCACTTTCTTTTTGAACTTCTTTTTGATCATTTAATATTTGTCTTATCGTGTTTAATATTTCATTTTCATAACATTTATATTCAATGTAATAAGTCCAAAGCCCCTGGTCTCCAACCCGCGTTTCCTTAAATTTTGCTCTTACAGAATAAACTCTATTAATAACATCTCCAGATAAATCTCTTTCTTCATCATCAAGAGATACTTCTAAAGATAATAATTCTTTATTCATTTTTTAAGTCTCCAAACTCTTGCTGGAGATTGTCTTTTAGTAAGTCTTGTAATGCCCATGTATTCAACAAAACCATCACTTACTAAATCACCCCTGCGCTTTCTAGCGTTATCTTCTTGTAAGCCAGTTGCACCAGCTAATTCTTCATCTGTATATCCTTCAGGATAAATGGCTGATAAAGCTTGAATAATTATTTTTTTATTTTCGGAAAGTTTCTTACTAGCTTTTTTAGCTGCAATCTGGCTAGTGACTGGATCGTTTAATCTATACATACGTTTTGGCTTGCGTGAATCAAAATCTAACTGCATTTGATCTTCCATTTTTCTCCTTATCCGACATAAGATTACAGTCATATTTAAGTGATGTCAAGTAAAGATTATAAATAAAATAAAAATGCTACTACCTGCGGTTTTTATGTTTGGTGTTTGCATAACTGTGAAGTATTTGATAGACATTTATACAGCAAATCCCACCAGCAGCAACTGATGGGATTTAATACATTGCTTTAGAGGAGACAATATATATGTTAAATGTACTACGTCGTTCGTGGAAACGCTACTCATTCGAGGTTCTTTTTTTTATTTTTGTTCTTGTCTTTGGAATCATTTTAGGCTTATTAGCTGACAGAGCTTTTGGTGCTGAGAATCCAGTAAAAATGCAAGGGCAAAAATATGAGCAATACATAATTGCAAGACCTGCAACTACCACTACAACCACGACAACTCAACCTAAAAAAAAGCCAGTAAAATCAGTCCCAATTGCAGTTGCTCCTACACAAAATGTTTCTTTACCTCCAGGCTCTCATGTCGACTGGATGCAGCAAGCTGGTATAGCCGAATCAGACTGGGGTTATGTTGAGTACATAATTTCTAAAGAAAGCGGGTGGAGGCCCAACGCGGTTAATCCTACAAACTGTATTGGATTAGGACAAAATTGCCCTGATAAAAATGGTCAACATTGGTTAATCATTGCTTGCCCAAACTGGCAAAGTGATCCAGTTTGTCAACTCCGTAGATTTAGTGAATATGCTTCTAAGTATCACGGATGGGCAGGCAGTTATAATTATTGGATTAGTCACCACAATTGGTAATTAAAATCAAAAGGTTGTTGAGTTGTCATGCAAGCATTGCTATGCTTAGGCGATGCCTGAAGCTCCGTTTTTATCAAAAGAACAGAGGTTAAATAATTTAAAAATAGCAATTGAATACAGGCAAAAGAGAAAAGAAGTTAAAAAGCAGCTTCGTTTACGCCAAATTAAATTTGAAGAATTTATAACTATATATAAAAACGATCCAGTAATTAAAAAAATGTTTCTAATAGACATAATTGGGGCATTGCCTTATTTAGATAAAAAATTTGCCAAAATTATTTTAGACACAATAGGACTAAAGGAAAATAAGAGACTAAATGGACTTGGCCCAAAACAGCAAGCAAAATTAATAGACGTAGTAAATAAATACAATGTCAAAGATAAGAGTTTTATTGCTGAAGAAAAAAGCCTATGCCATATCCTGGCTGGTGAATGAATCCATTTTGTAAACTTTAACCTCGCTTGATCTGCCAGATTCTCTTATACGTTTTTGAGCAAATTCGCGACTAGATTCCCGATCTGCTTGCTTAGAACTCTTACCCTTTTGTTTTTTAATTTTGCTATAAACATCTTCAGATTTAGCATTTTTTAACTTCTTCTTTTTTTTGCCCGAAGTTTTAAATTGGGACGCTCTGGTAGCAAGGAACGATCTGGCTTTCATGGGTCTAGTATAACACTTTACCTTAGATTTGAGCATAGGTTTTATCCCCCCCAGAAAATCAAAATAAATAAATATTGCAATTTTCAATAAATGGGGGCGAATTTTACCTTGAGTTTTCACACGAGGTCATAGAGCCACAAAACGGTCGGGGTCATGAATTAAATCAAGATCGAGGCTTAATCGCTTTACCAAATGCTATCTACCGGACGTTCCTTGACTCAATAGCAGCGACTTACCACTCGGCACGGGATTTGTTGCCAGTTCCCCTCTGGAGCAATTAACAATGCGGTCATGCTTATCCGCTGGCCTCAACACTTCCTTGTGACTTAACGCTCGGCTGTTCGCGTGTACCTGCCATGTGATACAATATTGGCTATTGTGTTTTTTGGTAAAACAAATTATATGACCTTCCATCTGAGCAATCAAATGGAGGGTCATATTTTTTTTGTTTAATGCTTGGTTAGTTTAAATCAACATAGTAGTATCTATATCGCTATAGGGTCTCGATCTCCTTATATGTTATCTCCGTTTAGCATGTATCTTCCATCATTGAGGCCCTGTGGCAATAATTAAAGGGGAAAATATGGAAAACGTACGAATATCTACATTTAAAGACGAAATTGCTGCCAGCATTGATCCTAAGGATAAAAAACAAAATGTTGCTGCAATTATAGAAAAAGCAGCTCGTCACCTTGAAGGACTACCTCAAGACCACATTGATATTTTAGTTAAAGAACAAACCAATCTATACACTAAATAGTGATACACTGATACTTCCATAATTCAAATACGAAGGAGAACAATGGAAGAGTATGACCTATCAACAAAGCAGGCACTTTCTTCGCTACAAGTATCAAATACGAAACTAGCAAAATTAGTTAAAGACGGGAAAATATCTCGTATTAAGACTGAAAAAGGTGCTTACAAATACAGTTCTGTTGAATTAGAAAAATTCAAAGAACTCAAAGTGGTTTCAAAATCTACTATACCTGCTAAGAATATAGTTAAGCCTGATGAAATAGTTGAAACTAAACCTGAAAAAGCTCACAATTGCTTTGGTGAATGTAAAGAAAATACTGTAGTTAATTTCAAAAAGAAAAAGCGCTGGTTTCAATTCTGGAAATAAATGACTTTTAAAAAATTTCCAGACAGAGAAGTTAGAAGGAAATTAACTGAAGAAGATCTTTTATTGCTTGATGATCTATGTTTATGCAGGCAAATGTATAAAGAAAGGCGCAAGCAATACTTTAATTCCAAAAGGCTCTATGCGCGATGGCTTGCTATTCGGCGTAAAGAATACACTTATAAGAGTTATTCAATTTTGTGGGCTGTCTTTAGAAAAGAACAAGTTCCCCGATCTCATAGAACCGTTGATGGCAGATATAGAACCACTGACGGTAAGTCAAGAATCCCTGTTCGCGAAACTGATGCTCAATTTCTTGAGCAGTTTGGAAGTGCTGATGAAATAGTAGGGCGTAGAGTTTATAGAAACTTTAGGGATTGTGAGAAGCGTATGAATTTTTCTAAAGAACGCTTCAATGAATTATCTGAAAAAATATATGCTTCAGGTATAAGTGTTGGGAAAATGGCAGAACATTGCGGGATTAGAAAAGTTACGATGATGCAATTTTTAAGCATCCATACCAAATGGTACTGAATTAATAATCGATTCTACTAACTTCTTTTGTACGCAACTAGCGCTTTCATAATACGATCCATCAATAACTCCATCACATAAGAATCTTTTTTCTTTAAGTATTTGGCAATGCCTTGTATCAACAATATTGTCAGAAACAACATCTAAAATTTCAACGGTATTTTGTTGGCCTTTTCTATGCGCCCTACCCCAAGCTTGATCATATTCTGCTGGCGTCCAAGGGAACTCAACAAAAATTACATTATGAGATTTAGTTAGAGTAAGCCCAACTCCTGCTGCCTGAATAGAACAAACAATAATTTTGTGTTTACCTTCCTGGAACTCTTCTACAATTTTATTTCTCTTAACCATTGAAGTTTTCCCATATATTATCGGTGCAGCGAACGCTTTCGAAATAGCTTCTAAAACTAATTTATGGTGGGCAAATACTATGATTGGAGAATTGTTCAAATTTGAACGATTTTCAATTACCTTAATACTTTGTGCAATTTTTGCTATACCAACATGCTTTCTTATTTCTGACAATTTACCAACAAGCATAGGTCTGTAATCTTTAAATAATTTTTCAATAGAATTGTCGCTTTGTTCATACGCTTTTCTAATTTCTTGTTCACACGCTTGTATATCCTGGGTGGGTTTCAAAGCAATATTTGTTCTAGAAAAAACTGGATCTTTCAAATTGATTACATCTTTAGTTTTTACTCTCATATAAATTCCTGATTTAACAAGATAATTATGTAGAGCAATTGGATCACTAGGAATTTTGTTTCCCAAATCGCATAGTTTTAATAGCTGGTGCATTTCCTCAACGCGATTTAAAACAGGGGTAGCAGTCATTAATATTTTTCTATTTGCAGATCTGAGAGTTTTGTAGAAAAGTTGAGTCCTTTTGGCTAAAGGATTTTTAAGGTAATGGGCTTCATCGGCAACAACTATGTCCCAAGAATATGCCCAAGCATCTACTAATTCATTATAAGAACACAGATATATCCCAGGCTTAGAAAAAGATTTTGCTGTTTTGACATCAATTACTTTTGCGCCAAATTTCCACATCGATACTTCTTTGGCCCAATTTTTCTTAAGACTTGCTGGACAAACAATTAGTGATCTTTTATTCTCATCTAAACAAGCAATTCCAATAGCAGTTTTTCCAGTGCCTATTCCAGCAGCAACTATAGACACGTCTTGACTCAAGCATTTTGCGATAATTGCTTTCTGGTGATCCATTAACTGCATTTTAACTAGCCTCTATGAATTGATTTTCTTATTACTTTTAATAGTTCTGACTTAACTTCCGCAATAGTATCTTTTTGTATTTCGATGTCTGAAAAATTTAAATCATTTCTCTGAGGGCCAACACCAATTCCAATAAATGTAGCAACTTTATTATTCTTTTTAATTAGTTTTTCCATTGCACGATACTGGCTTGCATGAATACCTCCATCACTTATAAAAATTATGAAATTATTATTCTTATTAGCTTTTGGAAATTTCTTATAACAATCAAATAAAGCAGGCATTTCATTGTTGTCCCACATCGCACTACACATCATTGTTTTTAATAATTTATAGTTAATCTTCTTATCAAATTGTTTATACAAAACAGAATAAGTTGAATATCCGTAACACGAATAACTTATACCTGCAAAGTCAAAAGCTTTTGCAAGGCAAACTACCAGGTCTGATGCTTGATCTATTACCCTCTCGCCATACGAGCCGTTGCCCATTGACCCAGACTGGTCTAGGATAATGCTAAATCTATATTCTTTGTTTTTCCTGGCAACTTTCTTCTCAAAGACTTTATAGTTTTTAGTTGAAACTTTATAAAGTTGATTCCCATCTAAAGTTCCATCTCTTCTCGAAGATATTTTTCTATCATATTTATTATCTCGTGTGATATTGCGCAGATTTAAAGCAAAGCTTTTATCTTCAGGATATTCTTTATAGTTTGTTAAAAATTCAGCAGGAGGATTTTTTGAATGATAATCAAAGCCTACTAATTTTTTAAATTCTTGTGCTGTTAAAAATTGAGAAACTAGAAACATCTGATCATTCCCAATATATCTTGGAGGTTGGGCATCATGGAGTATGTCGTAAATAAAATACTTAAAGGAACTAAATTTATATGAGCCATTAACATTCATTTGATTCAAATGATCGTCATGCATCCCATGAATTATTTTTCTTAATTCCTCTTTGGATGCGCGTTTACTAATTCCTAAACTTTCTATACTTTGGTAACACCCAAACAAAGCTCTTGGCGAGGGAGAAATAAATGTAATCCCAGCTTCTATTGATGGATTCATCGCAGGGAAAGACGGCACTGGTGGCGCTTGATCATCTTCTAGGTCATTTTGATCGTATTGCGCTTCCCCCATTGCTTCCACTTGAGAATCATCATCTTGTTCATCAGGCTCATTATCACCAGAATCATTTTCTTCAGAATCATTTTCTTCAGAATCATTTTCTTCAGAATCATT
>ERZ724522.47-NODE-47-length-60860-cov-5.672691_pt1 | contig 60860 bp, 72 predicted proteins | sample MGYA00376055_ERZ724522 | MGnify/ENA primary metagenome ERZ724522 (study PRJEB28724, sample SAMN07190884) | wastewater metagenome | isolation source: effluent of sewage treatment plant in Hong Hong | place: Hong Kong | collected 2016-03-17 ... | reverse complement strand
ATTAGGTGTGTCATTGACATGTCATATTACCGATTCGCTATTGACCGCTCAAGAAACTCACTCATGCAAAGATATTGTTAAAGGGTATAAAGGATACGCTGTTCTTAAAGTATCTTTGGAAGACGTTAGGCCCTGGAAAATAAAGAACGGACAAAGTGCTGGTAAATATATGGCTTTTATTAAGGCCAGCGACAGTAGTTGCCAACTTGATAATATAGTGGCGTTTCCAGAAGTGTATAATCAATACTCTTATTTATTATCGCCGGGAACAATTGTATATATTACGGGTAAGGTCTCCGAAAAGGGATCGTTTACAATAGAAAGAATATATGAGCACACACAATAAATTTACAGACTTTTTAATTCGTCATAACTACATATTAAAAGTTGTTGTGAGAGAGGATAATGTAAGTTGCTCTTTTGAAGATAAGCGTTGGGAATATCAATTCAAATCCAATCATCTAAATGATCTATTCTATTTGAAAACCAAATACGAATCCGGAGAAGAAGAACTTTTTGTTTCATCATCAATACTAAGATGGTATATATTCTTAGATATTCTCAAGTTTTGCAGAACACATAAATTATCTTATCATATCATAAAATATTTTGACGAGAAAGATGAAGAAGGTGATTTTGAAACATTATTAAACATTAATCAGTCAGAAACATCAAAAGAGAAAGAAGAGTTTTTGTCTAAGTATTTGCTATTAGGCATGAATCAAGGCGACTTCAGCCATGAAAAAGAGATATCGGAAAAGGGGCTATTACATTCCTGGAACATTTTAAAAGGCTTATTACTATGAACGTATGGATTATTGGCGGTAGATTAACTAAAGATCCCGTAGTCAAGACTGTTAACGACAAGGAAATTTATAACTTCTCGCTAGCCGTCAACGAAACAAAGGATAGTACGCTATTCGTTGAGTGTGATTTCTGGGGATCTAGAGGTCAGTTTTTGACAAAGTTAACTAAAGGGACTTACTTGACAGTCCAGGGAAGATTCAAGAAGAGGGTCTGGACAACAAAGGAAGGCGTTGAAAAGACTGTTATTGGATGCAATGTGGACAATGTGTTTTTGGGAAATAAGGTGGAAAACACACCGAAACGCCCAGAGCCGGAAGTACGTGTAGAAGAACCGGATGACAATAATGAGGCGGAAGAAGACGACATTCCTTTTTAATGGAGAAACAGTATGTTAAAGGCAAACGAAAGATATGTAGTTATAGAAGTAGAAAAGAATCCCAATGTTACCCCAGGCGGAATTGTTCTGCCGGAAAATGCCGTTGGTGGGTCTAATAAGGGCGTTGTTGTAAGCGATGGAGATGCCGAACTATTTGAAGACGGAGAAGGGTTTGTTGGCCGCACTGTTTTCTTTCCGCTATATTCTGGAAATAAAGTTCAGCACGAAGGAAAAGAATATTTGGTATTGAAGTCTGAAGATATTTTAGCGTATGTAAGCAAGGATTAATAGATGAAAAAAAGAATATTATTCGTTAGCGAGTTCACCGGACTAAATACAGGATATTCTGTATATACTCACGAATTAATTAAAAGACTACACGCCTCTCAGAAATACGAACTCGCTGAGTTGGCGTGTTATTGCCCCCACGACTTTCCAGTAAACACAATTCCCTGGAAGGTTTATCCTAATTTGCCAAATCCGAACGATGCACAGCAAAGGAATATCTACGAAAGTAATCCTGCGGCAGAATTTGGTGAATGGAAATTTGAACAAGTATGTATTGAATTTAAGCCGGATATTGTCTGTTCCATCAGGGATTTCTGGATGGATGCCTGGATTGATATCAGTCCGTTCAGGAGATTTTATAAGACGGTAATGATGCCAACGGTTGACGGGACTCCGCAACACGCTGACTGGATTGATCTCTATAAGAATACCGATATGGTTCTGGCGTACAATGATTGGTCATTAGAATTACTACGTAAAGAGGGTGGGGGATTAATTAATCTACATAAAAGCGCCCCTCCATCAGCGGATTCAGAACACTTCAAATTTGTAGCTAATAAAAGAGAGCACAAGTCCAAGCTTGGTATCGATCCGGACACATTCATTATTGGAATGGTTGCGAGAAATCAACGACGCAAGTTATATCCGGATTTGGCAGACGCTTTCAAACTATTAATGTCTAAACTATCGCCGGAAAAGAGGGAAAAGACATTCCTTTATTGGCATACCGCGCATCCGGATCTCGGGTGGGATATACCGAAGTATATTAAAAACAACGGCTTATCCAGCAAGATCTTATTCTCATACGTGTGTCAGAATTGCAAGTTTTTCGCCCCTTCGTTTTACAAGGATGTTCGCACGGTTTGTCCTAGATGCAAAACCGGTAATATGGTTTTCCCGTTCGCTCAAAGCGGCATTAATCGAGAAGAGTTGGGTGTTGTCATGGGGCTGTTCGATGTTTATGTCCAGTATGTAACCAACGAAGGGTTTGGTTTGCCGATAGTGGAAGCTGCGTTCTGCGGCAGTCCAGTGTTTGCTACTAACTACTCCGCTATGGAAGACACATTAGAAAAACTATCTTGCTTTAAGATCAAACCAAAAACATTGATTTACGAGTGCGAAACCGGCAGAAAACTAGCTATTCCGGATAACGAAGACTTCGTTGACCAATTATATACATACATGAACTATCCCGAAAGTATCAGAAATAGGTATAGAAACCAAGTATATAATCTTGCGAAGAAGTATTATTCATCGTGGGATGAAATCGCTAATATATGGATAGAGGCTATTGATAAAACGCCAAATAGCAATATACAGTGGAATGCCCCTCCAAATATCATCAATGGTATACAAGAAATACCCGGTCCAGAACAAATGCCCGACGAGAAGTTTACTACATGGGCTATCAAGAATGTTATGGGTAACGTCTCGCTGGCTAATAGATTTATTGGTCTAAAGATGTATCGAGACATCCTATGGGGAAGAACTAACGACTCCAGACCGGAAGCTATTTATGGAGATATGAGCCAGTTAGGTTTCAGGCCGAAATACGCCCCTATGGATAGAAGAAAGCTTGTTGAAAATCTGAACAGGTTTAGGGATAAGAATAACTTTTGGGAGAATATAAGATGGCAACAAATTGGAGGAAATAAATGAAAGTATTATATATAGGAAATTTCTACGACGATACCGGCTGGTCAAAACACAATAATGAATGCGTGCTCGCCCTGAATGCCGCAGGCGTCGATGTTGTCCCACGAAACATTAAACTAAATAATGTGCCTGGAAATCCTCCCGCAAAAGTTGTTGAATTAGAGGAGGGGTCTGACAGGAATCCGGACGTGATTATACAGAATGTACTTCCGCATATGTCCAAATACTATGGCGGGGTAAAGAACATCATTCAATACCAGACGGAAACCAGTAACTTCCGGAAAATCAGGTGGCAGGACCACATTAACATGATGGATGAAGCCTGGGTATTTTCAAAGTATTCGCGAGAAGCATCCAAGTCGTCTGGAGTTAAAATACCGCTTAATATTGTTCCGATGCCAGTCGATACTTCCAAGTTCGGTAAAGATTATGGTGTTGTATCAAACCTGAAGGAAAGCGTGCCCAACAACGCATTTATCTTCTATACGATTTCGGAATTTACTTCCAGGAAGAATATAGAAGCATTGCTTAAAGCATTCCATTCGGAGTTTCATATAACGGAACCGGTTTACCTATTAATTAAAACATCGACTAATGACCAGCAAAGAATTAGTGGTATTATTGATGGCGTAAAAAAAGGTTTGAAGATTTACGACGATCCAAACAAGTATAAGAAAGAATTGATTGTATTTAACCATTTGCCGGAAGAAGAGATCTATAAGATACATCAATCATGTCATGCTTTCGTCACAGCCAGTCATGCTGAAGGTTGGTGTTTACCGGCATTTGACGCTTTGGGTTTTGGGAAACCGGTAATAGCTCCGCGACATACTTCTTTCGTGGAATATCTGAATGACAAGAATTCTTATTTGGTTGATGCGTATGAAGATATTTGTTATGATGCTCCCGATACATTGCCGGAACTTTACTCGGCCAGCGAAAATTGGTATAACGTATCCGTACTGTCCTTGAGAAAGCAGATGCGTGCTGTATACCAACAGAAAGACGGTGAGGCGGCGAAGAGAGCATTGCAGGGGAAAAAAGATATACTGGCTTACGATTACAAAAACGTCGGTAAAATTATGAAAAACTATTTGGAACAAATAGTATGATGGAAAATCTACTACTTAAATCAGAAGAGGATTTCGAGCTGTTTAAAAAGAAATCCAGTAATACAGACCAATTCTATAACTCTCCAGAGGAATATCCTTGCCTTATGGTAAATGATTACTATAAGGTGAGGCATGAAACTAATGAACTAGGTCGATTTGGAAAGTTTATATACAGGCGGGATGTTTTGGATTTAATGATACCGCAATTAGAGGATGTAAATGTTTAATAATAAGAAGATTCCAGAAGATATGTACGATCCGCATAGAGAATATCAAAGAGCTATTGAAGCATATTACGATACAAGAATGAGTGGTCATAAAGCCGATCTAAATAATCCGCCAATTTTAGACGATTTCTTTACAAAAGAAGCTAGGGCTAAATGGAGATTAGAGCAAGATTGGAAAGACGATAGGAGGATGGGATGATGAGTAAACTTACAGCTTTAATTGGATTAGCTCGCAGCGGAAAATCAACCTTCTCGCGAGGCTGGGAGGAAGAAAAAGATCCGGATGGTTTAACGAGACTTGTTCTTAATTGCGATCAAGTAAGGCTTGCCCTTCACGGTCACAGGTGGATTGGTAAAGCCGAACCAATGGTTAGCGCTACTTATAGCGTGATGATTAATGCGTTGATACTGAATCCTAAGTTGCATATATTACTGGATGATACACATACAACAGTCTCAAGCGTTCGTAACGTGCTTAACTTAGATCCGGACGCAGAGTTTATTTATATTCCGTGTCCGGTAGAAGTAGCTAGGAAAAGAGCTATAGATACTAATCAGTCTGATTTAATTCCGGTAATTGATAGAATGTATGACAATCTTCAAAAACTATGTTGGTATTCACGCCATCATTGGAAATGTGATATAGGACATAGAGATGATTATGACGACTTTACGGTAAATGTAGAAAATATTAAATTAAGTATAGAAAAAATACGTTCAGAAGTTAAGAGGGTTAAAGAATATTCGGATAGGGCGGTAAAATGAAAACACCAAAACCATGTTGTAACAAAATGCCGTATTACGACATGATGATAGCTATGCATCCAAAAAATTCTTATGGATATGTATATTGTTCAATCTGTAATAGGACGGTTCATAGCTATAAATCATTAAGTCAAGCAATCAGTAATTGGAATAGAAATAGAAAGGTTAATAAATGTCAAGTCCAGTAGGAAATATTATATCAAGAGCACTACGCGGAGAAAAAGACAGGGTAAATGTAATTACATTCCCGACCCACGAGCGATATCAGTCTAACTTAGCTAAGTGTAATGCTACATTCTATATGATACATGGCACACCCGGCGTAAAAGAAAACGGGTGGTTGTCGCAGTACGCAAACATGCCTCGCAATCATATCCTGCTACCAAAATCACAAGACCCCCTGCAAACCCTTCCGCCTGATATTGATTTTCACTGTGTTCTCGCACAACACAAGTTTGGTCAGTGGCAAACGAGTAAGCAATTATCCAAATTATTACACATCCCGTTGATTTCTCTGGAACATACATGGTTCATTCCTTTTTGGGATGAGCAACGTAAGCAGGAGTTAAAATCTTTAAAGGGCGATATAAATATATTTATCAGCCCGCAGTCCCGCGAAGCGTGGGGATGGGGAGAAGATGAGGCGGAAGTAATTCTACACGGCGTTGATTCTGATTTGTTTAAGCCGATGAATCACGTCCAAAAGAAACACGAGGTTATCAGCGTTGTTAATGACTGGATTAATCGCGGAGATATTTTGGGTTTTGATATATGGCAACGAGTAGTTAAGGATAATTTCAAGTGGTTGATCAGAGGAGATACTAAAGGATTATCAACAGCACCAACAAACCTATTTGAACTTGTTACCAACTATAACGAATCTAAAGTATTCTTTAACACTTCTAGATATAGTCCGGTCCCTAGCGTCATGTTAGAAGCGATGGCTTGTGGTATTCCGGTTGTTACTACGGATAACTGTTTAATTACAGACATCATCGTGAACGGATATAACGGGTTCAAGACGAACGACGAAAACATTATGCGGGAAAAGATTAGGTGGTTGCTGGATAATCCGGAAGATGCGAAAATTATCGGCGAGAATGCCAGGAAGACTATTACGGCTAATTTCGGGCTCAACCAGTTTGTTACTAGCTGGGATAATGTTTTATATAGGGCGGCTAATATGCGTTATGACTGGAGGTCGTGATGTCAGACCAAACCCTACTAAACGATATACTGGAGCGGCAGGATTATATTCTGGCAATACTAGTTAAGATTTGTGAAAAATTAAATATAACTATAGATATTAAATATACGGTGGAGGAAGATAATAATGAAACTTAATCTAACAATTAATGGCATAGCTTTGAACGGATACCTGAATTTAGATCCGTTAACCCAGCCAAACGACAAGTCGAAAGTCCAGCACTCCCTTGATAACATAGACGATCTGGTGGATAATAATGAGTGTGAAGAGGTTTTGGCATATGGAGTTATCGACGTATTTCCTGTGGAAGCAAAGAGAGATAAATTGGTCCATTGGGCGTCTAAAGTAGAACATAATGGATTTTTTATATTTAGCGGAACAGATATTCGCAAGGTAACTAAGTTGATATCTGACGAAAGAATGGACTTGAGGAATAGTAACGCCGCTCTTTATGGAAATCCAGCCGCTAATCCGTGGACAACAAAAAGAAGTTTGTGGACATTAGAAGAGGCCAGAAACGCCATACTTTCAACCCAGCAGTTTAATATTGTCTCAATAGAATACACTGGAATCGACTATGTTATTAAGGCTAAAAGAATATGAGCTTAGAAGTAATCATCAACTACACTGAAAAATCGTCCGAAAGCGAATTAGACAAAACGCTGAAAAGCATACAAAAGTTTAACGTGAATCCCACAACAGTCAGCGTATGTGTTCATCCTCCGCATTATTTTCGCAATAAGGATAGGTTTAGACGAAAGCTGAACTTTTATTTCGGCGATAACGTCAGGTGGAATATGCATCTACTGAAAGATTCTTTGGCGGTTACGAATGTAATTAACTTTGCGGCGGAAAAAAGCAAAGATAAATATTACTTGTTTATGAATTGCGGATATGAAATCAAAGATGATATCGTAGACAACATTAAAGAGAAAGACGTTTTCTTTATAGATCCCGAAGATGATCAATATAATGGATTCTTATGCAATGTAGATATACATAAGTCTCTATTAGGATTCGGCGAAGAATATACATTAATGCAAAAAGTAGAGCATAAAATAGAAATGATGGAGGAAGCGATTAGAAATGCAAAACGTAAATTTGCCTAAAGTTGGTGTTATTATATGTAACTATAATTATGGTCAATGGATTAAGGATGCTATTATAAGTGCCGTACAACAGGATTATCCTAACAAAGAAATATATGTTATAGATGACTGTTCAACGGACAATACATTAGAAGTGATGAAACAGTTTCCGGAAAACACAAGCCCGCCATTAACAATTAGCGATGAGGGTTTGAAAGAAAAACACTGGCTAACCGTAGGAAATACTAATATATATTTCATGGTTGCCGATCGTAATGGTGGGCCATCTCGCGCCAGAAATATAGCTATCAGTAAAGCCGCTGCACAGGGCTGTCAAGTTTTTGCTATTTTAGATGCCGATGATATTTGGCTCCCCGGAAAATTATCTAAAAGTGTTGCCAAGATCCTGGAAGATCCTCAAACGGTTGGTGGCGTTTATACAGATTATCTCCATCTAAATACGGAAACAAACACTTTAACATATGAATCCAAAGAACCTTATTCAAGACTTAGATTGATTAATGACTGTATTATTCATAGTGGGTGCGTGATCAATGGATTAGCTCTACAGCAATGTGGAGTATATGATGAAGACTTGAGGGTTTGCGAGGATTACAACCTATGGTTGAGGATCAGCAACTTTTTTATGTTTGTGCATATCCCGGAAGAACTTGTAATCGTCAGGGTCCAGCCTAATAATAGCACAGTGACAGTGGACAAAGAGAGATGGCAGAGGGATTATTATCTAGCAAAACAAAGGGCGCTTGGAGGTTAACGTGGGAAGATTTATAGCACCGGCAAAGAGGCAAACTATAGATACGCCAATAGACGTAATTTTACTGTCTGCTGGTCAAGGTAGAAGAATTAAATCTTTTGGCTCTAAGTCTCTTTTTAATGTGGGCGGGAAAAGTTTAATAGAGCATCAGGTGGAAATTATTTCTAGCACCATGCCGCACGCAGATGTTATTGCTGTGCTTGGTTATGAATTAGATAGGATATACAAGGTTGTTCCTAATTCCGTAAGGGTTGTGGAAAATACCGAGTACGAATCTTCTACCTCTACTAAATCCGCGATGATTGGGATTAGGGCTTGTGCCAAAAATGACGTACTTATTATTAACGGCGACATCTGGTTTAATAATAAAGCTTTAGAAATAGTGTGCGGCGAAACTTCGGTATTGGCCGACGAAGAACGTCAAATAACAGACGATAAAATTGGATTAGCAACAGATCGCGGATATGTATCTAACTTTGGTTTTGGTATGGAGCTTATGTGGGGGCAAATGATATATCTGCATTCTGGCGATATTGATTTGTTCAGTAAGATATGCTACGACAACAAGCAGGAAGTTATTATATCTGAGGTCTTCAATACGATGATATCTAAAGGTTGTGAAATTAAATGCGTCACTCCTAACAAGTATAAGATAGTAGAAATAGATACTGTTAGGGATTTAGAAAGAATTAAATGAGTGAAGATTTAGTTGGTGAAAAATGGGGTAGCTACGAAGTCAAAGCTAAACTGGATTTTGAGGGAAATAAAGGCAGAACACTATGGCTGTGCGAGTGTAAGTGCGGAAGAACAAGGCATGTTACGACAAACGACGTTAAGAGAAGAAAGGCTAAACAGTGCTTGAATTGTGCTAACAGAAAGTACGTTGGCAAGATTAGCGGTAATTTTTACTGTCATATCAAACATAGTGCTGCCGCCAGGAAGCTTGATTTCGAGGTTACGCAGGAAGAATTGTGGACTCTTTATTTGAATCAAAACGGAAAATGTAAACTCAGTGGAATACCTATAGATTTTGCCGACACCATGAAAGAACACAAAGAAGAAAGATTAACTACCGCTTCATTAGACAGAATTGACTCTAGTAAGGGATATGTAATCGACAATGTACAATGGTTACATAGAGACATTAATATGATGAAGCAAAGATTTAGTCAAGAATATTTTATTAATATATGCAAACATATAGCGGAGAACAATAAGGATGATTAAGTTTTTAATACAACAAGGGGCTGGAGCTAATTTCTTTATCAGGTCGGCGTGGGTAAACGCTCTTTCAGCAATGGGTCATCAGGTGGTTTACTGGAATGATCAGGAAAAGTCGGCACTGGATATCTTCTATGAATTTCGCCCAGACGTTTTCATTGGGTCTACGTGGCAACTCAATTCTGCTTTGGTGAAGGCTATTATCAAATATCCGCAGATAAAGGTTTTGTTGTGTGCTAATAACTGGAGCGATAACGACGAACAAGTTAAGGCTTTGTATCCAATCGAATTCGCCAGCGACAACGAAAAGAACTATGTTAGACAATTAAAGCAGGCGGTTGGAAAACCGGATTTTGTTCTGTGTCAATATCATGACAAATACGCCCAGGAAACACATAAGTTATGGAAAACACTCGACTGTGAATTGTTCGGCATGTTGCTGTCTGCCGATATCACGGAGTATCAATTAACTACTCCGGACAAGAAAGCCGCATCTGATGTTGTGTTTGTTGGCGGATACTGGCCCTACAAAGCTAAACAAATTGCCCCATATCTATTTCCATTAGCGAGGGTCGATATTAACCTTAATATGAAGGTATTCGGATTTGGTGCATGGCCCATTCCAAACTTTCTCGGCAATATTTCGTCTCAAACCGCCTCCCTTATGTATTCTTCCGCAAAAGTATGTCCGAATATTTTCGAGCCCCATTCGTTGGATCTCGGATACGACGTTAATCAAAGAACATATCAGGTTGCCGCTGCTGGCGGATTCCAGATTTGTCAAGATGTCAAGAGCGTAAAGGAAGACGTTTTTCCTAATGGAGAAATTGTATTCGCAAACGACCCAGAAGATTTTATATCTAAATGCTTACTATATATACAGAGTCCAGAATTGAGGCTGCCGTATATTAAAAATAGCATCGATACAGTATATAGATATCATACAAACTTTCATAGAGTTGCCAATATACTTGAAAAGATTGGCGAGAACGCAGAAGCAGATAAGGCTTTAAATATTGCAAAAACTACTTATGATCAGGTTGTTGAAACTGTGAATTCGGACAGTTTTGACCAGGGTTATTTTGGACTATTCAAATGAAACTAACAAAAGAAGATTTAAAATATCCGCAGATTGATGCGGCTTTTAGATACATATATGACATGATAGATATTTATAGCAAACACAAAGATCTTCAAGACGGAGATATCTATGAATTTGGCGTTGGTAGCGGCGCTAGCACAAAAAAGATTCTTAAATATGTTAAAGACAATTTCAATACATACGATATGTTCCCATATGTTTTTGGGTTTGATTCTTTTGAAGGGCTACCGAACGAAAATGATGGAGTAGAAGTATTTAGTAAATTCGCTAAAGGATCTTATAAATTTGATAATACCAGTAATTTACAAAGCTGTACAACTCTCATACAAAAGGGTTGGTTTAAAGATATTCAATATACTAGCGATATGGGTCCGGCATTATTAGTTCATATCGATTGTGATCTATACGCCTCTACGCTGGATGCTTTCAAGTTCCTATTAAAGAATAAGCTTATTGTTAAAGGGACTTTAGTGGCATACGACGAATTCCAGTCAACAAACGATCCATTATCAGGCGGGGAAAGTAAGGCCCATCTGGAGTTTTTTCAGCCAAGCCTGTGGAATGGCGGCATGGACTGTATAGAAATATGGCATAACATCTATCGGGATAAAGATACTGGACAGAATATTAGGCAGAGTTTATTTGAGGTTATATAATGAGACATAGAGATTTTTGTTATTGGTTACAAGGTTTTAATGAGGTCCAAAAGCCAGAAAACGGACTAACTAAGGAACAGTGGGAAGAAGTAAAAAAGCATTTGGCGTTGTGTTTTAATTATGAAAACAATTACCAAAGAGTAAGTTTAAATGATTCAAAACCATGGAATGATTTATTAAAATACGATTGGCCTCCAGCGAGTTGTTGATATGAAAGTAACAGACATAGATAGAACAGTATGCCTACTCCACGAAGATCGGTATGAAAATAAAACATACATATCTAATCTCGCGGGGAAAATTGGCATCAGGGTGGAGTTTTTTGTCGTGGGTCGCAAAGACTCTAAGTATAAGCTGGACCGCGTAGATAATCACTCGTGCAAACACGCTAATATCAATCTGTCTCATCAGGCGATTATACGTAGTGCTAAAGATGATGGATGTAAAAACATTCTGGTACTAGAGGATGATATTACATTCACGAAAGACTTTGCGGAAGTTTTAGATAAGATTGATTTTGACCCCAACTGTGCCGGTATTAATCTGGGTGGTTATGCCGACTATCCGAAAATCCAGGATAGATATTATAATATGGACCAGTTATTAATAACGCCGCATCGTATGTGGGGTCTGTTCGGAACTCTGATCAATCGCTTTGCTTTCGACTGGTACGCCGTGTATAATCCAGACAGCCGTTCATCACCACTAGATAACATCCTCAGCGACTATTCACAGGATAGAGAGTTAATCCTGACAAAACCTATCATCATCGAAAGACCGGTCTTTGGACTTACAATCGGCCAGTATAAACCTTCTCCGCTTTATGATCAGGCGATGAAGGAAGGACGTTTGTGGAAAGACGAAGAAGTACTTTCAGAAATGTTTAATAAATCAATTTATGGAGCAAACAATGTCATACGAAGAAATGTCCCCATTATCCGTGGTAGGAAACGATTTTTTACCTCATTGTACAACATCGCAACTGGTAGATGAAATTAAGTTATTTCGTAAAGCATTGCAATATTGTTATGACCAACGCGGCGACGACAATTGCTGGATGGATTACAGACATTTATTAATGAGATTTTTGCCTGGATATAATCCGGCTACAGATGATGTTGTTCTAGATGCTGAACAAAGAAGAAATTGCGATAATTTTATCAATTGCTGGCAAAAGGGCGAAGCATGGGATTGTTTGGGCGGTGATAAAGGTAAGACAGTAGAAGCTAGATCAATAGGAACTTTGGACTGTTTAAAATGATTAAAAATATTGCCATTATGATGCTTGATAAAAGATTATATGAAAGAAGTTCTTATCTACATAATAATATTGAACAATTAATGGGGTATGATCTTGACGTATGTACTATAATAAGCGGAGACGGCGTTCGTTTAAAAGATCAGCCATACTATAACGTAGACCCTAATCCAAACGACCACACCGACATTAGAACGATTGAATTTCATAAACAGTGGCATTGGGGAACTGGCGTATCTGCGTGGAGACATTACTGTGCATTTCTAACTCATAAACAAATCATAAAACTAGCTATCAAAAACAAGTGGGATAACTTCCTTTTATTGGAGGATGATGCAGTTTTTACTAGTCGTTTCTATGACGTGATGGAGAAGATATATCCGCAGGTGCCTAGCCAATGGGATATTATTTATCTTGGATGGCATGCGTTCGAGTACGATAATCATCGCCTGTCTGGTAAAAATCTCGAAATAGAGAATGAATATAAAAAAACTGGATTAGCAAAACTAGAAACAATACAACAGTGCGGAGGTCTTTTTGCCACTTGGATCAACTCATCAATGTATAATAGAATATTGGCTATGCCTCCAATAGCTCCAGTAGATTCGCAACTAAATTATTATCGTAATGAAATAATAAGTCTGAATGTCGTTCCAATGGCTATGTATACAGCGGGAGGATTTAGTCATTGCGAGAATACATTTATTGAGAGAGACGTATTATGAGGATACTTTATTACACTGTAGCTGATCAAGACGTTAATACGATGTCAAATAGTATAAAGTCTGATTATATGAGCGATTTATTATTTCACGGAATGAGGTCATTGTTTGGAGTTAACGTTGTTGATTATCCAAAAAAGAAGCATATGTATAAGTCCTGGCTCGGTAACACTTCCGAGTTGTGGGGAAGGGGATTTACATACGCTAAAACATTAGACGACATCAATTTACCGAGAGGGTGGCAGCCTAGCGATTTTGATGTAATTATTTACAGTGTTCACCACACAATACATCAGAATCCAGCAAAACTATATGAAATGCTAAGCAGTATTAACCATCCAAAGAAAGTTGTAATAGACGGACACGACTTAACGTCTGGATATGATTTTGCTCTTAACTATACGCCGCATGTTTTTAAGAGAGAGATAGTAGACGATAATAGTAAGTTTATACCCATAAGTTTTGGCATACCTAAAGAGAAGGTTGTTTGTAATCCAGGATTTAAAACCCAACCAATAGCAACAATAGTACCGGCAGATCATACACATCCAAATAGAAAGACCCATGTATTTGAAACAGAGAGCGACTATTATAACGAATACCGTAAATCATATTTCGGAATAACAGTGAAAAAAGGCGGCTGGGATTGCGAGAGGCATTATGAAATTTTGGGGAATGGATGCATACCTATCTTTGGAGATATCGAGAATTGTCCCAAAAACACATTAACACATTTGCCAAAAGAACTATTAAAAGAAATTAAAAACTTACCATTTCTAAGATTACCAAACAAGGTTTTCGACAAGAATAACATAGATTTAAATCACAAATATGTAGACGATCATATAGATGTTGAAACATGTAGTCATATTATTAAAGATCTGTTAGGCTATACAAAACAGTATTTAACTACAGAAAGTATCGCTAGATATGTATTAGAGAAGGTGGTATGATTAAAATATTTATAGCATCAAAAGACAGAGCGTGCCAATTAGATCTTTTATTAAGGTCTATAGAACTTAATGCCCCAGGCATGTTTGAACCAACAGTTTTTTACACGCATTCTAACGGCGAATATGGATTAGGATATTTGAAGCTGATAGATAAGTACAAAGATAAGTGTAATTTTATACTGGAGAATAATAACGCAAAAGACACCCTATACGATTTTTTTAGGACGGCAAACGATATTGTTGGACTTTTCACAGACGACTGCGTGTTCTACAGAAAGGCAAATTTTGCGGAAGAAGATATAAGGTGGTTTTTGGGGAAAAAGTCTGTATGGTCTTTCAATCTTAGGCTTGGTCTTAATATTAACGTAGTGGATTATGTACGTGGGAAATCCTGTCCACATCCGGTTTTTATAACGTGTGGAGATAAATTTATAACGTGGGATTATAGATTTGAAGACAAGTTCAATTCTTACTTTGCTTTCCCGACACCTTTTGATGGATGTTTTTATAACAGCGGAGATCTACTTAGTTTGGCTGACGGCGGGCATTTCGATAGGATTATATTCTGGGAAAGACTTATTTGTCATAATGGTAGACAGCAACAGATTGATAAAAACATTATTGTAGCTCCAGTGCAAAGTAATGTGTTTGCTCAACAAATTAACTCTAGCCACGAGTATGGTCACTACACAAATAATACATTTAACATATCATTAGATACATTGAACAAAGAATTTCTGAACGACAAAATTATTGATATTAATAGTATGGATTTTTCAAACGTGAATTCATGCCACATGGAAATTCCATTCAATTTTAAGGAAGTATGAATGAAAACTATAAAAATGATAGATGATTCAGAACGCTTCGATGCCTGCCACCGCAAATATAGACGTGCGATATATAACACGCTTCTGGAATTAAAGCCTAGATATTGTTTCGAGATCGGAACACACATCTTTCAAACCGCAAGTATGTTCTCGAAGTATTTCGAGGAGCAGAATGTAGACGGGCATCTCATCACATGTGATATATCTATATGGGGAAAAGATGTAGCTCCTTATAGAGTACACAGAGTTATGGTATATCCTCATAATGATGAAATCCAGAAAAACCACGGCAATATTGAAGTATATCATAAGGACTACAAGGATCATCTCGATACTTCTCTCGAAGACAATATCAAACTTCTCCGCGAGAAAATGGACGAATTGGGTATCGAGAAGTTTGACCTGGCGTTTATTGACGGCGACCACGAATATCAAAGCTTCTTCAGAGATTTGCAAACCGCTAAGGCCCTCGTTAAAGAAGATGGGTGGTTAATTATCGACGATATTGAAGACCCCAACCATCAACAAATTGTAGCATATCAGGAATTAAAAGACCAAACAAAGTTCTACGAGTATGAAGATTGGAATCCTAAGCCGGGCATTGCTTTAATTAAGAATAGAGATTTTATATTATGATATACGAAAATATAGATGGATGGTTTGACTATCAAGACGTTTATGATGAAGCAATAAATAAATATAAAGACTCGGGACATTTTGTTGAGGTTGGATGCTGGTTAGGTAAATCTGGTTGTTACTTATTAGAAAAGTGTTTAGAGCTAAAGGCAAATATAACCGTTGATTTTGTTGATATATGGCAAGGAGAAAGTAGATCAGAACATCAGCAGGAAGCATTAAATAAAAACGGGAGAGATTACCAATATAAAGAATTTGTTAAAAATATAAGTTTGGCAGACCCTAATTATAATGGTAGAATATATACATCTAATTCTATTTTCGCATCTCAACTATATGAAGACAAATCTTTAGATTTTGTTTTTATAGATGGTGATCATAGATATAAATACTGTTTAGAGGATATAAGGGCGTGGTTTACTAAAGTAAAAATAGGAGGTATGTTAGCTGGACATGACTATAACAACGAATTCAATGTTATTAAAGCGGTGAAAGAATGTTTTGGAGATCGTTTTAGAATAGCTGGATCAAAAGAATGTCCAACGTGGGTATATGAAAAGGGAGAAAACGAATTTTGTCAACCAAACGCGGTTCGTTATTCTAACGGTAGAATAAAGCAATATAACTATTATGGGATTTTTGACATAGATAAAGCAATGCAAAAAAAATTAAATGCAGGATTTTATTTTGATTGTCGTATCGCTCAAATTATATTTTTTGATGGCAGATATATACATACCGATAATTATCATCATTCTTTTGGAACAATAGACGATGAAGATATAAAGATGTTAATGAAAAACAAGGATATGGTGCTATAATGGATCAAAATGAATTATTATTTAATGAAGTTTTATCTAACTTATTAGAAACTAGCGACATTAATGTGATGGAATTTGGTGTCGCTAGTGGTAATACTGCGTGTGCTATATTAAATGTGCTTTTACACAGAAATGTAACTGTAAAAAGATATATAGGATTCGATTCTTTTTTAGGGCTACCAAAAGAAGAAAATGGAGTTCCTATACATAATGATTGGTCAGTTGGAGCTTTTAATATACTTCATGAAAACAGAAATAATAACAAAATATTAAACAAAGCTGATACAACAGAAGAAGCTATCGAACACTTATTTAATAGATTAAAAGGCTATGAGAAGCACGGTATTAAAGTAGATATAGTAAAAGGTATATATCAAGATACACTTAATTCCGAAACATTAAAATCATACGAAATAGAGCCAGCAGACTTTATACATATAGACTGCGATCTTTACATTTCTTCTATACAGGCTTTAGAGTTCATATTTTCCAATGATCTATTAAAGATGAATGGTATATTAAGATATGATGATATGCGAGGATGCCCTGATGATGGCGGGGAAAAAAGGGCTCATAAAAAAATACAGGAAAAATATCGGCTGATGTTCAATTCTCTGTCTAACGATGCGTACATTTATACAGGAAAACAAATATGAATTTTTCTACCGTAGAAGATACCTTTCCGTGGATTGACTCGGTTATTCCTAAAAACGGAAATTTGATTGAATTCGGTGTGTACCACGGCGACTGCATGGCTCGTTTAAATATAGCAGCAGATAGTATATGCAAGCCATTTAAAGAAATTTGGGGGTTTGACAGCTTCGCTGGATTACCGGAAAATAACGAAGGGAATCCGGATTGGGTAGCTGGGGCATTTAACGTAGTTAGAGACGACGATTTTGATTCTGCCGAACAAGCAATGAAATTTATTAGAGCGAGAGTTGGTCGTGAAGTTAACTTTGTTAAGGGCTGGTTTGATCAAACAACAACGCCGGAACTAGGCAAGAAACTGTCTGGTTCAGCTAGTTATATTCATATTGATTGCGACCTATATTCTTCTTCCGTTACGGCTTTAAATTGGTTATTCAAGTATAGAGTACCTAAAGTATATTCTATTATCAGGTATGACGATTGGATTTCAACCGCTTATAATGCGGGGCAAAGATTAGCTCATCGGCAAATCGAACAAAAATACGAAATAGACTTCATGCAACTTTCTGAAAATGTGTTTATGGTGAGGAGTTATTAATGGGTTTTCAACATGCGGGACAAGATGGCTGGTTTGATTTTGAGGGTTTTTACAACCACGTTGTCAATAAGTTTAAAGACGGCGGAAAATTCGTCGAAATAGGATGTTGGTTCGGAAAATCATCTTGCGGCCTATTAAGAAAAATAAAAGAAATACAGGCTAATATCACGGTTGATTTTATCGATACATGGGCTGGCGAACCTAACGTAGAATATCAGAAAAATATCATTAAGGATAATGGTGACGATTATGTATATAATTGTTTCCTACATAATATTAAAGAGGCCGATCCGGAATTCAATGGGAAAATACATCGTTTAGAATCCCAACAAGCGGTATCTCTATACGAAGACGAGTCATTAGATTTTGTGTTTATTGATGACGACCATTCATATGAAAATATTGTTAAGGAAATCCCTTTGTGGCTCGCTAAAGTTAAAAAGGGCGGAATTCTTGCTGGCCATGACTATGATTTCGGAGACGTGAAAAGAGCGGTACATGAACTATTGGGAGAATTACCAGAACAACAAGGACATGTTTGGTGTTATCAAAAATGAAAGTATTCATACCATCTAAAGATAGGGCTTCTCAATTAGATTTATTATTAAGATCTATGCAAGAGAATCTACCCAATATTAATTTTGACGTATGCGTTTTATATAAGATGTCGTCAGAAGAATTTGGTAGAGGGTATCGCAAGCTATCCCAAAATAAATTCGGTAATGTATTTTTCCATCTGCACGAAGAAACAGATTTTCAATCTCAGTTTACGGATTATGTTTATCAATTTCAAGATGATAATATTATGTTGGTTACTGATGATTCTATATTTTATAGGGAATCATTAGCGACAGAAGACGATATTAATGAAGTTATGGACGAAAAGGTTTGGTCCTTCTCTTTTAGGCTTGGTTTAAATACTACTACTCAGTGGTACAGAAGCGGTTTACAACAAGACCACCTAGACAAGCTTGGCTATCAACTTGTTAGTCCATACCGCATTTCTTCAGAAAAATATATACGCTGGAACTGGAAAATGAGACATCCGTTTGAAAACTACGGATATATGATGTCATGGGACGGGCATATATATAATGGATCAGATTTACTTCTTTTGGCTCAAAAATACTCATTTTACAACCCAAGAACTTTTGAAGACAGGGCTACAAAAGACATGTCTGACAGATCATTAGTTACAAAAAAATATATGGTGGCCCTTGAAAAAAGTTGTCTATTCGTAAATACAATAAACGCGGTCCAGGAAGAAGCCCCTCCGTTTGGCGATAAATATCAATGTTCAGCAGAAGAACTAAACAAAAGATATCTCGCGGGAGAAGTTATCAGTATGAAACCATTTCGAGGTTTGGAGTTGTCCGGATCTCATGACGAAATCCCCCTGGAGTTTGAAAATGGAGATATTTAATACGAGGGAGGATCTTATTCGATTTTGTTTAAATGGGGTGAAAAGAGCGGCTGAGATAGGAGTAAGAGATGGCGATAATTCTAGATTTATATTATGTAATAATGATTGTCTAGTGAAGCTATACGGCATCGATATTAGATATAGCGAAAAGGTCGGAATTAACGATAGTAGATTTGACTATATGATCATCGATAGTATTTCTGCCGCCTCTAAATTTCCGGATGAATATTTTGGATTTATATATATAGATGCGGGTCATTCGTACAACGACGTATATAATGATTTAATGGCATGGTATCCAAAATTAAAGAACGGAGGATTTTTGGTTGGCGACGATTATGCGATGATGTATAATCCAACAGAAGGGCAATATGGGGTCGTAGAAGCTATTGAATGTTTTATAGAAAATAATAATAAATCACTATATATAACGCAATACGGATACGTTGATAAAAACAAAAGAATAGAAATAGCAAAAGATGTTGGTAAAAAGGCCGAAGATAATCTTTATATTGTTCATGACTATTTATTTCCGAACGATCAGACCGGAAGAAAACGAACCGAAAATTTACATATACCTAATTGGATGATTATAAAATGATAATGTATAAATCCCCGTTCAGGGTTAGTTTATTTGGTGGCGGAACAGACTATAGAACATACTTAGAAACAAATGATATAGGTATGTGTATAGGGTTTGCTATAGATAAATACTCCTATGTTAGCGTAAGAGAATTGCCGCCGTTTTTTAAGCATAAAATAAGAGCTATCTACTCCGAGATAGAACAGGCGAATAATGTAGATGAATTAAAACACAACGGCATTAAGAACGCCCTAATCAAGTTTGGTCTTAGCGACAATAGTTTGGAAATCCACCACTCTTCTGATTTACCAACAAAAACTGGACTTGGCACGTCTTCGGCATTCCTGGTTGCACTTTCTGCCGCTTTATATGATTTGAAGTTTAACGACGCTCCAACTAAAACGTTCTTGGGTGCCGTTGCGTCTGCTATCGAGCAAAGCTATTCTAATGTAGGCATGCAAGATCATTACTTTTCGTCTTATGGAGAGATGGGAGAGTTATGCTTCCACGGACTGCAAAAGATCGAATACGTTAAATACCATCAGGACGTTAGGAGTTTATTTGAGAATAATGGACTGCTATTCTTTACCGGTATAGAAAGAAATGCGTCAGATGTTGTTGGCAATTACATTAATAAAATTCCAAACGATGAAAACCAATCCCAAATTTTTGATATAGCCTCCCAAGTAAGTTTAGCTATTTATAGGAATAAACTCACTTTAGCTAAAGCCGGTCAATATCTTCATGATAGTTGGGAGTGCAAAAAGAAAATAGACCCTAGTATTTCCAATGATAAGATTAATTATATTTGCGACGGATGTTTAAAATTAGGAGCTATTGGTGTAAAATTGTGTGGTGCAGGATTAGGAGGAACTATCTACCTATTATCAGAACCTAAGTTTCATAATAAAATTATAGAATTTTGTATTAATGAGGGATGTATACATATACCATTTAATATATCTGAATCAGGAGCGACTAAAATATTATAATGTTAGAATATATAAATAGTTGGCATATTATAGGAAAGCAAATAGTAACAGAAGGTAATAGAAAACGGACTAAACTAGTATGCGTATGTAAATGCGGCAATAAAAGATTAATAAATAAAACACATTTGTTACAAAACAAGGCTAGTAAGTGTTTACAGTGCCATAATAAAGATCAGCTACAAGATATTGTTGGTAAAAAATTCAATAAATGGTTCGTAGAAGAATATATTGGTAAAAAAAAATATAAATGCCGTTGCGAATGTGGCGTTGTTAAAGAGTTGTTTAGAGGAAGCTTTGTTTACGGAGATTCTAAAGGATGCAGAAGATGCAATAATAGGAAAACATATTGTGGCGATATTAGCATGAATAGATTTTATAAAATTAAAAGAAGTGCGGAAATTAGAGATATAATATTTAACATTAATGTTGAATATATATGGAAGTTATTTTTAAAACAAAATAGAAAATGTGCTTTAACAGGAATGGAAATACATTTTGCAGATACTTGCAGAGAAGATAAGTATGACGTAACAGCATCTTTAGATAGAATTGACAATACAAAAGGATATATTGAAAACAATGTACAATGGTTACATAAAGATATAAATCTAATGAAACAAAAATTTACACAGGAAAAGTTCATACAATATTGTAATATGATATCTAAACAACACCCGAGGGAATTATGAAAAATAAATTTATCTGGAGAGAATGCGAAGCTAGAGATTTAAAAGAAGAAATCGGTTATAATGATATTATCATGGTGTCCGGATTCTTTGATCCGCTGCACGGTGGTCATATAGACAATATTTGGGATGCTACAGATTGGGCGTCTGATCACAGTAGAGTTGTGGTTGTTGTTAACGGCGATAATGCAGCAAGACGTAAAAAGGGTTATGTTTTAATTCCGGTTGAACATAGGCTAAAAGTGATTTCCGCAATTCGCGGAGTTGATTACGTCATTGATTTTGATACAGATACAATGGTAGACGCTATTAACATTCTCAAGCCCGCCTGGTTTTTTAAGGGTGGTGACAGGCAAATGAAAAATATCAATCCACTGGAAATAGAAGCGGCGAAAGAACACAACTGTCATATAACGGTTGGCAAAAGATCCGTCTCGAAAACAGGGTCTAGTTCCGCCTTTTTTCATCAAGCGTGCGTTGATTATACGTGTAGATGTTCAACATAAGTCATAGGAGTGAATAATGGGATACAAAAATCACGCGGAAGAATTTCAGCAATTGGTGGAGGAAAGAATGCAAAAGGGAAATAATAAAGTTCTGGTAACGGGTGCGGCTGGTTATCTGGCTAGTTCGGTTATCGATGAATTGCTGCAAAAGGGGTTTAAAGTTCTTGGTGTTGACAATAATTTTAAGCAAACATGTGACACACTTATACCGTTTATAAGTCATGAGAACTTCTCTTTTAGGCTCGGAGACATTACCGATGAAGAATTCGTTAAGGGGTTATATGACGATGTTGGCTATGTTGTTCATGCCGCAGCTATTGTTGGTGCCCCTGCGTGTAAGAGATACAAAACATTATCGAGCCTAGTCAATGTTGGCGGCACAGAGAATGTAATCAAATACAAACCAAAATACGTCAAGCTTGTTTATTGTAATACCGGCTCTATCTACAAGGGAGGGTTGGGAATCTGCGATGAAAATTCCGTCGTAGATCCGCAGTCACACTACGCAAAAACCAAGCTGGAGGCTGAAAAAGTCGTCCTGGCAGACGATAATACTATATCGCACAGGTATGCAACCGCCGCCGGTCTTTCTCGCACAAACATGAGGGTTAATCTACTGGCTAACGATTTAACCTATCAGGCAGTAACGAACAGGACTCTGACAATATTTGAAGCTGACTTTATGAGGACATTCATTCATTGCCGCGACATTTCTTCGGCGATTGTCTTCACTATTGAAAATTTCGACATTATGAAGGCTAAGCAAAGGGTTTATAATGTTGGGGACGACGCCCAGAATTACACAAAGAGGGATCTCGTCAACATGATCAAGGAAAAGACACATTGTCACGTCAGTTTCGCCGAAACCGAAAAAGATCCGGACCAACGTGATTACGGCTATGATTCTTCCGCTTTATATTCATTTGGATGGCGTCCAAAGTTTACTATGGATCAGACTATTAATGAGATCATGAAAGCAGTTCCTATTTTAACTCCGTGGGATAAATATAGATGATCAATGAAGAACACAAAGAAATCAATGCGAATATCAAGAAAAAACCGGACTGCACTCAACACGCTTTATGTCATTGTTTATGTCACGGCGATCATGTTTCTGGACCTATTGCTAAGCATGTAGTAGCTTGTTGTTATAAGTGTGAAATTTGCGGATTAAATGTAGTTTTTGAGGGGAAGCCTGATAAGTAGTTCATCTTGCGGTGTATATTGTTATAAGTGATACCTTTATACACCGTCAGGAGAATATTATGAAAAAAGATTTGTCTCATATTACAAAAGAATTTTTGGCCGAAGAACATCATGTAAAAGACAGAACTATCAAAGAAATAGCTAAAGATGTTGGCGTTTGTAAAGAGACTTTATATAAAATTATGGATAGATTTGGAGTCGAAAAAAGATCTAACGGGCATCGTAATATAAATAACCTTAAAGGGAAAAGATATGGATATGTCGAGGTTCAAAACTTTATTAGCGGGACTAAGAAGAATACATATTGGCTATGTAAATGCGATTGCGGGAAAATCTTTAGATCTGATCGTAGAAATCTTAAAGCGGAAAAAGTACATAGTTGTGGATGTAGAGGGAAATATGGAGGAGAAGTTCCTGGATATCTCTATTCCTGGATAGCAAAATCTGCTAGAAAAATGAATAGAGAATTTAGCGTTAGCTACTCTTATTTGTGTGAACTTTATATAAAACAAAATAGGTTGTGTGCTATATCTGGATTACCAATTGTTTTTGTTACAAAGGGTGATTTAGCTAAAGGTATTAAAGGAACAGCATCTTTAGATAGGATTGATTCAAAAAAGCATTATATTGAAGGCAATGTACAGTGGACTCATAAGCATGTAAATAAGATTAAATTAGATTTAGATTTAGAATACTTTAAAAAGTTATGTGAAACTATTTATCTATATAATAAAAGGAAATAATATGAAAGAGACCGTATTGATAACGGGTGGCTCATCCATGATTGGAAAACAATTAATACCAATTTTAAAATCAGATGGTTATAATGTATTAGCTCCAACAAAAGACGAAATGAATTGTATGGTTTTACAAGCCGTATACGATTATTTTGATAAGTACAAGCCAAAATATATTTTTCATTTAAGCGGTTTTAACGGAGGAATCTCTTTTAACGCCAAGTACCCGGCAGACATTTATTTTCAAACCGCCTGGATGGCTCTTTCTGTTTTGAGTGCCGCTAGTTTCTATAGCGAGAAGGTTGTTTCGGTATTACCAAGCTGTGCATACTACCCAGGCAAAAGATATGTTAGACAAGACGAGTGGGGCACTTCTTATATAGCTAATGATGGAGTAGCTGACATATTAAATGAAAGAAATTTTGAGTCTGGAGAACCTCATCCTAGCGTAGCTTGTCACGGACTCTCTAAGAGAATCCTATTCGACTACTCCCGTCAGATGAACAAGCAGTTTAAATTTAATGCTGTTTGCTGTGTTCTAAATAACTGCTACGGGCCTTACGCAAGACATGATGAGCCGGAACGCCTTAAAGTTGCGGATAATTTAATTCAAAAGTTTTGCGATGCTAAACAAAAGAAAAGATCTACTAAGTTAGATATTACAGACAAAGATCCAGTTATCGTGTGGGGAACAGGATCTCCCCGTAGAGAACTATTATTCTCAAAAGATGCCGCTGAAGGTATTTATAAGGTATTCCAGCATTATGACAATCCGCAGGAAGTTATTAACGTTGGGTCCGGAACCGATGTTTCCATAAAAGATCTCGCGGAGAAAATTAGGGATATTGTGGACCCGGAAATTCAGATTGTTTACGATACGTCGAAGCCGGATGGCCAGATGAAGAAGTTATTTGACAACAGCAAGATGAAGGAACTACTCAGGTGGGAACCAAAGACAAGTCTGGAAGATGGTTTGAGGGAAACTATTGAGTGGTATAATAAGTTTAGGGGGTACGAGGTATGAAATATTTGGTAACTGGAGTCGGAGGATTTGTCGGTAAACATATCTATAACAGGCTTATAAAAGATATTAAGGATGATACTATCGTTGGTATCGACAGAAGATCTCCGTATTCATTTGAAAATCACCCACAAGGAACCACAGACCATTTTATCTGCAATTGCCAGCTTGATAGTGATATGTGGGTTAAAAGATTGCTATCATCTTACAAACCCGACGTTATATTCCACTTCGCCGGTTGTGCTACTGTTTCTTCTCCCGCACAAAAGATATGGAAGTCTAACGTTGATACGACCTTCAACCTATTGGATACAATAAGTAGATTGGATTATAAAAAACCTCCGAAATTCATTTTGGCGTCTTCTATTAATGCCGCCTATAATCAATCCCCTTATTCCGCCAGCAAACTTGCGGCAGAAGCTTTGGTAAACGCATATAATTATCAAGAACATGTCATTGGGATGCCGCTTCGATTCTGTGCGGTTGCAGGCGCTCATAATACACACGGAGCCGTGAGAGACATTATTAAGAAAATTCTTACAGCGGACAATCCGGAAGTCTTTGGTAATTATCCAGGCAGTCAGAAGCCATTTCTGTTTGTAGACAATCTGGTAGATATTATTTTAGATATTACGGAAAATTTAAATACCGTAAACTGCTTGAGATGGCCAGCCATAACCATAGGACCACATGACAACGTATCGATTGCGGACATTATAGAAATCGTGAAAAAATATACAAATAAAACAGTAGATGTGAAATTTAATGGTCAGGGTTGGAAGGGCGATATGCAATACGTTTCTACCCCGTATGATAATAGCCTGTCCAGATACTCTAAGTACAGACCATTACAATCTTATAAAGCGGTAGAAGCAGCAGTAGTTCAAACTTTGAAGGAGGAATATAGTGAATATTGGAATAGTTTGTAATAACGTTGGCCCATCACAGCTAGCATACTATTTGATAAAGACGGGCAACGAATTTGTAAAAACGGGAGATGACGACTTGGTTGTTTTCTTCTACGAGTTGATGCCAGAATGTATCAAGCCTAATTTTGCCCTCATGAATTTATCCGAGGCATATGATTATAATGGCGTGCTAGTTGCTACAGATATTAATAGCGCAAGTAGGATTCTGGAATATCCAGGAACCCAGGAAAAATTCTTCTACCTATGGGATTTAGACTGGATTAAATTACCGCAAAAACAGTACGAGAATCTACTACAGGTATATAAAAACCCAAGATTGCCGCTCATCGTTAGAAGTAAAAGGCACTTTGAACTAGTTAAAAACCTTTGGCAAGAACCGGTTGGTATTGTAGAAGATTGTAATATTGGGCAACTAAAACAGGTTATTGAAAACAGCAAGAATGTAGAGGCGTAAAATGGACCCCACATATATTATAAGAGAATATCAAGCGGGAAAATCTCCCTACCAAATCTCGGAAGAATTGAATACGATGGGTATTAAATGCTATGCTAACCTTGTCCGCAGAACTCTCCAAAAACACGGAATTGTGCTTCGCGACAAGAGTAATGCACAGGAGAATTCCCTAAAGAGCGGTAGAAGCAAACACCCCACTGAAGGCAGGAAGAGAACTAATGCGGAGAAATTAAAGATCAGCGAAAAGGTTTCGGACTCCTGGAAAAATTTAACCGATGAAGAACTTATGCATCGCCGTAAAATTTCCAAGGATAAGTGGGATAATATGACGTCTGCCGAAAGAGAAGCCCTTAGATCTGCTTCCGCAAAAGCTATCAGAGAAGCGGCAGAAACCGGATCTAAGATAGAAAAGTTCCTTTTGTTTAAACTACGTAATCTTGGTCATCGCGTGGAATTTCATTCAAAAAATCTACTTTCTACACAGAAGTTGCAAGTAGATTTATTTTTGCCGGATTTAGGTACGGCTATAGAAGTTGATGGTCCGTCTCACTTTGAACCGGTTTGGGGAGAAGAGGCATTATTTAAAACAATGTTGGCGGATCAAGAAAAGAATGGTTTATTACTTGGGCGTGGTTATTGCGTGATTCGCTTGCGTACAAAAGCTAAGAATATTTCCATTGTCTATCAGGAGAGATTGCTTGAGAAAGTCCTGGATGTACTGGATAATATATCGGCGCGTAAGGGAGTTCTACCTATTGAAGAAAGGCTGATTTATGTCGATGATGAATCGTAGAAATATACTTCAAAGCGGATTATGTCTACCGTTTTTACATCCTATTAATTTAAAAAGAAGGAAAAACCGTTTAGAAAAAATAGCGGATCGTATAGAAGAAGAGGCTATCAAAAATCTATCCGCAAAAAACCCTATTATTCAAACGCTTAAAAACGTAAAAATTTATGATGATATTACTAGATATAAGTTTGGACATTCTTCTTTTTATGGATGGGTTGAAGTAAAACTTTATGGAGTTAATCCTTATGTTTTTGAACGGTATAATATAGATGTATCAAACACGGGATATAAAAACTTAAAAGAGTTTATTGATGATTGTAGATCTGCTGAATATGCTTTTTATTATGATCTAGATTTTCGTTTAGATGAAGCTGACACAAAAATTGTTTTAGATATACTTTGGAAAAGGGCTGGATTTAAGGGGTATAAAAATGAATCGTAGAGAATTTGTTAAAAAAGGATCATTAGTAGCACTAGCCGCTTCTTTACCGTTTACAGCTAGAGCCAATGTAATCAAAAAAGAACAGAATGTTTTCGAGAGAGTTTTCCAACCAATTCAATTTGGTCCAGGACAATTGCCGAAATTTCCACTTAATTGTATTTTGTCAAGAGATGAAATCAACTATGCAACATACGTTAGCGTATTAAATGGGCGAGAAAAAGTTATTGGCGGCGACTATGTTTTAGTGCCAACGCCTTTCAATAATAAAAAGAAAGCTTCGGACTATGATTACGGCGCTGTGTTGTTAACTGCCGGTCTTAGTAGAAACATGCTCGTATATGATAGTAGCTGTGACGGAGATTATATATCTAGAAGATTACAGGCTTTATTGAGCATGACAATTAGACGTAACTACGGAAGAAAAACAAAAAATAGACTAACAGATATTTTTATTCATGAATCCAGATTTGTGGAAAACCCATCCGATAAAATTAAAGTTCATAGGGTCGGTACGGAGATTTGGAATAAAGTAATAAGCATTTACGAAGATTTTCCAGAAATTTGCCTTAATAATAAAACAAATCTTGTTGTTGGCGTATCAACAGTAACTCAAGAATTTGTTAAACCAATTAAATCGGATGGAAGTTACGGAATAGCAACTTTAGACAATAGAAACATTATTCTCGGTGCATTCTAATGGAATTTAAAAAACAAGGAAATATGTACGTTGCTGAAGTAAATAAGGAATTAACTACAGAAGAGTTCTATCAATTGTTTACCGAAGCTATTCGATTATTTTTACATGGAGAAAAAGATGCCAAGAGGAAGACCTAGAAAAGTCGTGTCTGAAACGCTTGAAAAAGATAAGAATTTACTTGATGACATGATTGCGGAAGAGGACGATAGTAGTGTTGAGGAAGGGCCTAAAAGACCATCAATGTCGTCTCCGAACTGGAACGATTACGTTTTATCTCTTTTAACGGACAACGAGTTTGATGAAAGAGTCATTGGCGTCAAACTTCCAAAAACAGATGGTTTAGCCAGAGTTGCAAGATTACTATTTGATAAAATTCTAGAAAGCGATCCTGAACCAATTAAGGTTGATAGAGACTTTGTGGTAATGAAGCACAGGATTGTCGTGATAGACGGTGAAGATACATTATCATATGCTGGTATTGGCGATGCTACACCAGATAATACAGACCCGCCATATGATAAGTTCTTATCTCCAGTAGCTTCAACACGCGCTCGTGGACGTGCTTATAGAGATCTATTAGGTCTTAAAAACGTTCCTGTGGCGGAAGAATTGTCAGACAGGGCGGAATCAGATGTTATGATTACTTCGGCCCAAAAAGCAGCAATGAAAAATCTGTCGCTTCAGCTTAATATCGATTTGATGAAATTCGTTAATATGGACGGCGACACATATCCGTCACTGGACGCGATCAATAAAAATACGGCAGCGAGAATGCTAGAGAAGTTAAACGGTTATAAGGCTAAGAGAGAAGACATTAGAGTAGATATTTTAAAGGGAGAATAAGAGATGGCAGCATTAGTAGTTAATTATAAGAGCAAAGATGGTAGATTTACAACTCAGTTTAGTGGCGACGGTCTTAATCAGATCTTCGAGTCTTTGAGCAAATTCCAGGAAGTGTTTGAAAAGAATAATGTTTGCAAAGCTTGTAATTCGGCAAATGTATTATTCAATACCCGTAAAGTCCAAAAGAGCAAATTCTACGAAAAGAAATGTGCGGATTGCGGTGCCGCTTTAACATACCATTCCAATGAAGAGGGCGGCGGTCTTTATACTACTTACAAGGATAAGTGGGAAAAGTGGGCTCCGGGAAAGCAAGACGATGATAAGGGAGAGGAAGAGGAAGCCCCGAAGAGAGTTACAGGAAGTAAAAAGTGAAAATTCTAAAATGCGACCAATGCGGTTCTGATGGAAAAGACGTTAAAACATACACATATACTAAAAAATTTATGTCTGTTAAAGCAGAATTACCAGAACATTATTTGTATTCTGGAGGCACTTATGTAAACGTGCCAGAAGTAAAAGAATTCTGCGATAACTGTGCTACAAATATTCATGCATCGTATAAACATTTCCTTGAAGAATATGTACCGTAAACAAGAGAACCCGGCTCAAAAGGCCGGGTTTTTTGGTTGTTGTAGACAATTTTTGGATTGTTTATTACAAATATTCGCAAGAAAACCAGAGACCAAATAAAGTCTTACTACCAACCGAGTTGGGAGATGCCGAAATAGCAAAATACCAGTCATGCTGTACATCTGATGTTGCCGCACCATTTGGAGCTAAGCCAGATGTACCAGGAGAAAACCCATTACCATTATAAAGAAGAGAAGCGTTGACATAACTAGAGCCATAAGGATTTTCCCATGTTGATAAACCGGAACCACCTGCAACTTGTGAGGTATTGGGATGTACGATGTGAGACACAAAACAAGTAACGCCAGTAGGAGCATTGCTTGTGCTTGTTCTATCATAAATATATAGTTTTGCATTTTGCGTTCTTACTGCCGTAGCATTAGTAAATCGAACATTTAATGTTGATTGATAATTTGGCAAACTTTGTAAAGCCACGTTAGTTCCGCCAGAAACCTGTCCAGAACCAGGATGAACATATTTAACGTTATTACCTTGTGGGCCTTGAGATACACCATTACCATCTGTGATAAAAGTAGTATCTTGATAAGAACCAACAGCAACGCTATTACCGAAACCGCCAGTACCAAAAAAACCTAATCCAGATCCGTTTAGATTATTAATTGGTTGGCTATAACCACCAGTGAGAAATTGTAGTGAAGGCATTTATAAATCTCCAGTTATTTTTAAAATCTTATCATATAATACACCAAAAAATTAACAATCGGTAGAGACAGGACGCCATATGTTTTTCAACGGATCATAGCCACAAATTACCCTAACGCCACTATCTATAGAAGCATTAGTTCCAGTAAAGAAGTTTTTGATCATAATGGTTTCGCCAGTTGGCTTATCGTTATCTGTATAAATATTCAATAATCCGGTTCCTCCAGGATTAATCTTTGCTCCCTCAACCTTCCCGCATAATATCATTCCAGGAGATGCCCAAACACTCCTGAATTTATCCCAGCGGACATCAAGAGGAGCGGTTGGCCAATAGATGGATTTTTGCAAATATCCGGGATAGAATTCTGCATTACTACTATTAACAGGACCATATAGATTTGGTACAAGGCCAGATACTCCAGTTGAGCCAGATCCCAACACGTGAGACACTTCCATGAGATTTCCGCTATTAGGAACGGGATTACCGAATAGGTCATAACCCCATGCGTTAATAACAATCGGACCCTTCAGGCTAATTACACTAACATTATTGAGGTCCACCTTTTTAGCATTCAAACCAGCGTACTGACCGCTCACGACACCGAGAGCCCACAATATATCGGAACCATTCTTTAACGGATTTAGCTCTATAGAAGTAATTTTATTCTGCGGAAGAAGATCACCAGTGGGTGGAGTTCCGTAATATGGCAAATACGGGTTTTCCGAATCTGTTGTATACGATCTAAATACAGACTCTAAACCAGCACATGCACTACTACGGAATATTCCGCTATTATCTACTTTTATATTAGCAACGCTTTCGTAGTGTGTTTGTGTGGAAACGTTTGGTATAAAAGCATCGGCAATATCGTCATAAACAAGATTGCCAACAATAGTTCCGTGAGGGCTTTTTACCTGCATTGCGTATGTATATTTAGCAAACTGTTCTAAACCAGCACCGACAAGACTATCTACTGTAGATGCTTTAGTATTCTTGGCTATAACCAGTTGACGAATAGATCTCCTTAATTTCTGGTAAGCCTGACCTATTCTTTGCAACCTGTTTGCATTTTCCCGCGAGAATGCTCCAACCCTGTTGACAAATGTTTCCATTACATACTGAGTTTTCACACCTTCCTGCGGATCAATAGAACAGGAAATTGTTGTTAATACAGGACCACCGGTTACTAAAACATCTCCTATATTGCTAGTAGGAGCACCGGCAAGGTTTATATTGGATCTTTCAAGGACTTGATTACCCATTGGTATGTTCTGGATCTTGGCAAGAGCGGCCTGATTCATCAAGTCGTATCCGCCATAATTCCAGGGCACTAGAGTTTCGTCCTGTTCAAAGTTTGCTTTTCCATCCGCTCTATATTTTCCCCAAGGCCCATAAACATATTGATTACTCTTTAGGGCGACAGCAACTCCGTTTGGATAAATAGCCGGTGGATGAATAGATATCGGATAAGATATATTCCTTGTAGCAAGATTGTATCTCATAACAGCCGGATCAATATTCATGATATCGGCAACATCAACATAATTACCCAAATAATCGTCTTGTTGAGCAAAAATAGCATTCGGTATTGTAGCGACGATAGCTGGAACAACTCTGCCGCCAACCAAGGTAACAAATAATATAGGAGATCCTCCTCCCAATACCCCCGCCTGTAAAATTGGAAAGTCAGACCCCTGTTCAAATCTAGTATATATTTTTGAAGCTGGTTCGTATGGATCAAACTGAACTACAGAATCAGTCATTTCAGAATTTAAGTTAGCCCTCACGATTCTTTTAGATATAAATCCTTCTTCAGTGAGAGTCCCAACTATAGAAAACGGATAAAAAGTATTTAAAAAATTAAACCTTAAAAATGGATAATATCTATTTGTAGAATCTAAAAAGAAATTTTCATTTACATAATTTAAGCCTAATGGCAAACTTCCTTCTGGAAGAAATCCGGCATCAGCTAATTCGTAACTCGTATAAACATTGCCAACATCAGTAATTTTCAACTGAATAGAAAACGGTAATAATATTAAGAACTTTTTACCATAATATGTTTCAGCGTATTGCTTAAGGAACTCATAAACAATAAAGCTTTTAGCTATAGGAGAAACGGAAGCTGCCGCTAAATTACTAGTCATTCTGGAAACGTGTGTAGCAAATAAAGTGCCATCATTAATCAAATCCAGCATTGTCATTCTGGTTAGTTGGCCGAACAAACCGATATTTACACCAAGGCTAAATGCGTCCGGAGCAGGGGCAACAGCACCTTCAATATTTAATAAATACGCCATGGTTGGATTATACTTACGCATGTAAGCCGCCCAACAATCATAACTAGCAAGCACACATCTCATCTCTAAAACGCTAGAAGTCCATGAAGGCTCACGTCCAACAGAAGCTAAAATATCTCCTACAGGACTGGCATTTAAATTCATCATCAAATCATCGTCTGCATAATATGGTCCCCAATTATATGAAGACCTTGGATTGCTTTCCGACTTGATTCCAGTAATTGGTTTGCCATCTACATCAAATCCCCAGAACGGTATGATTGCTGGATTAGAGCTATTAGATTGTTCTAGAACAGTTAATGTATTAATTTCGCCGCCAACAAGCATTGTCTGAGTAATATCTGATCTTAATTCAGTCCCGTAGTTAGCCGAATTTAAATCGTTACCAATACGAGATCTAATAAAAGGAGATAACTGGCCTAGGGTCGGCTGTATAACTCTATTTACGGTTTTAAAACCAATTGTATGCGGACCAATGCCATCACCTAGAGTTAATGTAACAATATAATCAACACCACCGTCCTGACAGAATTGGGTAATTAACTCCAGCAAATTCCAGTTAATAACACCGCCACCAATTCGGTAGGAATCAGGCGGAACAGGAAGGTTAGATAGGTCTAGACGATATAGGTGATTACGGTATACGATATAAGATCCGAAATTAAGATAGGCTTCCGGAACGGTATTTGGTTTTGGCACACTGTTAGTAATAGTTTCAAGCGCCGCTCTTACTCCATTTGTACCATTCCATAACAAACCGGTTTCGTTAATATTGGAGTTACCAAAGTTATTACCACCGTCTTCCAGGTATCCGAAAACATTAACTATATTACTTATATTGAATGATAGGGCGGATTGAGCGGTCGCATTAAAAGAACTGTCATTAACAGGACCAACATAGTTAGACATAATAACCTGAACGGCGTCTAAAACCTTTGTTGGCGATGTTAAAGTAACAGTAAATCCAGGATTAGCATTCGTCGAATTTTCCTGATCGCACGACTCAATTAGTCCATCAAATATGAAATCTCCAAATTGGAATCTGACTGGCGTACCTATCATCCTGCCTTGAATATTCTGAACGTTTTCTTCCTTCAGCCAGAAGTCGTCTCTATTATCGGGATCACTTTTATCTTCGTACAGTAATACATCTAATTTTGAAGTCTGTTCGTTCCAACCCGCCGATACCTTAAATGAGGCGATTGTAGCTCCTAAAAATTTTGTTTGCGTAAATGATGTTGGCATAATTAATTAACCATCTTATGTGGACATATCTTTTCTTCTGTTTGTGCTCTCCCGCAATTGCAATTCCAACACAGTATCCTAAAAGTATCTGGAAAGTTGTTTCTTTTTACATATTTATACATATTGCCGCTTGATTTATTATTTGTTGTTTTCCTGTGTGTGTAGCCATCATTATTAATATGATCTAATGTCAAAAAGAATTCGTTACTTTCTCCACAACACTCACATTTTCCGCCATAGTGACTAAACACTTCTTTTTTTAATTTACGATGACATTGTTTAATATAGTCGTGTTTAATTTCTTTATTACGTTGATAATAACCTCTATGCCACTCCCTTAATTTATCGTTATTTTTTTTTCTATATGTTTTTGCTTTTTCCCTCATTTTTTCCCTGTTTTGAGAATAATAGTATCTATCATATTCTGAACGAGATATATTTGATCTTAAATAATTTTGTAAATCATTTTTTATAGCAAATTCTTTACAAGCATTACCCGCTTCATCAACGTCGTCAAAATATCCTAAATGGATTCTTTTACCATTCAATGTAATCCTTGCCCACCATTTTCCTATAGTTTTATTCCAACTTACTCCACGGTATCCAGACGTATTTCTTGGTGATGTACTCATATAATACTTCCATTTTCTTGAGACTGTAATTATTATATATTATATACACCATTATTCGTATATCCATGAGACATTCTTCTGGAATCTTCCATTAATCCAATCCCACGTTTCATTATCTTCCTGTACCCTGCCGCCGTTCGGTGCTAATTGATATACATATCCGTCATAGTTTGGCTTTAAATTAAATGACGCTAATATGTTAGCTCCACCAGTCGGACCAACCACAACTTCAATATTTACCGTCCTTACCTTTTCCGTAGTTGTGTTAATATCCTGAATAATCGGACCTATAGCTCTACCAAGGATAGGTATTCTAGCCACAACCTGAACTCTTTGATTGGCGTTCTGTTCAGAAACCGTGATTGATTCAAAAAGGGCTCCGGACATAAATGGAGCCGGTTTATTATTATAGCTATAGTTATATGTAATCGTTGCCGCATTCTTGTATTGTTCTACGTCCTGAGTTACCGGAATAGAGTTGGGTATATTTACTCCGCTATAATATGTGAATATTCTACCGTATATATTAGGCTGTGCTACCGTATTCCAGTAGTTTAGCGCGTTTGTAAATCTCTGGTCGCGACTCAACCCGTTTATATTTAAACCCTGAATGGTGCCATTAACAGAATAAGTGGTTCTGCCGTCTTCCCTATTAAAATTGCGGTTAACCCTGTATTCCTCCTGGATGGTATCGCTAAATAAATTATTGTCGTTTAAACGATTATTAAACTCATACGAATATGATACAAATCCTTCCGCTTCATTAAAGTCAATGCCTTTAGATATAGGGTTTTGCCTTAAACCTAAGCCGGAAGCCTCTGGATAAAATCTAGACAGGATAATCCTGTTATATACAAACGGATCAGTATCTACCGTATTAAAGTAAGACCTTGCTCTTGCGAACGGAGCAGACGGGTCAATATCTCCATCATACCTCCTGCCCTTAATATTTCCATTAACAGAAAAAGATACTTTATAATCGTCTGGAGAAATCTTTTTGCTGATTGTAAACGTTTCAAATACGCCGCTAACAGCATAAGATTTATTATCAAATGAATAGTTATAATCAATTGTTCCGTCGATAGGGTTGATATCATAAGTAGCCTGAACAGCGTCCACGTTTAATGTAATTCCAGTTACGCCAATGTATCCAGAAACCCTGGAATATAATTGAGGTAAAGCCTGACTCCACATCCATTGTGCCGATTTAACTCTTTGATCGTAATCAAATAGATTTGTACTATAACCAACAATCCTACCCTGAATAGCAGCGTTTAAAGTCGTGTATGGTTCTTCTGATATTCTCCTGACTGACACCGAATAAACATCTGTTCCGGAAGTCGGACAAAAAACCCAATTTTCCGTCAACGTATAAGAACCACCAATTTCGTCTACGTTTTCATTTCTAGAAAAGTTGAACGGAAGAAGTCCGGTAAAGTTAATTGTACCTAAACCTAAAGCGGAAGAAGTAACAAGGCTACTCACGGAAATAGTGGAAAAATTCCCAACACCGGCATATCCAACACCAAGCCTATTGAACACGAAATCTTTAGCTCTTTGCCAAGGATAACCGCTAGGATTACCAAGTGAATCGAAAGCGTTTTTACCAACGGCGCTCAATGTATGGGAAACATTATACGTTCTCTTAGTTTCGCCCTCCTGAATCTGCCAGGTTTCACTTGCATTACTAACTAATTCATCGTGGGTGGGTGTGTTGCTAACCGGAGACCCATTTAAAAATAAAAGGTCGCACTCCAAAACAATGGTGTATTGGCACGTCTGCACCCAAATGCCATCCGGGAATTGTATAGATCTTAATCTTGGCTGACATTTTAATGGAGCATCACCGTTCGGAGACTGGAATTCCAGCCATTTACCATCTTGCGAAAATAACGATCTTAAAGCCTGTTGTTTGATTTCAACAGCGTTCAACTTCGATCCAACCGCTATTAATTCATCCGCCGGATAATTTGATCCTTGCCAGAATAATCCATATGGACCTCCCCAATTAGGTCCGCTTAATGTACCATCTTGAGGAGAACCCTTATCAGAAACAATAGTTCCGTTCAAGGTCAATATATATGTTGTACCAATTTTCCTACCGTCCGGAGCCTGAATTACTTCTTCAGATACGGTTACTAACGGTGCTGGTATTATTTTTGAGCTATTGTATATAACTGGCATAATTAAAATCCATGAGTGTAAAGCGTGCTATTTAAAGTTGTATAGTTTGCCCCATTAATATATAATGATAATCCCGATACAAAAGATTCTTTTCCAGTCAACGACAATAGAATACCAGAACCATAATTTGTTAATCCTTTTACATTTAATGATATTCCACTACTATAGTTATACACGCCAGCAACATAAAAAGGCACGCCGCTTGTTATATTAGTGTTATTCTGAATATATAAGCTAACCCCCTTTTCGGAGCCGTCATTAGCCTTTAAAAATAAATTCATATTACCATTATAAATAGACGCACCATCCATAACGCCATCACCACGCACATACAGCTTGGTCATCTTTCCGGTAATCGTAGCGTTATTATAAACTACAAGACTAGTATAATTATCTATTCCGGAAGCAAGGTTGGGTGCTTTCAGGAACAACGGCATACTCAACAATCCGGTTGGGGCGTGGTAGTCTTCACCATTGCTAATAAACAAAGGCATTGATTCCGCAATACCATACCCGTATAAATAAAGCGGGGAAACGTTGTATAGGCCAGACGAACCCGGAGAAGAGGCTGTTATAAATAGAGCTAACGACTTCGTAGATGTTCCCGGAGGAAGTTGTTTTACGAATAATCCTAGCTGGTTGTGTTCTTCGGTTTTTCCGCCAATATATAGCTGGACAGTGTTTGTGTTTGAAACCGACGCTGCGGTAAAGAATGGTATCCCCGTAGAAATCGTTTCTTTACCGTAAACATATAGGCTGTGTTTTAAATACTCCGTCTGCCCTGGAATAAACAGTGTTGGGCCATCTTCTGTAATCATTTTGGCTGAAGTATACAGAGGAAACGCAGATGCGGATGTTGTCGCCGCACTAATATATGACGGAATCCCGGTTGGATAAGTTTGCGAAGAACCGATATATAGTGGTATTGTAGAAATATGAGTTGTGGGATATCCAGTCATATAAATACTAAAACCGCTTACGGCAGTTGTGGAAGAACCGGTATATAGACGCATTCCACTTTGCTGCGTTGTATATCCGTAAACGTATAATAATAGACTCTTGGATTCTAGACCGCCAGGAACATATAAATTAACTCCAGTATTGTTAATCGTAGCAGATCCAATATATAAGGATGTTCCTGTATTGTATGGAGTAGATGCCGAAATATATAGTGGTTTACCGCTTACATAAGAAGCTGACGCACTTGTAAATAAAGGTACTCCAGTAGCATAATTGACGGCAGATATTGTATAAAGATTAACACCGGAAGATTGAGTATTAATGCTGTACGAATATAATGGAACCGTATTATATAATCCAGAAGAACTACCATTGTCAGTGGTCCACATAAATAGCGGAACCGGCGATGTATTTGGTATGTTATATTTATATAGAAGATAATTAGTAACCTGATCTACCTCCGTCTCATTTAATCTTCTGGAGTATGCCGCTATCTCTGCTATATCTCCGTTGAAAAAATCGGTTGGAGAAGATGTAACAACAGTAGCCCCAACACGCAATCTATTATTGATAGACTGAGACATGCTGGTTGTATAAGCTCCGGTCAAACTTATTCCATTCAAGCCCCAAACAAATCTATCGTCCGTGGTTCTCCACCTGTCAGACCTAACAGACCACTGAAATAAAGTATTTTTAATACCGGTGCTAGATGTAGTATATATTGTTACTCCTTTGTCTTTACCCCATCCATAATAAAAACCAGATGTATTCCCCGCATCGTTGATACCAAGCAGAAAGTTGTTTTTAGCACCAACCGTAGGACTTCCGGCATCGTCATTATCATTACAAAAAATAGCTTGTTTTATATTAGAATTACTTTTATAGACAATAAACGCTGTTAAGCTAGAAGGTGCCAAAGTACCAAAATAACTTCCTGTTCCAGCTAAATAATCGTTAGACCCATCGAACCTAATAACAGGATACCCATTCAATTGTGCGGGAACATATACAGGGCAGGTTGTGTTTGATGACGGGAGTATAAACGATAAGTGATTTCCACTTCCGCTTGAGTCCTGCCAGTTGGTAACAACTCCGCTCATAGATAATGATAATGAGTGGGCTTTATACCAGGCGAATAAACCAGAAACGTCTGTTGGTTGAAATATAGGCATATTATGCTACCGAGTCTTCCGTTAATACCTTATTTTCTCTGGCCCACTTAACAAATGCTGTAAATGCTTCCGCCTCAACAGCTTTTCTAATTCCACTAGAAGCCCTGTCTATACCAACAACATTAACATTATGATCGTTAGTTGACTGTAACTGTATAGATGTAGGTATTCTATCAACAGCATCAGCAAATTTACCAACGGAGTCTGAGAACTGATCAAATGCCGCCGCATTCTTCGTTAGTCCATCATTAATATTCTTAATATATTCGTTGAAGTTTTGATCCATTAATCTTCTCTGTTCTTTAACATCGTTAAAATCGACATTATTATTTACTTTAGCATTGGCGTTCAATAGATTCTGTTCTGCCTCAACACCAGCCTGAGCATTACCAACCTTCATTCTATTATACTGAGCGCCAGGAGTTCTTAGTAATTGTTGATAAATTGGATTAGTTAATCCTTCTAGTTGCTGCTGACTATTAACGAAACCAGTGCCTCTCGCTCTACCGAATTTATCATATTCCTGGAAAGATCTGGTAATATTGCTTTCCCTCAACCTTTCACGAACGAGCTGTTTTTCTTCGTCGGTAGCAAACTGTAATGCGTTAGGATTCTGTAAGGCTGTTTGTGTTAACTGTTCTTTGTAAGCCAACCTCTGCTTTTCTTCCGCAGTACCAAACGTCAATACTTCGGCATCGCTTCTTCTACCTTCGAGATCTTGCCTTTGTTGGTCTAGAGCAACATTAAGGGCCTTGTTTTTAGCATCAAGCACAGACGTACTATTAGCTAATAAATCCATACCCTTCTTCAAGTTGGAGATTGTGAACGTCAATTCCACGATTTTTTTCGTCGCCGCCTGATATTCATTAATATTCGTGGCATTCTTTTGTTGTATTTGGGCTTTTCCAAGCTGTGATTGTGCCTGTTGTAATTTTGCATTTAATTCATTACCAGAAGTAGCATCTTTTGGAGATATACCTAAAGCAGATAATTGATTTTGTCGTTGAATTTCTTTAGCAGAAATTTCTTTTTGAGCTAAAAACTCTTGAGAAGAAACCGCCCCTCCAGGAATAAATCTCGTAAGAGATCCAGATGCAGCTTCTCTGGTTTGTAAATTACTCAAATTAAAATCAACAGCACGATTGTTTATTTCCGCCTCTCTTTGTAATACAACCCCTCTACGTTCGGCCGAAGAACCAAGTTGCTGATTGTAATTACCGAAAACAGAAGCTAGTTGACTATTATTGGAATTTCTAACCGCCTGTATGTTCTTAAACCTTCCCGCGACATCTTCGGTTAATTTAGCTAATAACTGTTCTTCTCCGCCAGGAATTTTTGCCGTATTTAAAAAATTAGAAGAAAGAACATTCTCAATAGCATCTGCTATACTTTTGCCAAAACCGTTGGTGTTACCAGACCTCTGAAGGAAGTATTTTCCGGCTTCTGAAGCTGACTGACCTAATTGATCTGACTCTGCCGTTTCTGAATTTAATCCCTTTTGAGACTTTAATCCGAATCTGATAGCTTCAGAAATATATTTTCTAGATTCATCCAGTTGACCGCCGGGCTTAGCAAACTCTTCTATATTCTTTCCGAACTGATTAAACAAACCAATATTTGGACCGCTACTACCGGCACTTACTTTTCCAGCAAGAGCTTCCGAGCCTACGGCATTAAATGCAGCATTCTTTTGGAACTTATCCCCAGCCTGCTCTACCGTGTTGCTGAAGATTTCCATAGCAGTATTCAAGTCTTTAAGAGACAGAAACGCCTGTTCTTGAAGTGCGTTGATTTTAGATGTAATATCGGTAGATCTTTTAACTGCTTTCTGAAAATCTTGTAGTTCACCTACGGCTTTTGTATTTCCAGTTCTTTTTAATAAATCAAAAGCACCAAGACCTCCAACTATCTTAGGTCCGATTTTACTAAGGTCTTGTTTTGGATTAGCTGTTATGCCAGATTTTAGTAGGCCGATCAACTGATCTGATTGTTCGTTAACCTGTTTAGTGGCCGCTTCAAATCTAGAATCTCTGTCATCATCCTTGCCTCTTTGTAAATTAGCCGGAACACTTAAGTATTTATCTTTGTCTAAAACAAGATCTAAATCCTTAATCTTGCTAAATCCTTCTTGTACTGTTGATAAAGCAGAAGCGTTACCAACTTTACCAGTTGTGGCGTCTATATTTAGTTCAGAAAATGCTTTTGATATTTTAGAAGAATTAACTTTTTGTAATTCGTCATCAAATTGCTTTAAACTAAATACCACACTTCCTAATGCACCTATAACACCACCGATAATAGCTCCTTGCGGACCAAAAGCGGCACCAGCCTGAGCGCCCAAGAAACCACCTTCGGCACCAGCGGTTAAAGCACCGCCAACTCTAGCACCAGTAGTTCCAAACGATCCAGGTTTTTCAGCATCACCAAAAGTAGTTTGAGAAAGATATGGTAACGTTAAAGCGGCAGAAATACCTAATGCGTTTCCGTTTTCTTTGAAGAATTTTCCAGCTTTGCCGAATCTACCCAGCTTTTCACTTGAACCTATCTGCTTGAATTTACCGCTAGAAAGAATATCTTCCGCACTATATTTTCCAGAAGAAATTAAATCTTCTATCTTGTTTACGGTCTTGCCTGCTTGTTTACCGCTTAAATATGTTTTTTCAGTCGCGAATACTGTTTCTTTACCGTCTCTAACTATTCTACCAACAACCTTTTTAACGCCATCGACAACTTCTACAGAAAACTTTGTGGAATCTTGCACAACCTGTTTTGAGGAAGACTGGAAAGCTGAAGTAATTTTATTGAAAGCAGATTTAATAGATCCGACTAATCCATTACCGCTAGAAGTTACTTCTTTTGCTACAGAACCTAGTTCAATCGCCCCAGACATACCGGATAAATTACTGCCAAAGTGTTCTCTAGCCGCAGCACGACCAGATCTTTTTGCGTCCAAATAAGAAGAACGTATACGATCAATACCTCTAGTTAACGGGATACCGGAAATATCTTGGTCTAAACCTATTGGTGGTAAATTAGAATTAAAACCGGTTGATGGAGCATTTTCTAAAGGAATACCTCGTTGATTTGTATACGATAACCCAATAGGTGGAGGGGTGTCTCTAGCAATCTGAATAGGCGGTAAATCAGATTTGATACCTAATCCATAATGAGGAGCTAATGGAACTTGGTTCCTCATCTTTTCTATTCTATTTGTTAGGTTAGTTATTTCTTGCAAAAACTTATCGTCGAAATTAGATCTAACTTCTTCTTCTACCTTAACCCTTCCTCCGGTAGCAAATGTTTTAATTCTACCGCCAAACGTAGCCATTCCGCCGCCAGACATTCTAATCCCACGACCGCCACCACGACGACCACCGACCACACCACCAGAAGCAAATTTTGCTACTTTAGGCTTAGCGACTCTTGGAGGAGGAAATACATTAACGCCAATTCTACCTTTTTCGGCTACTCTTTCTTCTCCTTTAAACGGCTTCAAATAATCACTATGTTCTTTTCTTACTTTATCGTAATTACCCCTAGACCTTTTATTAATACCAAATTGACGAATCATTTTGCTAACCATGTTGGCTTCAGAGTCGTTATTCTGAGAAAGTTTAGCGTCTCCGTATTTGCCTTTAGATCCAGGAAAAACTTCGGCTAACTCTCCATGTATAGGCTTTGGAAAATCGAAATCTTGATTGCTGGAATTCACCTTACTTCCGGCAATAGATTGTAATACAGATTCAAATAGTCTTCCTTGGCCTTGCGGGTTAATAACATTAGAATAAATACTATCGTCTACTTTTTTTACTTTGACTCCAAATACGGAACTAGCTAATCTAGCTATTGAATCTTTAACTGAATTTTTAAAACTGTCTTTTAAATTAGTCTGTTGATAACGACTACTTGGACCAGCAACAGTAAATATACCTTTAACAGCAGCAGCGTTTTCTGGTATTTGTAACTGAATATCTTTTCCTAGTTTTTCTTTTGGAACTGTTACCGATATAGTATCTTTAGAATCTTCCGCTCTCCTATTCATAACCAACATCGCGGCTTTTTTACGATCGTTAACGCTAACAATACCACCATCAGCATATGCATTCAACTGATCTAGTGTGTCATATCCAATTTTCTGAGCGGCGGATCTTTTGATAACATATTCGCCCTCAGTCAATACAGCGGGAACAGTATCAGTGCCAATACGAATTCCGCTATTTGGGGCAGATGGAACAGTACCGCCAGACGCAAATCGAGTTTGTGCAAAACCGGATTTGAAAGCAGTTCCGGATGTTCTAAGGAAATTACCAAACTTGAAAACGCTGATAGCAGTCAATAGAGGAATTAATGGTTTAAATGCACCAACCAAGTTTGTTGCGGCTTGAGCGGCAGCAATCATTTGATTTAATAATGCACCAAAAGCATCATTAGAAACAATTGTCCTGAATAGATCTAGCATCGATTCTTTTAACTTCTGGATCTTATTCAAGAACGCTTCCTGGGCAATAGCAGCATCTTTAGATAGAGACGATTGTCCTTCTAAAGCGGTATTATAAGCTTTAACAGCCAATGGGAATTGCTGAATTAATGGAATAACTTTCGAGATCTGTCTGATACCACCAACCTGTTCAACAACGGCAGCGAATTGAGAGCTACCTTGTGGAAGTTCTGCGAAAGCCGCATTAAGCCTCTTAACGGCCTCGAATGGACCAACGAATCTTCCCTGCAAGTCGTGTAATTCAACACCGATATCTCTTAGATTTTTAACTGTATCCGCTTGCTGTAAACGGGCGAAAATTGTGCGGAAAGAAGTAGCAATGCTTTCGGAACTTTCACGAGTCGTAGCCCTAACAGACGTGAATAAGCCCAACAATTCTTCTAGATTACCACCGGCAGCAACGAACGCGCCACCAGTTCTACGGATGGCTTCTGTTAAGTCTCCGGATTCAACGGCATAGTCGGCAGATACTCGGTTAATAGAACCTAATTGCTTTTCTAGTTCTCCCGCCCCCTTTTTGAACTGAGCTAATGTAGCAATAACCGCTTCCGTAGTGTTTCCTATAGAGTCGAACGTAGGAGCAAGAGATGTTTTAGCGAGAGCGTCTAACGCTATCTTTGTTTCTTTAGCACTCAAGCCCGCCTGTCTAAGAGTAATAGCGGACTTAACAAGATCGCTAGAAGATACACCTAATCCCTTAGCCAGTCTAGATACTTCATCAGATATATCCCTAATAACAGTCGCAGAATCTCCACCAACCTGCTTGAACTTAACCAATTCCCGGTCAAATTGTAAAGCGGCAGAAAAACCCTTCTGTAGCTGGAAAACAACGTTGGCAATTACGCCAGCCGCAATCGCGAACGAAACGAATCTCTTGGTAGATGCACCGATAGCTTCAGCCAACCCACCTGTTGATTTCTCCGCCTGATTAACTGTTTTAGTAACAGATGTTACGGCTCTGGCAACTTGATCTAACGATTTTGTGGCTGGAGTTAGTGTTTGATTTAGTGATTTACCTACTCCAGAAATAGCGGTAACGAATGATTGAACGCTAAATAACGCTTCCCCAGCGTGGATTTTTAAAGAAATTAATCTCTTATCCAAAACCTCGAAAGCCCTACTTGTTCTATATACTTCTCTATCTATTTCCTTTGGTATTTTTAGTTCCACTTCCAACGGGATCTTTTTGCCCCTGAAGGCGTTTTGTATAGAAGTAATTGCTGGTGCCACCGATTGTTGGCTAACGGCTATATTCAGCTTTGCATTTATATTAACTGGCATATTTACCTCATACACAAAAAAAATAGTGGTAGCGCATCGATTTAGAATGCACTATCCACTATTACTATCCGCTACGATTTTAGTCTTCAAACGGAACGAATTCTATGACGTAATTACCATTTTCGTCAACTTCTTCTCCGTTGATGTCTACAAACTTACCGTCCTTAATAAATCTTCCATTTTCGTCTATTAGTCTGCCTTCGCTATCGATCAACTGCTTGTCGGAATTAATCAGTCTAAACTTTTCGTCAACAAAGCCGTGCTGAAGCAAGAACTGATTTTCGTAGTAGTTTTTCTCGTAGTCAAGAACGTCAGAATATAATAGTTCCAAAAACGCCTGTGATACATCTTGAGTAGCTTTTTCTTCTATTCTTTCAAGATAATCATTAAGATCTACAAAGTATGGTTTTCCATTATTACTATACACTACGCATACGCTTATTAGATAATTCCTCTGCATGGTTTCCGCATGCGATTCGGCTGTCTTATCGTCGAGAGAACTTCTCTTTGATAATATCTCCAGCCTATCTGATCTTAACTTTCTAATTTTAAGAGCCGCGTCTCTTGCAAGCAATTTTGTCTTAAAGAATTTGCTTCCGGCTCTTAGTTTCTTTTCGAGATCTAAAATCTGTTTTTCGATCTTTTCGACTCCCGCCTTGATCTCGTCATTCCATACGCCGTGGCGTTCTGCGATCTCGTCTAAGTTAACTCTCAGGGCACAGCCTTTTCCTTCGGCCTTTAACCATTCGGTATTGAGAACGATTTGGGATTCCGCTTTCTGACTTCCGGTTGGCTTATTAACTGTGAGTTCTATTTCTTTCCCATCCGAATCTACGGTTGTAACAAACTTTTGCATATTATTCTCCAATTTCTATATCAATGTGACGACCTGTCCAGCTAACATCATATTCTTCCAATTCCTTATGCATTGCCCTTAACTGAGCGTTCCCCTTATCTAGAATTTCGGTCCTTAAAATCTTCCACCTGTTTAGTACGGCGGTTTGAAATTTCGTTAATTCCTTATCGGAATCTTTTCCCCACAAAGCCCCCATATGTTCTTCAATGCTGTCGATAGCGCCAATAAAACACGTCTGGAACTTTTTTGACATCGCTTTCTTCAACTTCTGTTTAGAGAGCGACCTTAACGCCTTCTGATCATTTTTATTTTCTTCATTCTTCTTATCTAAAGCTCTTTCATAAGATCTTCTAATAGACATATTATCTCCTTAATCCTCTTGAATACATTTCTCCTGCTTGTGCAGCTATTTGTTGACGCCTATCTAACATGTTTACTTCCTGAACAACCCCGTCTCTCTGGATTTGTACGAGTCTTTGTTTAATAGCCATCTTCGCGCCGAAATCATTCATGTCGTAAATCTTTTCAATTTCGTTGTGATTTTTCGGTACGATAAAGACAGTCTCATATTTGTTCATAACGGAGTCTATCCTTGAAGATATTTGTCTCTTGTTATCGGTAGTTTCCTTTTTCCTCCTTTGTAAAATCATCCAGCCATCCAATGCGTCGTCGTCGTCAATTACTTCCTTTGATAAATTATCCTGTGATTTGCCAATATTATCATACACTACGGACCAGATAAAAGTGCTGATCTGTTCATCGCTTAGGTCGCATACAGCTTTTTTAAACAATGAACTAGATTTATTGCTAACGGACCATATTGTTCTCCAAGGTTCGTTTTTTACGATATCCCTAACATCCGCTTCGCTCAGGAAGTTTTCGTTGATCTTTGAGAACGCACAATCAATAATTTTATTCTCTTTATTCCAGTCGTTGAAGCTAGACCATAATCTTTTCTTGTTGGGTCTTAATATCGATGCGCCAATGAGAAATCTTTGTTTTGCTACAAAAGCCGTATGCTCAGCCGTAACATGGTTCATTTGGAGTCTCTTATCCATGATATCGGCTATTGCATTTTTTAAATCGCCGACAATCTTATGGAATATATCCCGTTTTTCATAGTCCTGATAGTTTTCATATAAAGATACCTTGGTTTGATCAAGTTCTTTCTTAAATGTCTCAAGATTTTTCTCGTCTTCCTCTTTCCAGAACCCATATTTATTTAAAATAGCAACGACATTATCCGACGATATATTACAAGACTTTGCCTTCTCGTATATATCTCGGTAAACTATTTCCGCATAACATTTGAACTCTGCCGTAGGAGAAGAAATATAATACATCTTGTTGTTGTATTCAAAAGGTATTATGTCCGATAATATTCTCCTTACGTGATAATCACGAAGATACTGTTCCATTTGTTCCCTGTAGAGAAATGATAATTTTTCTTAGTTCTTCGACTTCCTGTTTCTTTTTCTCTAGTTCCTGGATGAGATTATAATTACGTAAATAGAGATCACCTATAACGACCAATAATTCCTTAGAGTCCATACGACAGTCCTATAAAAAATGGGCGGCTTTCGCCGCCCTGAATGTGCATTAATAAGGATAAGCAATACCCGGACTTGGATCTTGCGGGTGAGTAACAGTATAATCGTTGAATGTCTTGTAAGAATAGGTAATAGATACCTGACCACCAGTTGTGTCGCCACCACCGTAGCTCCAGCCCGTAAGCTTATTCTTTATACCTAGATCAATGAATGTACCTTCTCTAGCCCTTAAACGAATACTTCTATTTACAAGGTTATTACCATCACCCTGAGTACCAAGTTCAGTAGCATTAACACCAGCACCATTTGTAGCAATAACCGTAATTTCAGAAGTAACTTCAACAGGGAAATTAGCAAATCTGAAATAAGGTTCTTTTCTACCTAGTTCTAGAATAGCGTCTCTACCAACGTTGGTTGAGCACGTAATAGATGTGATGTGGGCACCGAACTGACCGGTAGAGTCTCTATCATTAGTACCGCTTGAGCTAATACCCGGAATATCTGGCGGAAGAACAGTCAAGAACGCAACAACCTGGCCGTTTACGTCAAGAGAGTTACCTCTTTCCTGAGAATATCCGGCCATGTATGAGCCAGTCAAAATCGGGAAGAAAATCATGTCCTTACGAATGTTAACGCCACCAGAACCAGCAAGAGCTAGCGGAGAATCGTTGTTCGTAAAGTTTGGAGTAAATGTAAAGCCGCTCGACAACCATGCTTCGTTGTTACCTACAGCAGTCCACGTTTCTTTGAAAACTCCATCGGTTGTAAACTGGAACGAAGATTGCGAGAAGTACAAACCTGAACAAACTAGCTGAGCAACCGGAGTACCAGAGGCAGATGATTGAGAGTCGCCGTATACAGATAAAGCTAAACTACACCTTTGGTTAGACCTACCTACAAGAGTAGCGTTAGGAGCACCATATGTAGATAAACAAATGAAAGGCGGATAACCATCAAGAACTCTAGTAGAAGTAACTTCAACTTCTGGGATTTGTTCGACTAGTTGGTAAAGAGAGATTTGACCTAATTCTTGGATTTGGTCTAGCGTGAAATTGACGTTAATGCCAATGCTTTCAACGCCGTGAACGGGTGTAAAGGTATTAGAACCTAATGTAGCTATACCCGGAAGCTGAGTGGCAAAAAATATTCTTCTATTAGCCATTAGTTATTTCCCTTATTCGTAACAAATAAACGGGGCTGAATTTATAATAATAATACACCAAAAGATTAAACTCCCGGAAAATCAAACCAGAGCGTCCACTTACACACACCCCTGTATAAATTAGGGGCATCCTGATCGTTTTTATCTTCTACAGTTGCCGTTGTAATAAAAGCATCAGCCCACAAACATTTATTAACTAAATCAACATAGTTAGAAGCTCCGGATGCTCTGATAGACCCGTTAACCTCTAGAGGATAATAACCCATAGAAGAAACCAAATTTTTATCATAGAAAAATAACTTCTTTTCGTATTGATCCCTCAATATATCAAGAGCCCTGTCACGATCTGTACTTGTTTCAGCAAACACATAAAATAGAACGTCTTGATAAAGATATGTACCGCCGCCCAACTGTTTTGGCTTCCATTTATCTCGCGGAACAATGTAGGGGAATATACAGGGTAATTGAGCCCTGTTGTCCGGTAATAAAGACCATACGCCGGAACCGTACTGGCTAAACTGTTGATCGTCAACCCTGAACGAATTATTCATCAATTCCCTGAACCATCCGAGATTGGCCGAATACATATTATAGTATTTATAACTGTATTCTACCTGTACCTGTGATGTAGTTGGTATAGCGGCATTAAAAACAATTCTACCTCTTGGATAATCTATGTAATACCCGCTTCCGTTTGGAATAAACGTGCCATTAACATAAATGCCGCTGATAGATAATGGTTGTATAGGATATTCAATATTTCTTTCCCAAACCCAATTAGAGCGGGCAGATTCCCATACTCTACCCTTAACATATCGGGGATCTTCGCTTAATCTCAAATTAGAATGATAGCCACCATATGGGGCAACAACGCCCGTTCTAGCCGTGAAAAAACCGCCAATAGATAAAAACCCGTAATCCAGCATAGAAATCAAATTAGATTCTAACTGGTCTGTAAAACCCGCATAGCCTATCTGAGATACATTCTTGAATACGCCGAAGCTCATGATATTATCGTCTCTATATAATTAGCCAGGTCGCGATCTAATGAAGAGATAGATCTGGTAATAAAGTTATTATCTATAGTACCACTAAATTCCGGCGGCACTCTCCAGTTAGCCTGTCTGCTTTTTATCATAACGGCCTCGCCAGTTCTACCAACATCAACGCCGTACCTTATTCGATAGCCAAAAACGACATCTTTATCGCCAGCCTCCAGAAGCCACTTTAGCCATTCTATATTTACCCCTTTTTCCGTTTCGTAGCTGGCAAAAGACTCCGAATAAATATCCTTCATCTTGGAAGAATTAACCGTTATGCTTATCGTATGTTCTAATGCACCACCATCAAACTTTTCAAACGTAACATCTACCGATCCCGCTATGTAATCTATAAGCCTGTCTATTTTCCCGCCTGAGTTATTTATCCCTAACTCTACCCTTAACTTACCATTGTCGCTAATTATACTCTGTATTTCCGGAGACTGTTCTAGATATGTTTTAATCTTTGTTTTAGAGAATTCTATGATCGATTTTTGTTTTGAGTTGAGTGTTTTATAAATTACATTAACACATTCTTTAATAATAGCTTTCTTAATCTTTTCAATAGACCTTGGATCTAATTCAAGAGTTAAAGCCAGCTTCAAATCCATTATATTCTCTCCCATACGGCATAAAAGAATTTGTCGCTCAGCTTACCTGCTAATATAGGTTCTCCCAATAACTTATACTGATAATGGACTATATTCAATGCCGCCTTATGTTCCATACTAATGCAATTTCTAACGCTAGGAATGTCTGCGGTAAATCCACGAGTTTGTATTGTGTTTTGCGGATATCTTACCAGTTTTTTCATGATATCTAAAAAGTTTTCAAACTTATATTCGACCGTCATAATAATTGTCTGAGTAATTTGAGATTGTATGATATATTCGCCGTGACACATTGGACAAATTTGACCATTCTCGAAAGGCATTGGCCCGCCATGTATATAAATATTTGAAGACTTCATACCTATTGAATCGGCGACACAGTTGGAACATTCCGTTGGTTGCGGAGGCATTTGCAGTATACATTCGTTGCCAAATACATCCGTACCAATCATATCTGTTAACGATTGTTCTATGAAATTCTTTACAGCTGTAGGTAATTTAACATAAACACCCATTATAGGAACACCCTGTCTCTTTGAGAGTATGGATAAACGGGACCACGGAAGTTTCCGGCATAAATATTAAATGGACCAATAACAGACGCAACGCTTGGTCTAACAGCCATTTGATATGTTAATTTTGCGTGTTCATACTGTTTTTCGATATCAGTAACGAGATCTTTTTTATGTCTGGCTAGTTCACGCATATCAACCATTGCAGAGCCTTCCTTGTACATGATTGCCCCACCATTGACGAGGATTTTCCACTCTGCGGTTAAAATCTGGCATGACGCTTTCATTACTGTGAGGTTTGTATACCAATCGTCTATCGTTGGGTTTACTGTAGGGTCCGGACTTAAAGTCAAATTAACATAATCTGGATCGAAATGTTGTGAGAAATTCGCTTCGGAGCCAACAAACTTGGCAGCGATAAGAAGGGATGTTTGTAATCTCGTATCTGAATATGTTTGTGGCGTATCAACGTCGCCTATAAGATATCTCAACATCAAAGGCATACTATCTTGCCAGGCCATTTTAAAACTCCATAAAGCGGGAAAATTTCATGGGTGGGCACAATTATATGTATTTACACCGGGCAAACATTAAATAAAAAAAGGGGAGCGGTGTAGCTCCCCCTATTTGCGGTATTAGTTGTGGACCCGGAATATTAGCAAGAGCCAAGGATAATTCTTCTATTATCTAGAACACCGAAACCTTGATTCTTCCAGCCGTAAATACCGTGCCTTTGCTGTCTGTGAAGGTTTGCGTCTTCAAAGACCTGGACTTCTCTGCGATAAGAAGGCATGATGAACGAATCGTTCTTGCTAAGGTCTAGACCAAGCATAAGTTCAACGTCGTTCGACTGTAGAGATCCACCAAGAGCGTTCTGATAGAATAGCTGGTATTCCTGGCCTTCGCCTAGCTCAAAGATGTCGTGCAGGTTAACGTTGAAGATTCTTGTGAATGAGCCTTCAGCACTTACGAAGATTTCACGTCTTGTGAATTCGTCAACAATGTCAACGCCCCAGTTACGCATATCTTCGATGCTTTCCGGAGAAACATAAAGGTCGGTTAGCTTAGACTTGTTAGGAGTAGCTGTGTTACCACCACCCTGACGAGCCATAACAGTCTTCATCAAGCTAATGACTCTCTTCGTGAACTGGCCAGAACCAGCATCGCTATCGTAAACGATAATGTTACGGTCAAGACCGGCGTAAAGAAGTGTGTGCCAACCGTCGTCGTTTGTTTTCTTGACAAAACCGGCTTCAAAGACACGCATAGCTCTTTCAACAACGTCCCAACGGGCTTGTTCGCTATACTTTAACAACCAGTCAATCGAGTTACCGATATCGTAGACAGGAACCATAACGTAGTCGCCTTCTACGTGTGATTCAGGAATTCTACCGTGACGAGGAATGGTATAGGCAATATAGTCCTTCTGGGTGCCAGGAGGCAAGAAGTCTAATGGGAATTCAGATGGTTGGCCAGGAGTCAAATCAACTGGGCCGAAAATATCAGTTACAATGTCACCAGCAAGCAATCCTTCACGAAGAGGTGTTGTTAAAGCTTTAGCTATAAATCTCATTGCTGGGAGAGCATCGGCAGGATCAAGACTGCCTGCTTTTGCTAACATAGCTCTCATTTCTTGCGTTACTATTTCAGACATGTTTTAATCTCCGATTTTATTATAGGTCAACCCAAAGCTTAACGAAACCGTCTTCGTCTGGAGATCCCCAGAACTTGCCAACTAGAGCGTTGACAGACTTAGCCCAAGCGTTTGAATCATAGTTAGCTTTTGTTAACGGCGTTACTTTGCCAGAACTAGTTAATACAGCATAATCATTCTTAGCCGGTGTGCCGACATAAGCGTCTGTTACCCACCAACCCTTAACACCAAGGGTGACTTTACCACCAACTTGGACTTCATCTCTATGCTGATTCAAGTGCTGACGTGTAAGGTCTAGGTTAACCATATCGTTCAACAACATACCTCTTGGATTAGCACCGCTACTGTTAGCAGCATACGTAACTAACGCAGCACTTTGATCAAGAGCGGCACCGCTACCAACGGTACTTACAGAAGCAATACCGCCTCTGGTAGCAACTTCGTTCATGAAGTATGAAATATCAGTGAATGCTTCGTATCTTGCGCCTTTAAGAGCCATATTATGTCTCCCTTAATCTTTCTTATTAGTTCTGCCTCTAACCTTGGAATTAAACCAATTGTTAATAGAAGCTACTGTTGATTCTAAATTATCTACATTAGTTACACCAAGATTAGCGTCTGCTTCTGCCTTAGCGGTTTCAACGACCTTTTCAGCCTTGCTGCAATCACCATCTTTTTCTGCCTTTTCTTCTTTTTCTTCAGACTTACCTGCTTTACCGGCTTTCTTGAACTCTTCTTTTGTCTTATTTTCAGCTTCTTCGGCTGCACCGGCTTGAGTAGACCACTTGTTAGAAAGCAAAGCTGCAATAGAAGCAAACTTTTCGTCAGAAAGATCTGAGAATTCCGCAACAACGCGATCAGCTTCTTCTTTTGGAGCGTTTAGAGAAACCAAAGCGGAAACTCGTTCTGCCTTAGTCTTTTCTTTCTTCATATTTTCAAAATCTTTCTTTACTTCGTCTTTTTCTGCTTCGGCCTTATCTTTTGCTTCCGCAAAATCCTTGGCTGCTGCTTCAGACTTTTCAAGTTTGGCTGTAACTTCTGTTAAGCTGGCCTTTAGTGAAGTGATTTCTTTTTCTAGAGATGTGACTTTTTCTGCTGTTGACTGAGAACTTACTTTAGATAGTTCCGTTGTTAATTCAGCAACAGTCTTCTTCAAGTTATCATTTTCAGATTTAATAAGCTTGAAAGCAGCGTTGTCTTCAATATTCAAAGTTGCAACGCTAGCAACTAATTCTTTTTCTGCCATTATACTTTTCCCCTTACTCTCATTAGTATTAGAACAAGTTAAATTTATATACCCCAAATCCGTGGAAACGGATGCAAAAGTTTTTGTGTTATTAAAAATAATGCTTTCTTTATTGGCTGGATTACTTACTAAGCCCTTGCCCGAAAAGATGATTTTTCTCAATACTCTGCCGATTGTATATCCGCCCTCGATCACTCCGGTTCCGCCATATTGCTTTAAATACTTAGTTAATCCGGCGGTTTCGTGATTTCTCGCGACAATTCTAGATTCGCCCTCTGGAGATGTTAAACCATAATCAAAATCGGCAAATAAACATTCCATCGATACGAACCATTTATTTCCAGATTCAATTTCAGCAATTAATCTTTCTATTCTATCTTTCTGAGCCTTATCTTCCCAAAACCTGTAAATAACGGCTGGGGTAACAATATGAAATTTATCGGGAACTTCTTCTAGAGAGGCTTCCGATGGAATCATTCTGCCGCCATCATCGATAACAAAATTTTCGGTAATGTGGCCGATGATATCTCTTTGCTTATGCATGAAATTAAAAGGCTTGTCTTCGGCACTAAACCTAGCTTCCCAAGCCTCATCTTTTGTGAAGATATCGTAGTTTTCATTTCTCCCGGTCGATACCAGAATAGTTTGAATTGGATATAGATCCATTCTGTCTATATTGCGACGTGCCTGTGCAGAAGCGAATTTAACCGCTTTGTCAACATACGCCTCTGTGATATCTCTGGGGTCTTTAGAAATAGGAGAGAGATAAGCTAAGGAAGCATTAGCTTTAACCAAATTAGATATGCCGTCTTTAATTTCTAATGGATAGACAGGAATCATTCTTCCACCTTTTCTTCTTCGTCAAAATAATTGCCCTTTATAGAAGCATACACTAAATTTCTTAATTGTTTGATATCTTCATACGTTGGATCTCTATGCTTAACCGTTCTAAAGTCAGCTACTAATTGGTTATATAACATCAAAGCGTTCTTATTAATTTCAACTTTATTATTACTTAAAGAGTCACGAACAAGATCTGCACACGCCAATTCAGCGTAATCGATGTTGTATAGAAGAATGTGTCTGAAATCATCCAGTTCTTTTTCTTCCGCCTGAGTTAATTGCCTCATATTGGATTTGGAGAATTTTTCAAGGAAGAACGGAGTCACTTCTTCGTGAATAATTTTTTGCAATTGATTAGCGTACAGCGTTAGATTAATAAACTCATCAGAATCAGCCTTAGAACTAGGAAGAACTGTTCTCTTCTTTCTCTTCTGGGAATCTTTGCTTGTTTTTGGCCTACCCTGACCAGATCGTCCAACAGGCTTGTTTTTCTGCTGTTGAATCTTCATTTTCATCTGATCGTTCTGCATTTCCATCATGCTCTTTTCGCCGGGATCTTTATCGTCCAACTCCATACCAATTTCGCCAGGCGTAACAATACCGCGTTGTAGAGCAATCTTCTCTTTGGAAAGATGCGGCTGTGCGTCATGATATGGGCTGACCTTAGGAGTTTTCTTCTTGGCCACCCTGCCCTCACTTTCCCGCTTTAGTCTAATTTCTTCTATTTCTGGAATCTGGCCAAACTTTTCTTGTACACTTTCTTCCGAAATGATATTTCTATCGACAAGCTGAATCCACAAAGCCTTTTCGGAAACATCGTCCTGGAAGTTTTGATTATCATAAACAATTCTGGCTGGATATCTGAAACCCATAGCCTTTTGAACCATTCTGATTTCCGGCATCCAGAAAGCATCAAGCATCCGCCTGCCATATTGCAATCTTTCAATAATTGTGCGGACAGACATAAAACTTTGAGAAAATGTACCACCAGCACCGCCCCCTTGCGAAGTTGGCACTCCTAATCCGCCATGAATGCTACTAATAACCGCTTGATATTTCTCGCTGCCAAGGAATTGATGTAAATCTGTACTTGTTTCTTCGATCGTAAGATCCGGACCCCAGATAAAATCCATCGCACCACCAGCAACGTGGTTGAGCAAAATATTGGATAACTTGGCAATTGCCGCATCTGTTGGAAATATCTTATGTTCAATACTTCCTAGTTTCCAAATACGAATGTGACTGATGATACCGTCCAAAGCAGTCAAGTCTGCAAGCTTCATCTTTTCTAAATAAATTAAATCATCCAATAGACAGTAAAGCATTGGATACGCCCATACTTCCCAATCATCTTTTTTATAGAAGAAGGTTAATATTTTCTCATCCTGTAATACTAAATATCTTTGATTGGATGTAAGTGCGTTCTTGATATCGTTAGGAATGTCGTCCATGAGAATAGATGGATCTAAACCAAACAGCCCACTGTTCAGCAAGGAAGAAACGCGGTTTGGCATTCTTAAAACATATCTGTATTTGCCAGTAAACGCAGCAAGATCGGCCCCAACAACATCTAGTGCTAATGGGTTCAAAAAAGTATATCGAATGGGTATTTCGTTTGGCTTGATAGGATAGTCTTCAGGAGGATTTAAATCGACCGCAGATACGGTCCTTTTCCATTCGCTCATCGTCTCTTCGTCGAGTTTAGCCATCGCTCTTTTGATGACTACGTTGCCAGTCCTGTATAATAAATTGGCAAATCTTTCCGATCTTTCGGGGCCGCTAATTCTTTCCCACCAAGTATTGTAGAATTTTTCTATCGATTTATTTGGATGGACTAGTCTGGCACCTTGAGCACAAAAGTCTCCCATCATGTCAACAACCTGACGAATGATGGAAACCCTCTTGTAAGCTTCCATACACGCGCCTATAATATCTCTGTGATACTTAGGCATCGCCTCGTTAGGTCTGAAAAACTCGTAATCCAGTCTAGAGTACGAGTCTCTTACAGACGTTGATGGCGTATCTATATTTTTGAAACGATTGGCTAGACTCGCCGTGGATCGATTAATAGGCATAATTTCGTTTTGTGCTTTTGCGTATGAAGCAGAAGCTTTTTGAAAAGATGCCGAATCTTCCCACGTACTAAAACCAGCTTTATCTCTTGGCATAATCATTCCTCATGGCTAATGTAATTAACGATTCAATTACATTATGATTACACCAATTATCTCCTAATAACAGTTCCCCATCCGTTGTTTGACGCTCTAACGAACCAATCGGGACCATAATACATCTGGCCTTCAATTTTTTCGTTGGCATATTGGCTAGCAAATCCACCGGCTGGCTTATTGCTGTATGTTGGTAATGGAGACCCCATAACTCTTCTCGCTAAAGCATGAGCCATCAATAAAGCGCTGTAACGGTCTTTTCTAAGGTGGCTTTTCTTATTGTTAGATTCAAGAATTTCCGGAGTATCCCATTTGTCTCGACCGTTTTGAGAAGTGGAGTGCTGAATGGTTGTTAGCTCTCTTTTGAGTTCTTCTATTTCCATAACACAGTCTTCCAGCGTATCTCTTTCTCTTCCAGACTTCTCGTCTTCCTCATGAGCTTCGGCTAATAAAATAGGATCAAAGAATGGAAATAATAATATCTTATTTTCTAGATGTCTTCTCATTTCGTGATTGGCGTCGGCTACATATGCGGAATTTGACATTGAAACCATTTCTAGCATATGGAGGCCAGCATTATCATCGTGTCCCCAATCTTTACTTCCGGGGAATAAAATAGGGTTATCATCTTTGCCAAGCTTGTGCATGATTGTCCAGATCGGTAATTCACCTGGATTAAGAGCGTTGTTATCGTGCAAGGCTTCCATAACGCCAATACCACCACCCTGAGAGTCCAGCGATATATAATCACACGGAAAGACCCTCATGAGATCTCTAATTTTGCGGGCAGCATAGGAATAAAACGCGGTTTCCTTAGTTGAGTGGTTTTTTACCATATCCATGTGTCGCTGACGATCCGTTGTCCAGCAAAACACAACTCTCGTATGATCTTCGTTTAATTCTAGAATAACAATAGCAAAGTTGTCGGATTCTGACGCGGGGTCAACTCCATAAATATATTTCTTGCCGCGTTCTCCCGTTAATGCCGCCCTGAATTGAACTCGACCGCTAGGCAACTCGATTGGGTTATCTGTTACACACGCTTGAATAATAGACATTCTGTAGAAGTTGTCGGAGTCTTCCGGGAATGTTGCTCCGTATTCTTGGTTGAAAATGGTAGAATGAACAGTGGCCTGTTGACGCAGAACGTGCTTTTCTTCCATGAATCCCGGTGGGGCTAACTCAATCGGTATTCTGATAATAGCATAATCTTTCCAGTTAAAATCCGGATCTAGCTTGCCCTTAAAGATTTGACGTAGCTTTTCTTTATCTCCCTGGCTTTCTATGATGCCCTTATATCTCTTCCAGTATTTGGCGAAATGCTTAAACCCCCAATCTCCTGTTCCCGCGATAACGGATTGGTTTCCGCGATAAATACCGCCAGCCACCAAATTATCTTCTTCGTTAACATCAACACCCTGATCTTGAAGGTATTTCATCTGAGCATAGCGTTTGACATTTTGTGCGGGAGATGAGGAAACAGAGGAGAAACCGCCGACAACAACTTCATAAATCATTTCTGGAACACTCTGGAACTCATCCACGATTGTTGTATTACCACGCTGACCTCTAATTTTATCTCCATTACCTAGAGGGAGTGCGTTAACTATACTATGGCCGATTTTAAACGTCCACATATCGGTAGCTCTTTTTGGACCACTACCGGCACCACATATATCTTGCAAAACAGGGGCATTATTCCAAATTGTCTCCATGTACTCAAAAATAATCTTTGATTGACGGAAAGCGGCACCAACAATAACGCTCTTGTGGCCCTGCAATAGTAAGGATTTGGTCAATAGGAAAACAGCCAGCATCCAGCTTTTGGAAAGACCACGACTAGCGATTAACATAGGGAACGGATATCTAAATAATATCTGTAAGGAAGATAGCTGGAAAATAGCTAATTCCAGATTTAAAATATACTTCGCCGTAAAATAGAGATTATCTACGTTACGGATCGCCCGCAAAATATCTTGATACTGTTCTTCAGACTTATAATCAACGAATGGGTAATGAAGGATATCCCAATCTACCTTATCCCAATCCAGGGCAAGGTGGGCATAATCTTTTTTTTTCTTTTCATCAACCAGTAAATTCTTTTTTGCCATAGATCTCATTCATTCTTCTAAATATTGCCTGTGCTATTTCGGGTCCACGAGATCCCGCCAAAATCACCTGCACGTTGTAATCTGACATGATTTCCACCAGACGTTTGCGTATAAACTTTGGACTAACGCGAAGGTTAGGCCAGAATTTAGAGGGAATACCGGAATTGTGCGGGAAAGTTTCAATATCGTCCCAGGTGAATTCCAGTATCAAATAAGCCTGTGGCATCTGATCCAGTCTGGCTAACTCACGGGTAAACCTTGCCTCTGTTATATTCTGGGCAAATTCCCCTGTGTTTCCTTTTCGCTCTATTGTAAATATATTCTCCATACCAACCAGTGTGTAATCTCCGGTCTTCATTGATTGCCATACGGTCCCCTGACAAAAAGAGGTTTCCGGGAAATCCCAATAGTCTGACTTCTCCTGTTTATCCCTGATTACCGTATATGGCTTATTGTATATCTTGCTGCTCATCTTTCATTCTTTCCTCGTGTAATAGACGCTGTGCTTTTACAAACACTTCCTTATTGGATAAAAGTATCATACATAGATTAATATAGGAATCCTCGTTCTGAAACATCATCTTGTGGCATTTATAACACAGGGTAATCCCGTTATTTACGTCATACCTTAAAGACGGATAATTAGCCCACGACCGAATATGGTGGGCATTCAAGTTTTTCCCCTTTGTCATTTTCTGATCGCACTTGCGGCACCTGAACTTATCCCGCTGATAGACCGAAAGCCTCCAGAGTTTATATTCCGGCGTGTTTCTCTCGGATGTGCTGAAATACTTAAAGTGCCGCTTAACCATTAACTGTCTCCGGGGTTAAAAATGGCCTATCAACTATATTATCCCTGTATGTATGTAAACTCCCCAACCTTTTTGTTTCTTTTTCCGCACTTAATTTGTATAAACCCACTTCTTCATTCACCAACTTGCGGGCATCTTCATCAGTCAGCATTTTCAGGACTTCGATAAAACGCCCACGCTGGTCAACATTCTTGACGATTTGATCTCTCGTTCCCTTCAGGTCTTTCATGATGGACTGGTGCTTTTCTTCCAGATCCTTGTATTCCTTTGTCTTTTGGGAACTCGCCGCCTTATTCGCCTGCAAATTTGTCTCCAGTTGGGTAATTAACGGAATATCCTGCAAAGCCGGACTTTTATCATATTCCCGCCTTAGTAATTTTTCTAGCCGGTCTATTTCTTCCTGGCTTCGTTTACGCTCCGTCATATGTCGGTGCATTAGAATATCAACTGTGATTAATCTGCGGACCTGTTTGAATTCCGTATGAACAATTTGCTTAAACTGACGCCTGAGTTCTACATAATCATTTTCAAAGAAAAACAGTTCGTCATCCGTGAATTCCGACTGAATATGTTTCCACTCCGGACGCGCATGAAGCTCCGCTTTTAATTGTTCGGCTTCGCTCTTACGTATTAATGGCGCGGGAGAATTAGCAAGCAGGACTTTTTTGTATTCCAGGACTTGGGGCAGGGCACGTCTTAGATCGGCGGCAATTTCGCTGTCCGTCTTGAATTCTAGCCAGTCGCGAATTAAATTCTTCTCTTCGTCGGAGAGGCGACCGCGTTTGATATTACTGACTTTCTTTTTCTTGGCCATTCAGGATTTCCTTTATTCTATCTTTTAAACGCAGTTTTCTTTGTTGGGGGATATTTACTCCATCAACGACACGATAGAAATCGTTCAGGAGATCCGGGGTTTTGGACAGATCCCTTTTAATTCGCATCAACGTATCATGATAGTGAACAATATCCAAAGAATGCGACTCTGGATTCGCGATAAATGTTTCGTCCAGAGGAAGGGGATGCATCAAATTATATTTCGTGTCATTCGCCGGATATGATGTTTCCACATTGCGACGTGAGTTATCGCGGCGATAGTTAAACAGGCGGTTATTAATATGCACCGACATGAATCTTTCCAGGCAGGATTGCGGTGAGTTATCTCTATCTTCCCGCAAAAATAGTTCCGGCTTATATTTGCCCCTGGCTATACATACAATTCCGGCGAAAACTCCCTGTTGGATAATATCCTCCTCCGAGTTATAACCGAATACGTAAGATTTGTTTTTTCGGACCACCTTGGTCGCTATTCTATACAATATTTCTCCCACCTGATCTCTCGTCAGACCTTCAGGCGGATTGAACGTTAGATTTTCCATCTTTCTTGAAGATCTCCACTATGAGTTTTTTGGCTTCTGCTGCGGTTAATTCTGTTTCGTCTGCTTCCTGCTGGGCGGCTTTAGCCACTTCAGGCGTGGAGGCTTTGACCGTGAGTATCGAGTTTATAAAAACTGGTTTATTCATTTCTACTCCATAAAATGTGTTTCATGAACTGGTTGTAACATAAGTATTATACACACATCCGCTATGCGGATGGATTAGCTGAGACTTATTACGTGGAATATGGTTCAGATTTTTTGAGTTTTAAATTGGGTAGGACATTTTTAATTT
>ERZ724522.45-NODE-45-length-61697-cov-7.382045_pt1 | contig 61697 bp, 75 predicted proteins | sample MGYA00376055_ERZ724522 | MGnify/ENA primary metagenome ERZ724522 (study PRJEB28724, sample SAMN07190884) | wastewater metagenome | isolation source: effluent of sewage treatment plant in Hong Hong | place: Hong Kong | collected 2016-03-17 ... | reverse complement strand
CAAGGGGTTAGCGCAAAACTCAATGTTAAAAGTTTTGTGCTATTCATGTGAGCGGCTATAAGCGGCATAAGCGGCTTTCGGGGACTCGTAAAACCCGCTTTTTTGGCACTTTTGCGAGTCCCCGCAAAATAAGCGGCTTTCCTAAGGGGCTTTTAGAAGCGGCTTTTGCGGTTGTGTACGAGCAAAAGCGAAAACGTTTTCGCTTTTGCTCACAAAATCTCCATGCCCCACTCTTTGGGTGCTGAGGAACAAAAAAAGACTGGATCATGCGATCCAGTCTTGCCAATGCGAAAACGTTTTCGTATTTGGTTATTGCTTGCGTAAGGTATCTAGTTGCTGGCGGGCACGTTGAATGTACTTTTCTGCGTCGGCGGGCGAGAGTTCCGGCGTAACGCGATGCTCTTCATCATTGATGATGGCGACGGTCACGCCATTCTTGAAGCGCACCACCAGGTCGGTGCCGGGTGGGCTGGAAATGTCGGCGATGTGCAGGTCGGTGTCTTCTGGCTTGCCTGCTGCGAGCCATGCCTCAAACGCTTCAATCTGGCTGACAAGAAAGCGGGCCTGGGGGCGGGCCTGTTCGCCGGTGCGCAGGAAGAGATCGGGGAAGAGTTTGCCGTGGCGGCGGCGATAGTACCAAACGCCCGATTTGGTGAGATCGAGGCGAGCCATCACTTCGTCGAGGGAGAGGGAAGGTGCATCTATGTCGGGGGCGAGACTGAACGAGCGATCGCTCATGAAATTTTGAATCTCCGTCACCTGTTGGGGCGAGAAGAGGGTGCGGCGGCCCAACTTGGCTGCGGGACGAAAGCAGGGGCGCGAGGGTTTGAATTTGGCAACCGCCTGGCGAAAGGCGGCGTAGGGGATGCCGAGTTCGTCAGCGACCTGTTCGTAGGTCATCCAGTCTCCTTGCTCTTTTAATTCGATGAGGTTTTCGCTGTCCATCCTGATCCTTTGTGTTTTTGATCAGGATATACAAGAATTGATAGTTTTGCCAGTAGGATTGGTTACGCTTTGCAGGACAACGAACTATACGGATAGTTCGTTATCCTGTGCGAATAGTGGCAGTTGATCGATTAGACAATGTGGGCTAAACCAAATACATTCACGCGCTGCGTTTTCTCGCCCCGTGCCGTTGCCCTGCGAACCGTAGCCACCCAGCGCTTTCCAGCGATAGAGCGACCAAGTAGAGGGCATGGTATGTTCGCCCTCGTAACCGCAAATCGCAATTCTAAGCTGCGGATTGTCGCCGTTGGCAAGTGCCCACTCTCGCACGTCATTCGCCACATCGTTGTCGTGAGCGTAGAGATCATCTTGGCGTTCGTCGTGTGAGTATGGCGGGTCAAGCAGCACTGCCGTCATACCGTGGCGATAGGTAACAGAATCACCCATGACGCGACTCCAGTCGCCACACGCTACTCGCACAGAGCGAAGGCGATCTGATAGAGTGTTTAGGTAGTCAAGTATTCCCCTTCCGGCATTGCCTAGGCGTGGGAGTTGCTGGCTGGGTCGGTGGATTCCCATTCCGGCATTGCCTAGGTGTGGGAGTTTCTGGCTGGGTCGGTGAATGCCCCTCCCTGCGTCGCCTAGGTGCGGAAGTTGCTGGCTGGGTCGGTGAATGCCCATCCCTGCGTCGCCTAGGTGCGGAAGTTGCTGGCTGTCGTAATAGCAATCAGAATCACACCAACCACTACCAATCCATTGGCAAATTCCCCATACCCATCTACCAGCGACTTTCGCGTCGTAGTAGTCTGGGTCGGACATCATACGCTCGCGAAAATCGGATCTGCCGAGTAGCCACCAATGTACAGCGTGGAGGTCAGCCTCGTTTACTGGCCAATCTGCCCAATGCGCCACTTCTTTAGGTGCATACCTGAGCGAGCGCCAGAAGTTCGCTAGGTAACAATCAATATCATTTACCGTTTCTGTATGTGGCGCGTGTGGGCGATTGAGCAGCACAGCTAGCGAACCGGCAAAGGGTTCTACGTAGTTTGGAGTGTCGCCGAATCTGCGCCAAATCACGTCAGCAGCGCGACTCTTGCCGCCGAACCACGGGAACGGTGATTTTAGTCTATTGGCGGTCGATGCGGTCATAATCCCTATCCGTAATCACCAAAATCGCCGCACCTGTGACGGTCAAGGCGACGCCGACGATAATCCCGAAAATAAAAATCAGAACGTGAATAGCGATCACTTCTTCGCTCCTTTTGCCTGTTTTGAGATGCCTACATAGCGACCGTAGCCGGGCTTTTCGATATAGCCTTCTGCGAGCCCCTTGGGCAAGTTGCGAATAATGTCAGAGAAAGACACCGATGAACGAGCAACCGCCGCCGCCGCAAGCGACAGCGCGTCATTCAACGCCTGGATGCTTGCGGGACTCACTTCGACCTTGAATTTAAGGCGCTGACCAAGCGGCAAATAGCGCACATCGGCTGGATCGAGCGCCCCGTCGTGGCCAAAGCCGCGATACCAGTGGACGAACGCTCGCTCTTCGGCATTGAGTTGGTTGTACCAGGTCGCAAATGCCTGAAGGCTGTCGAAGCCATTGAGCGTGTGATACTGCCCGACCAGTCGAGCGCGGTGTAGGCGGTCGAGGTTTTTGTAGTTGTTTGTGCTCATAAAATCCTCCTGAAATGTATTTATAGTGTACTTTCAATTCTATAAATTTTATGTAGGATGAATTACCTAACGAGCCTGCAGGATACGCAACCAGTCGGCGGCGTTGTTTTGTGTGGATTCAGATTCGTTGGCGGGAAGATCGATATCGTCGAAGGAGATCAGAACGTTGAGAAGCAGCACCAGAATGACGTAGACAAAGGCGTCCACCTGGTCGTCGTGGTCGGATTCAGGGAAGAGGGTAAGCTCGTTGAGAAAGGTGTCAAGCCAGAGCGCACCGTCGGGCAGATAGACGCGGCCATTCTCGACAAAGACCGTGGTGGAGCGGGCGCGGCTGACCTTGTCTTTGCCGTGTGGGTCAATCTCGCTAACGGGCACACCGGTCTCCTGTTTGAGCACCTGAAAGACGCTCTTGCCACTGGCACGATTCTCGATATAGACGCGCTCTGGCTGCCATTGGCGATACTGTTGAACGATGGCGTCCTTGAGCTGCGGCAACTCCAGCCGTTTGCGGTAGACGTCGAGAATGTAGACATTTTTCCCCAGCAAGGCGGCGGTGACACAGACCGACCAGTCAGCTTTGTCGTTGTCCTCGTAGGCGGTGTCCCAGGCTTGAATAATGCGCGTGAAAAGCTTGTCGCGACGCAACACCGTCATCTCCTCAACACTCGCCCAACGGAACTGTTCACGTTTGAAGATTTTCCCAGCCAGGGCGCTGAGGTCGTTCATCTTCTCGCGGATCCAGACGGCTACGTCGAGGCTGGCGAGTTTTTCGAGCAGTAGCGCCTTGATATTCCACTTCTGCGGCCAGAGGACGCGTACGTCGGGCGTGAGGACATTGACATCCTCAATCACGCCGCTTTGCGCGTTGTAGATGGGCTCGAATTGAATGTCGTCTAGTTTGTGGCTGAGGATGGCACCGGTTTTGTAGGTATCCCAAACGGGTGAATTAAGGACAATGTTGTAGATATCGCGCTTGTTAGTCTTGAGCGTGCCGACGACGACAATCTTGGTGTGCGGCTCGCGCAACTGCATGATGGTGCCGGTGAACCAGTTGATCAGCCCGTTGAGGCGATCTTCCAGTCGGGTGTTTTCATCATCCTCGATGTCGTCCAGGATGATAAGGTCGTAGTGGCCGCCGGTGATAGCACCACCCACGCCCACGGCTTCGACGGTGGGGTCTTTGCCGCGGCGGGTGCGCTTGCAGTAGATACGCGATTGTTGCCAAGTGCCTTCCTTTTTGCCAGAAAGCTCGATTTGGCCGGAGACGTTGGCAATGTCGTGATAGCCGACGGTCTTTTGCCAGTGCGGGGCGTAGTAGCGTTTGAGGCGGTGATTGTTCTCTAGTTCCTGCTTGATGACGCTGAGGGTTTTCTCGGCTTCGGTAGCGCGCTTCTGGACGATGAGGACGCGGATGTTGGGATCTTCGCAGATGCGGCGCAGCGGGTAGGAGATACAGAAAATTTCGCTTTTGCCGTGGTCGCGGGGCCAGAAGTCAGCCTGGTACTGGCTGGGGCCATCGATGCGGCGCGCCATGTCGTATTGATGGGCGGCAGGGTCTACGCCTTCGCGCCAGCACTTAGCAAAGATGGCGGTATTGCGGCGGGCAGCAGCGCGAATGGTCTTGCTCTCTAACTTCATCAGAATTCTTTCGAGATACCCCTAGCTTTAGCTATGGGGAGGGATAGAAAGCCGCCGACAGGCGGGATATAGATTCAACACGTTGCGAGATTTTAATTATACTGCCACGTGCTGTATAATATCCTGCATGAGCGATGACTATCGTTTGAAACATAACAATAATGTTACCTACTGCTGCCATTACCACGTTGTCTTTTGCCCAAAGTACCGGAAGAAAGTGCTTGTCAATGGCGCAGACGAGCGGTTGAAGGAAATCGTTCGCCAGGTCTGCGAAGAACTGCGCTGCGAAATCCTTGAGATGGAAGTGATGCCCGACCATGTACACCTGTTGCTCGATGTCGATCCTCAACTGGGAATCCACATCGTTGTCAAGCGTATCAAGGGTCGTTCTTCCCGCTACTTGCGACAGGAATTTTCCTGGTGCAGAACCCGGCTTCCGTCGCTTTGGACAAACAGTTACTTTGTCGCCACTGTAGGCGGCGCACCGTTGACCGTTGTCAAGCAGTACATCGAAAACCAGAAAAACGCCTGAATGAAACTGACTGCGCAGATCAAGCTGCACCCCACCGATGCACAGGTTGAAAGCCTGAAGCGAACACTGGAAGCTGCGAATGCAGCGGCGAACTATCTCAGCGCCTACGCTTGGAACTATCAGCAGTTTCGCAAGTACGATTTGCACTACGCTGGCTACTATGCCATCCGAGAAGAGTTCGGTCTTTCGGCGCAGGTTGCGGTTCGCATCGTTGCCAAAGTCGCCGACAGCTACAAGCTCGACCGGCAGACACAGCGGACGTTTCGACCGTTGGGCAGCATCGCCTACGACGATCGCATTCTCAGTTGGAAGAAAGGCGACACCGTTTCGATCTGGTCGCTCGACGGGCGACTGACCATTCCCTTTGTCTGCGGTGAAACCCACCGGGAACTGCTGACAAAGCGACAGGGCGAAGCCGATCTTGTCTATCGCAATGGCGAGTTTTACCTGTATCAAACGTGCGACGTTGACGAAACCCCGCTTGAAACGCCAGCCGATTATCTCGGCATCGATCTCGGTGTCGCCACGATTGCGGCTGACAGCGACGAGAAGCTGCACAGCGGCAGCGAGATTAAGAACGTGCGCTTTCGCCACCGTCGTCTGCGTAGCAAGTTGCAGAAGAAGGGAACGAAGTCGTGTCGTCGTCGCCTCCGTAAGCTTTCCGGCAAAGAACGACGCTTTGCCACTCAGGTCAACCACACGATCAGCAAGCAGATTGTTGATTCTGCGCAACGCACCGGACGGGGAATCGCCCTTGAAGATTTGCAGGGCATCCGCGACCGGATCAGGGCTAGACGCAGCCAGAGAGCAACCCTGCATAGCTGGTCGTTCTACCAGTTGAGAGGCTTTATCGAATACAAAGCAAAGCGCGTAGGCGTGGTTGTGGTTGCGGTTGATCCCCGCAACACCTCCCGAACTTGCCCCTCCTGTGGTTGTATTGATAAAGCCAATCGTCCGAATCAAGCTACCTTCCTTTGCATTCAGTGCGGTTTCTCTGGACACGCTGATTGCGTCGCTGCGGAGAATATCCGCAGGGCTGCTGTAAACCAGCCATACGTCTCGACTACGCCAAACCCGGCGTAGCGTCAGGGACAAAGCCCCTGCCTTCAGGCATGGGGATGTTTACTTTTTCTTGCGCTCTGCGGCCTCGCGCAGAATCTCCTCAACCGAGCGTTGGTCATCGTCGTCGAGCGGGTCATCCAATTCAGTGGTGGCAAATAGCCCCTTGATATCTAGCGCCCCTTTGGGGTTGTACTGCCCAGTCATTTCGAGGAAGAGCTTGCGATCTTGGTGCGCCTGCGGGATGGGGTCGCTGGCAACGTCAACCAGGGCCTGCATTACGTCGGCGATGTGGTGCGAAAGGAGTTGCTTGGGTAGACTAGCAATGCGTTCGCTAATCTCCGGATCCTTGGCGCGCCACTTGCGGATGGTAGCGGTGTTGGTGAGGCCGACGAGATCAGCGAATTCGTTCAAGGTTTTGGGCCAGCGCATGGACTTGGGGATGGATGCCCAAGCGATGTAGGCATGTTTGCGCCAATCCCATTTGTCATTGTTTTCGCCGCTGTCGAGTTGTCGCCAGTAGGCGTCGCCGAACGCAGAGACGCCCGCGGCGAGTTCCTCGTCGGCAGGGTCAACGGGCAAGTCGAGCCACTCCTCGAACTCCTTGCGGCTGGCGTGAGACTGGTACTGGCCGGGGACGGTGGGCGGGGCGGTGAAGCCGGTGTTGGGCGCGGGTGGTGGGGCGTTTTTGTCGAGGCGCTGCGTAATGCGCAGGATAGTATTGATGGCACGCTGGTCGCCTTCCTGAGCCTTTTTATAGAGGGCGGGCGAGAGCATCCCGCGCAGTAGTTTGGCGTTTAGGTCGTCGGATTCGGTCATAACAGAACAGGCGTGCCGCCGGTTACATCTACCCAGCGCTGGATGGCGACGGCGACATAGGCGGGTGAGACTTCACAGGCTCGACATTTCCGGTTAAGATTTTGACAGGCAATGATGGTGGTGCCAGTTCCAGAAAACGGCTCGTAAATCAAACTCTCTATTTCTGAGAAATTGCCAATAAAGTGTTGGGCAAATTCTACAGGAAATGCCGCCCAGTGAACGTCTGAAAAATCATTGTTATTTATTGCTGATGTATAGACATTTGAGAATGTGCCTCTGAAATTTCCTGTCTTAATACCTCTTGTTGGCTTATCCTCATTTGAAAAAATAAACACATACTCGAAAGATGAATTCATGACGTTTTCAGCCATGGCTGGCTGTTGGTTTGTTTTATGCCAAATCGCAACGTCGGCGAAATGATTTTTGAAGTGGTGAAGGTAATCTATTAGTGAAAACTTATTGTCAGCTAAAGATTGAATGTTTACAAACGAATATCGGCAATGCTCTATCGCAACGGTAGTAAAATCTATGATTAGTTTCAGGTACTTTTCATCAGTGAGGCTATCATCGCCGCCTCGATATGCACTGCCGGAATCCTTCAATGATTGTGACCTGTTCGATATACCGATGTTCTTTCCGAGATTGTACGGGGGGCTTGTGAATGCTATTTCTGCCCGCTCCCCACCCATCACCCTATCCACCACCGCCCGATCCGTGCAATCGCCGCATATCAGCCGATGCTCTCCAAGCTGCCACATTTGACCGAGAGAAACATCCCACTTGACACGCAACTCCTCTGCTCGATCCACCTGCGGTTCTGCATCCCCTTGCGTCCTTTCGGTCTCTAATGTCGCCAATAGCGACTTGAGCGCGTCCTCGCCGCCAGAAGCTAGCAGCGCAAGCTCCTGGTCGAAACTGCCAAGTTCTTTGACAATTTCGGCAAGTTGCGCCAAATCTGGATCGGCCTGTCTCGCCAACTCATTATCCGCAGCCAGATACGCCAATACCGTCGCCTCGTCCCATTCATCGGGCACGGGCATAGTGAGGATTTTTGTCCATCCCAGCAGTTGCGCCGCCATTGTCAATCCATGCCCGGCAACGATGGTATCTCGCCAGGTGACAATCGGTTTGCGCTGGCCGAACTTTTGCAGGGAGAGGGAGAGGTCGTCTATCTGGCGGTCGCTGTGTTTGTTGTAGTTGCGCTCGTGCGGTTTGAGGTCGCTGATCAACCGCGTCACCGTTTCATTCTTGTCCATGCTCTTGTCCTTTGGATTGCTTCTCGCTCATTTTGCCGCCATCTCCCTCGCCCATTCTTGATCGGCGCAGCAACGGATGTTCTGTAGCGCAATCTGCGCGTGCTGGCGAGTAGCGCGTGGGCTTGCTGGATGGCCAAGTAGATGTCGGTTGCCGTTGTGGTCTTGCCGCTCGGCACGGTGTTTGTACTGGCCGATGCGCTCACAATCAATGTACTACCGCTGTCCTTTTGCATGTAATCGCTCCTTGATCTAGCTTGCCGTTATCGCATAGTCATAAGTAGCTTTGTAATTAATCTTACATTCCTTGCGTTGCTGCGGAATGTCGGCTGCTTTAAGAAAAGATACGATTTTCACGATTTTCACGTCTTTTTGTGCAGGATGCTAGGGTTCCATGACGTGCCCGACGAACTTTACTGGCTGTTTCGCTTCAAACCAAAATTGTACCCTGTTTTCATCTAGCGTAAGGGTGTCAGACAGTTCAACCATTCCAGTCACGTCCATTAGTTCCGTCAAGCCATATCCTGAGTAGTTATTCAGATTCTTAGCGGCAATCTCTTGATTGCCGCAGTCATCACAGAACATGCCCTTGATGGCCTTTATCTGCTCTTTACCACGGACGACAATTATAAAAGTCGTTTGTGGCTTGCTATCGTCCATCCATTTACCAATTACACTTAAATCAACCGGAGACTCATCAAGCGCACCGGGTAACGGCAATAAGTCAGTTCGATAGCTAAAATCGAACAACTCAAAATCGAATTGTTGACCGCCGATAGTAAGGACTGGCTTATTCTTGGTATCTACGCTCTCTATCATGGTTTCCTTTTCTTCGTGCGTGCCAGTCCTGCCCTGGCTGTCCAGATTCGCTATTGCCTCGGGTCGGTATCGCCCGTAGCCGGAACATTATTTCTGTGGTCATCTACACCGAGCAGATGTCTGGACTATCCGTACCACCCTATGTCATATCGCCACAGTGACGCACGTAATGGTTGCGGTCGGCGCAGAGGTCACGGCATGGAGCCGGGTCATCCCCTGTTCCGGTTGACTGCGCCCGTTACTGGATGTGCAACCGCGCTCGATTAGTTGCTCGGCTGCGTGCCCCATCCTCTCAAAAATTCACGCAGGATGAGTAGCTTGCAGATATGGCGACCAGCTCCGCAGCAACCATTATCACAGTTGCACGATTGGTTCCACTTCGCGTCAAATTCGGCGACGTGCCCCCAGTGCGGATCGGCGGTGATGAGTGGATGCAGTACGGATTGAATCTGGTCAATTGTGCGCTGATCGCCGTAAACAACATGTTCGTCGCCGCTCCTCATGCGAAGAATGACAACATCAAGCGCATCGCCCCAGGCAATTCTGCGTTTGGTAGCAATGGCCGACTCTACCCGTGCGGGGTCAATCGTGACTGCCGCGCTGTTTTTGTACTCCTCGTCAAACAGGTATAGGGTTATCATTGTGGATTCCCTTCGATTCTTGCCCGTACCTGGTCCAAATCATCCACCCCAATCACAACCACCTTGCCGCGTCGCAACTCGGCCACGGCCAGATCGGGACGCATGGGCAGATCGGCGTGGACGTAGGTTTGGCTGGCGTCGAACTTGCCGTCCTTGGTGAGCCAGCAACTAAAGGCCGTGACATGGTCGGCGTAGGGGTTTTCTGGCGTTGGGGCAACGGGCACCGGCGATGGCTGTAACTCCTCTTCGAGCAGGCGTTGACGAATGTACATGACCGCATCAATAAGCTCTTGATAGAGATCCCACAGGGCATTACGCCCGTTGTGGGTCTGGAGGAGCGTGCCGTATTTGCGCTTTCCAGCAGCGACACGCGCTTCGATGTCGGCAATCACGACGGGCGCAACGTCGATTTGTCCTGTCGTGGGCGGTGGTTGGGGTGTTGAAGCTTTGCTGTCTAACATTTCATGACATCCTCTGTTTTGCTCGAATCCCCTGCAAATTCCTGCGATTCGGCCTGCCAACGTGCCACTTGCCGCAGAAGGGGCATTTGTAGGCGCGCACTGGCACACCGCCGTACTTGGCTTGAATGTAGCCAGCGACACGGATCGCAGCCTCTTCATCAACGTGCGCTACCTTGCCTGTGCAGCCGCGGCGACGCAATCTGCGTTTGCTAGTCATGGTCATCCTCGATTAGCGCGGATTCAACCAGCATCTGGCGAACGATTTTGGCCACGGCACGGATCTCCCATTGGGCGGCTTTGTGTTCACGCAAAAACAAAAAGTGCTTCCAATCGGCAATTGACATCGTGACTACGATGCGAGTTTCGGCTGCGTTGGGTAGCAAGAAGCGTGCGTCCTCTTTGCGAATGCCAAGCGCACGTAGTTCGCTATATGCGTTTTCGATATGAGACCATACATCGTTTAGGATGGCTGTCGCTTCCTGATTTTGCGCAATAGCGGGCGGCACGACGGCTTGCCAGCCACCTTTCTCCAAATCGACATACCTCTGGCTCTCCTGACTGAAGCTAGCTTTTCTATGGCGAACAAGTTGGTGCGAACAGGCGCGGCTGATGCTGTCAAACATAAAGGTGGCGGAGCGGTGCATATCAGCGTGGGCCGGGTCGCGCACTTTGCGCAATAAAGGCGGATTGTGTAGGGCAAGCAAGGCAACTTTGGCCGCAATAGGGTGCTGGATGCCGTCGATTTCTCGGCTGGCATGGCGTGGCTCAATGGGTGCCGCGCTGGGCATCCGTAGCAGGAAGGGCTTTTCGGCAGGCGCAAAGATGGTGGGTGCCGCCAGTGCCGCCTCGCTCATCACGTCTGGAGATGCACCGAAACTTTGAAGCCAGGCGCGGAAGTTGCCGCTGATCAGGTAGGTGTCATCCTCGCAGCGATCGGCGACCAGATAAGCGGTGTTTTTGTAGAAGGCGAGTTCGTCGGACATTTCGGCACGCAGTGTAAGCCAGCCGTGTTCAAGGATGTCGGTATGCCCCTCGCGCAAACGGGCGGCGATGAAATCGGGAGCGTTGCCCATCTTGTCTGTGCTTCGGTAGCAGACACGGCCAGCAAACTCGATTAGATTTTCGGCATAGGTGCCAAAACCGCTAAAAATCTCGGCGATGTCAGGAATGAGATAATGGCGAAAAGGCTGGACCGTGTTGAGGGTGCAGCCAGCGAACTGTGGATTATGCAGCATTTAGCGCCCCCGGTTGGTGCGGCGCGAGCTGCGTTCCATCAGGCGGCGTGCCTTGTTGCGCTTCTGGTTGTGGTTTTTGGTGATGCCGGCGCGTTTGTGGGTTTTACTACGCTCTGGCTCCGCCTCTTTGGTTTCGGTGGGTGGTGCTGGTTGTGCATCTGTGGGATTTGATAGATCGTCTGGACTGAGTGGGACGATAGGTGTTTCCATGTGCTCCTTTCGAGAAGTGAAAGGCAGCGTTGCGTGAAGTGTATTTGAGGTGCTTGCTGCGTATTTTTGTATTTATAGTGTACCTAACAAGTTGCTAAAATGCAAGGGGCGTGTAAGTTTGCGAATGCCTGGGGTACTTACACGCTACCCCAGGACTTATGGCTTTTTACAGAACCTTTCACATTGATGGAATCTTTTCTATTCGATATACCGCTCCGATCAATAGTTAGACTACGATTTACACGACGTTGGTTCCGACCGAGCAATTGCCGTTGCCCGCATTTCCGCTTCAAGCTGGCGGCAACCAGTTTGAACCTTAGGTTTGCGCACTGAGCATTTTTACATTTCTCACGCGTTCGTAGACGGTGACTTTGCCGTCTGTCAATTGATAAGGCAGGAAAACTTCGCCAATCTCAACCATGACCTGATAGAGCGCGTCGAGAATCTGCTTAGACTGGTCGGTGATGGTCGGCACGGTTTGTTGGGCCAGTTCGCCAACGTCGCAGATCCAGTTGTCGCGCTTCCAATACCATGCGTCGATTGTGAGTGAGCGCAAATTTTCCGGCTTGATGGTCTTGCGCTTGGCTTCAGGCAGGGTTGCAAAGACTTCGGCGATCAGCCTGGCCGGGTCGAGAGCGATGGGTGGATAGGTGGGTAAAAAACTTGTGATTGACATAAGATTAGTCATCTGGATACAAATCGTATTTCAGGCAGATATCATTCATGGCCATATTGGCACGGAACACAACCAACTCGCCGCCATCCTTCTGAACTTCGTTAATGTATTTTTCACCGGGTCTAATAAGTCCGCCGCACGCGTCCACCTGATGCTGTTCCTCTTCCGTTAAATCGTCGTAATACCCTGTATGGTCTATCCAGTAGTAAGCATCACAGCGGTATGTTTTGCGCGCTACTGGGTTCAGTACACTAATGACTTCCATTTTCGCTACCCCTCTTTGTCGGTTGCCGCCAACCGTCTGGATGGCGCGCCTTGAGTTTGTCGATATTGGCAAGGGCGATCTCGTTGGCCGACAAATCAAACTCGGCACCTAACAAAATTGCGTAATGCAGAAGCTCGGCCAGGGTCATCTGCGCCAGGCGCGCATCCATCGGAATGATATGCCCGCCGCCCGTAACTGTCTTGATGTGGTGTGCCGAGGTAGTGGTCAGCGATCCCGCCGCTTGAGCAAGGGCAACGGCCATGCCGAAGAGGTCGTCTTCCTCGACTTTCTTGATGGAAGATTGAATGCTGCCCCAGTTCGGCACAACGTCCTTGCCAAATAGCCTGACGATGCCGTAGAACGAACCAGCGGGCTCAGACCAGCCGCGCTCATATATATAGATGACGGTGTAGTAGAAGAGATCGCCGAGTTCGCCTTCCAACTTGGAGCGGGTCTCTTCGTGGCTCTTGCCGTGGTAGAGATGCTTTTTTACTACCTCAACAATCTCGCCCGCTTCGCCAGCAATGCCCAACGTGGCGTTACGTAAACGGTCGGCGGCGGGACGGTCGGCCCAGGTACGCAGGGCTAATTGCAGATACTCTTCGAGAGTCATACGGCCTCCTTTACTTGGTTCACTTTGGCTAAAACTTCATCCATGTATTGCACCGTCTCGCCGATGGCACTGCTCACCACCTCGGCACTGACGGGTTTGGTGCTGGCAATGTCGATGGCAATCCTGCCGATCCAACGAAACGTGAATTCGTGGTAGCAGGTGCGCAGCTCATCGCCAGCGTCAATGACGTAGCAGGAAAAGAAACGAGCGGTTGTAGGCAGGTTGAGCACAGAAGCGGCATGGGTGGCCAGCCAACTGGCACGGCGGTTGATCAAGTGCCCGGCGATGCCGAAGACGGGCGAGACGATCAGTGTCGTAGTGTCGGCATGCGTGTAGACGCGCATACGGACGTAAACCCTGTCCTGCATGGTGGTGACATCTTCGACTCGGTCGTGGCTTTTCATGTGACTCCCCAAATCACTTTGCTCATCTGGCAAGCCATCACGGGAAGCGCTTGCCAAAAATGTATTTATAGTGTAGTTTATAAACAGCGTTGTTTATGTAGGTAAAATTACATAAAACCGAGAATTTTTGGAAAAACTTTTGGTTCATTGCATTTTGAGAATATCCGTGCTACACTAAGTAAGCAAATGTTTGGTTAGGGATTCTCCTCTTCACTCTTCTTCCCTGCCTGTTTTCAAGGCCACCTATGGATACAAATTTAATGACGGAGACCGGCGTCAGCGGCGTAGCGTCCTTCAATGGGCGCGAGGCAGATCGCTACCTGCCGGAGTTGCAAGGACCAGCCGGGATTCAGACGATGGCGCGCATCTTGCGACGTGAGCCAGCAGCGTACACCGTGCAAAATGCCATTCGCCTTACGTCGCGCCAGGCCAGTTGGAATGCGGTGCCCGCCAGCGACGCGCCCGGCGACAAGCTGGCGGCGGAATTTGTTGAGCAGTGCATGAACGACATGAGCCACACCTGGTGGAAGGCGATCTCGTTTGCGCTGTCGTCGCAGGCATTTGGCTTTGCCGACCTGTATGTGGTCTACAAGCGGCGCAACGGCTCAGCAACCAAAAACGGCGAGGCGACTTCGCTCTACAAGGATGGTCTGGTCGGGTTGCGTAAACTGGCGATTCGGCGACAGGAGACAATTGATTCGTGGCAACGTGACGAGGCGGGCGACGCAAAGTTTATGGTCCAGCTTGACCCGTCGTCGGGCAGGCTTCTGCCACCCGTACCGATCGAGCGACTGCTGCACTTCATCGGCGGCGATGACCGCGGGTCGTGGGAGGGGCTAGGCTGGCTGGAACCGGCTTACAAACTCTGGCACATGATCCAGGGCTTCGAGGTCATTTACGGGATTGGGGCGCAACGCTCGTTTGTGGGTGTGCCCACCTTTGAGTATGTGGACAAGCCAGACCAGGCCGCCATCCAAATGGTGCGCAAAATGGGTAAGCAGTTGACCGCTAGCGAGCAGCAGTTTATCGAGTATCCCGGTTCAGTGGTGAAGTTCTCCCTGCAATCCGTGACCAACGGCAATGCGGGTGAGTTGCGAGCGCAAATCAAAGAACAGCGTTGGCTAATGCTCATGCTGGGGTTGACACAGTTTTTGCAGTTGGGCAACAGCGGCAGCGGCTCCAAGGCGCTGGCCGACCCGCTGATTGTGATGTTCAAATCCTCAATCGACGCGGCGAACGATGAAATTGCCGACGTGATCAATCGTCATCTGATTCCACGCCTGTTTGCTGTGAACCCCAGTCTATTAGCGGGCGTGACGCAGTTGCCGCGTGTGGTGCCGACCAGTGTCAATAGTTTGCGCCCGGAAGTGCTCAGCTATCTGTCGTCGATCCAATCGTTTTTGGCCGGGTCACCCAACGAAGATGCATTGTGGTTGCGGCGTATGGTGGGGATGCCGGAGATTGCCGAGCAAGCGAACGGCGACCCAGTGTTGAGCCCGTCCAGCGATCCAGTGGTGGATGCGCCGAGCGTCAATGATAATGCGGCTGGTAATGATGCGCCACTGTCACCGCGTGAGATGGCGAGAATGCGCATGGCAACGCGGGAATTCAACAAAGCCGCTGACTATTTCGAGCGAGCCTTCTATGCTAAATCAAGATGAGCAGGTGACGTTGCTGATTTCGGCGGGGATCCTGCCATCGGTGGCGGAGTGGTTGGTGGCCGAGGATGCCAAGAACTTTCACAAGGTGCTTGGGGCGCGCAAAGTCAAAGGCATGGCCAAAGTTGACGCGGTCGATGTTGAGTCGGCGGCGGCGGCGTGGTATGTCAACCCGGCAGTGCCAGACGAGTTCAAGAGGATCTTAGATGCCAGGGCCATTGAAGGGTAGTCTACCTGGCTATGCCTGGGACACGCGTATGCAGGGCGGTCGCTATCGCGTGCTGCGCGACAATGGCAGCGTGGGCAGGCTGGTGAGCGAGCGCGAGATCGCCGACAATCTGCGCGTGATGTACGAGCGCACGCAGACGCAATTTGCGACCCTGGCCGAAGCCGTTGCGCGTGGCGACATTACCCCGTCGCTTTTCCAGCGGGCCATGATGGAGCAGTTGAAGAACCTGCATTTGTCCACGGCGGTGTTGGGCGCGGGTGGCTGGGATCGGGCGGATGCGCGGCTGTATGGGCGGGTTGGGCGAGACTTGCGTGACGAATACGCCTATCTGCGGCGCTTTGTGCGGCAGATGGAAGCGGGCGAGATTTCACCGGTTGACGCGGTGAATCGGGCGCAACTGTACGCCGACAATGCCTATGGCCAGTACTGGAAAGAGACGGATCGCCGAATGCGGCGGGCGGGCGTGACGGAAGAGCATCTGCACACCGCAACCGAGCCGTGCGAACGGTGTCTGAATGCCGAGGCGGAGGGGTGGGTGGCGATTGGCACCTATCTGATTCCAATGCATTGGAAGTGCCGGTGTTATAAGGAGTATCGCACCCGTGATTGATTTAATTCACTTTGAGTGGCGGATTGAAGAGCGTTGGCTGATCAGCCCGCTGGGGACGCGCGTGGCGAAGTTTGAGGGTGGGGCGTTGCGTCTCTACGACAAACACGCAAAGACGGATTTTCCATTCACGGCTGCGGATTTCGCTAGATTGTCGGGTCAAATGGCGGGGGCGGAATTAGCGAGCGATGTGTCCTCCAAGAGCAACACTGGGGACAGTGAACTATAAATACAAATTAATCATATTGCATTTGACGCACTGACCAGCGCGTGTTACACTGACAGCCGCAAACGCGTTTGTCAACCTTTCCACAACATTATTCACATTCAACCATTCAACGATGGAGGCTACATGGTCGAAATTCGGGCTGGGTGTAGTGCAGCGTGGAGAAGTAGCAGGGCCGAGCAGGGGATTGCGGACCGGGTAGATTGCGTTAACTAAAGACGGGGGAACGGTGACAAGTGCCGTTCCCCCGTCTTCGTTTTTAACTACGCACAATTGGCAAAAACAAGCGCTTTGCGCCGTCTGGCTCGCTGCTATTATTATCGCTGGTCGGCTCGCACGGATCAGCGACCGAACCACATGACGTTGGCGTGGATGTCTCTGTTGGTGTTAGTGTCGGCGTCATCGTTGGTGTTGCAGTCGCGGTTGGCGTGTTGGTCAATGTCGGCGTAGGAGTCGCCGTGCCGGTATGCGTCGGGGATGGGGTCGGCGTGGCCGTGTGCGTTACCGTGGGCGATGGAGTTGCCGTTCCCGTCACGGTGGGCGTTAATGTTGGCGGCTCGCCAGTTTCCTTTGGCGTGCGCGTTGCGGTCGGTGTCGCAGTCGGCGCGCAATCGACTGGATAGATGTCGGCAGTATTGACCTGGCCACCATTGTTCCCGTTGCCCCATTTCGCTAGCACGGTTGAGCGCAGGCTGACCTTGGTGACACTAGGGGCTACGGTAATCTCACCAGAGAATTGCCGCCCGTTGGCGTCGGTGAATTGCCCCGCACCGGCCATGAGCAAACCGGAGGCGGGATAGTAGGTCTGATACTCGACCTTGACCGACGGGTTAAGCCCGCCATCGCCAGTCATTGACCAGGACTTTGCGGTCCAGTGAACAGGCTCGCCACGGCACCAAGTGCCAGACAACTCGACATGGTGATCAGGTGCGGCTTGGGCGATGGCGAAGATGGCAGCCAAAAGAAGAAGAGCAACAAAGACGGCGTGAAAAGTTGTGCGTTGCATAGTGCCTCACTATTTGTAAAGGGTTGGAAAGAAAATGGGATGGGGAACAGAGGGTGGATCGCCTACGGTCTCGTAATGGTCGGCACCATTGGCGACTACGCGCTGAATGATGATACTTACAGCGCCGTCAACCACGAGCGACAAATGATTGATGGGTGTTTCGGTGTCGAGCAGAATAGGTGACGCGCCATCGGCGTTGCACTCTAATTTCCCATCACCGTCGATGTCGCTGACGTCCCAAGCGAGGCTAGCGCCATCGACGTAGGTGGCGTTGAGGGCGGCGTCTGTTGCGTCTACTTCGCAAGACATCTCGTAGTGGTAGCTGGTGACGCTGTTGGTGCTGCGCTCGACATAGAAAAAGTCAAGCGAGACGCTATCGGCGCTCGAATGAAGGGCAAAAGCCGAAGAAACGCTGAGCAGAATCAGCAAAACGGCAATTGCGAAGCCGACTAACTTATGATAGTGTAATCTTTGCATTTAAGTCTCCTTGATTTGAATGCGGGTCACTCCTTTCGTCGCAAGCGCGGGGAGTGATTTTTTATTCTTTGGTTACTTCTAGTGCCGTGAGCGTAAGCTCGGCACCGCCCTCAACGACTGTCTCAAAATGCGGTTTGATGCTTAAATCACTCCCTTCGCTCTGCATGAATTTCCTCGCCACGGTAATCGCTTTCATTGCCTGATTAACAGCCGCTGCGCCCATCGCTTGGACTTGGACACGTCCCTGGGCACGGAGAAGATTGGCTATTGATCCCGCCGTGGCCGCGGGCACTGAACTACCCCTCACTCTTACAATTGTCTGCATTAGTGTTTCACCTCCCTTCTGAAATGTATCTATAGTTTACCGTAAATTCATCGCTATTTTAGTAATAAAAACTACAAAAAACGATAAAATCTTAAGAAATAGTTAGGTAATCTGGCTTGTGTATATTTAGTCGCTGTATTTTGGTTGTACTTTTGTAATTCAAATCACAAAAATACTTGACAGCAACGTAAAGTTCGTGTATGCTCTGCTGTAGAACGTATATTCTTGAGCCAGAGCCTAAGAGCCGGAGCCACTTTGTTGGTTCCGGCTCTTTTTTTTGCGATTAAGCCGGAGTCAACACTGACTCCGGCTTTTCTTTTTGGGAGACGTCATGTCTGAAATCGCTTCTGTCGTTAGCGAGTCGCAGAGCAAGCAAGGGAGTGCGGCGCTACTGCACTTTATGTTTGGCTTTGACGACTACGCCCTTGAGCCGCGCAATCCCTATTACCCAGAAATCGAAGCGATCCGCACGGGCCAGTTCGTGGATATGAACGGCAAGAACATCACCATTGACATCGCTCTATTGGATGCGCTGGTAGAAAACTTTGCCAACAACCGCGCCGGGCAGGAGATTCCAATCGACCTCAACCATGAGCGCAAGGAGGCGGCGGGGTGGTTGCTGGGCGTGCGGCGGTTAAATGACTCCCTGTTTGTGGCCCCCAACTGGAATGACCACGGGGTACACCTGATCTATTCCAAGCAATATCGGTACGTCTCTTGCACTATCGACCTCGAAGGCAAGTTCTTAGTGAGCGTGTCGTTGACGAATTTTCCAGCCGTCAACAACATGCGCCCCATCGAGCTTTCGCGCATGAACGAAGGTGCGAGTTCGTCAATTATCGTTTTGTTTCAAAAACCGGAGGAGAAATCTATGGCAGACACTTCTGTCAAAGAAGGGACACCACCGGCTGAGCCAATCAAGGCTCCTCCGGCTGAACTGTCCAACCCAGTGACCCCGGCCACCAGCACTGTCGTGAGCGACGCTCCCAATCGGGACGAAGTGATCGCTCAATTCCGCCAGCAAGCTGACGCCGAGATCGCTGCTATCAAAAAGCAACTGACTGAACTACTGGGTGATCTGGAAACCCAGCGCAAGACGGCGGTTGCGGATTTTATGACCCAGGTGCGCACCGAGCGGCAGATTGCCGAGTTCAGCGAGCGCGTCACCTCGACGGGTCGCCATGCCATCCCCGCCAAGCCCGACGAGGTGGTTGGTGTGTTGAGTGCCCTGCCGCCTGCTAACCGTGAGGCTGTACAGAAGTTGCTCGAAGCGATCTATGCCAATGGCACGGTCGATTTCGGCGAAACCGGCACCAGCGCAGGCAAGGCCATTGTGGACACCGTGCAACTGAGCGCCGAATGGCAACGTGTATTGCGCTCACACATGAGCACGGGCGGCACGGTAGACGAGTTCTTCGCCACCAACGCCGACCTGTTGGGCGACAAAGGCAAGTACGACCTGAGCGCATTCCAGAAGGAGGCTAAATAATGGCCGATCTCATCCAAGGGCGCGATTTATCCAATCGCCGCCCGACAACTTTGTTCACCGAGCGCTGGAATGTCGATACCTCCGTCGCTCGCACCATCTACCGCGGCCAGCCCGTCATCCTCGACAAATCGGTAGACACTGTCAATATCGTCGGCTGGGTCGCCGCGGTCACACTGGTCACTGCGGTGGATGTCTTCGTCGGCATTGCCAACGAGACGATCACGGTAGCGGCGGGCGATTTGGAGGCCACCAAGGAGATCGACGTGATCACCGACGGTGAAGTGGGCTTCCAGAGTGCAGCGTTCACCGATGCCGATGTCGGCAAGACGGTTGTCTTTACTGACAGTGGCACGTTGGCAGTCGGTACCGGCTCAGCCACGCAATGCACGGCAGGCAAGATCACGCGCGTGGCCAACGGTTATGTTTATGTGCAACTGACCACCCGTCAGTTTGTGTTCTAAGGAGAAGGAAGGAACGTATGATTAACTCTGGACTAGTGCCTGGCCATCTGATCGCTGCGGCACGCACAGGCTTCCTTCGCGCCTCGAAAGACATTGCCCCGCTCTGGCAGCGGGTCGCGAAGCAAATTGACATCGTCGGGGCCACGGATGACCTGATCGACCTGGGCGCGCCACCCATGCCCAAAAACAGCAAAAACGGCGCAACCGTGCAGGGCATGAGTGAGCGCTGGTTGCGAGTGGCCCCGGTGGATTGGGACATCACCATCGGCATCAGCGACAACGCCATTAAGGACGACCGCGCTGGTGAGTTGGAGACCAAGGCGATGGCAGCGCGTGAGAACTTCGATAAGCACGTCAACCAACTGGTCTTTAGCGCAATCAATGCCGGCGAAAGCATCACCGCACCGTACGGGGCCTGCTATGACAACAAGGCGCTCTTTACAGCTACGCACGTTGACATCGCGGCGAGGTATCAGACTGCGCAGAGTAACACCAATACCCTAGCGCTCAGTTCGACCAACTTCAAATCGGTCTACGCCTCAGCTTCGCTCTACCTGGATGACCAGGGCGAGCAGACGGGCTACATCCCGGATCTACTGATCGTCAATCCAGCTTTGTACTACGATGGATCGCAATTGACTGCCAACACGCAGATGTATGGCACGTCGAACCGCGACCTGAACCCCTACGCAGGGCGCGTAGACATGATCACTGTACCGTGGATCGACTCGACTTCGTGGTTTTTGGCTGACACCCATGAATCGGTTAAGCCGTTGCTGGTTGTGATGCGTGAAGCGCCCTACTTGCAATCGGCGTGGTTTGATGCGCAGCAAGCTGACGGTGGGATGCACTACTTCAAGTTCTTCGCTCGCTACAACGTGCAGTATGGCGATTGGCGGTTGATCACCCAGGGCAATACCTAAATCGGGTAATCAAGAAGAGTGATGGCTGAACGAATCGGGTGACGGTCGCACCGTCACCCGTGTAAAGGAAACTATGAGCAAGACTTCAACGCAAGCACCAACTGACCCGACCGTACCGCCAACGGAGCCGACCGTACCGGAAGCGACTCCAGCAGTCAAGGGCTACGCGGTCAAAGTTGGCAAGGAGAGTCCCGTACACACCGTGCGCAGCGCGGGCATTGTGTTTACCGCCGAGACGCAATTTATTGCAGTGGATCATCCAGCCGTCAGCGAATTACGCAACAATCCGTGGTTGGACGTGACCGAAGTGACGGAGTAGCCTGTGGCGCTCAGACCTGGCGATACCTATAACCTGACGACGGATGTCGGGAAATTGCGGCTGGCACTCAACGACAACGACGCAATGAATGCCGCATCGGGCGTCAAGCCAGATGGTAGCAGTTATAGCGACAAGGAGCTGGCCGTTTTTATTGAACTGGCAGGTTCGTGGCAACGAGCGGTATCCGTGACGCTGCGGGCGATGGCTAACGCCTACGCCAAACATGCGGTTGTGCAGGAGATTGACGGCTATCGTGAGGATCTGAGCAAAATTTCGGCACAACTCACCACGGCGGCCAAAGAGTGGGACGAGTACCTAGACAAACTGTCGTTGTTAGCCGCCAAAGCGGAAACCCCCAGCGTCAGTTGGTCCGACTGTTTTGGCTTCCAGGAAGCGCCCCACATTTTTGGCCTGAAGCAGTATGGCGCAAGGATTACTGATGCGGTATGAGCCAACTAGCGGGCACACGCCGAACTCGATTGGTCAGTGCGGTCGAACGCGGCAAGGCAATGGCCGAAGATGCCATGCGCGAGACGTGCAGCGTGGAAGAGAACCAAATCGACGGCAGCGGCGATCATTGGGTGACAGTTGCTAGCAATGTGCCCTGTCGCATCACGACGCCGGGCGGAATTGGTCAGCCGCTCACACTGACTGAATCATCTATTTTTGAGCATGTCGGCATCTGGCATGTCCATGTGCCGATTGGGCAAGCAATCAAGATCGGCGCACGTATCCTCTGCCAGAGCGTCACCTACTCCATCATCGGCGAAAAAACACAACGAACCTACCCGGTTGAGCGCGTGCTGATTGCGACAACCCTGCACGCACCAGGCACGATCCTACCATGATCCAAACTTCAATCCGGGGACTTCCCGAAGTAATCGCATTAGGCGCGATTGATGTTGTGGAGGTGCTCGACCCCGTGGTGCGGCGTGGCTCGTTGGGGATTGAGCGGCGCATGGTGACTTACCCCTCAGCGCCCAGTGGTAGCCGCTACCAGCGCACCCATCAGTTGCAACGCGGTTGGGGTAGCCGTTTTGAACGTTCGGAAAGAATGACCAGGGGCAGCACGGAGAACGGTGTGCCGTATGCGCCGTGGGTGCAGGGCCAAGAGACGCAAGCGCGCGTGCACCGAGGTCGCTGGGGAACTGACGCCGATGCCGTGGATCTGGCCGTGCCTGACATTGCGATGGACGCCGAAAAAGCACTGGAGTATGCGTTGCGATGAGTGATTTGCTAGTAACGACGGTGAGTCGTAGCGCGGTACGCAATGAAATCGCCAGTGGGCTGACGACAGCACTGGGCAGCACCGTTCGCCAATTGGCTGGCTATCAAAAGGCCAACTTCGAGGATCTAACACCTTTTGTGCGGGTCTACGGCGAAGGATCAGACCGAGGCGCACGCGGTGGTAATTCCATCGGCGCACTGATGACGACCTACTTCTACACTGCTCAAGCGTGGGTGCCCTACACCTGGCCCGCCTCTGGGTGGAATGAAGAGGACGCCGAGAATGCCATTGACGCGGTTGAGCAGAAGATTGCGGAGTGGGTCGCTAGTGACCACGAGGGCGCAAGTTGGCACGAGATCGCCTATACCGATCGTACCTTTATCAACATTCTCAAACTCGCATCGGGCAGGGTGTACATCGTCGAAGATATTCCGCTGATGGTACGGGTTTTTGTGTAGTGAGGAACTATGGCCAAACAAACAAGCGTGGTTGCGCAAATGGTCCAGCCAGAAGGCGGGAGCACCTTCATCAAATATATCGGCAATGGGGATTACGTGATGGGAATTCCCGCACGCAATCTGACCGTCGAGGAATGGGAATCGCTCCCAGAAGAGACTCGGCAGGCGCTGATGGCGCAGAAATTGTATGAACTGTCGAGTGAGCCAGCAAGTGAACCATCGGCGACTCCGTCAGCGTCACCCACCTCACCCTGAGTTTAGTTTAAGGAGGGCATGTCATGCCTGTAATGCAATTTGAAGTTCTCGTACAATCGGCCACGCAATCGGTATTACTGACAGGTGTCGCTCCTGCATTGCTTTTGCGTGGCTTGGAAGAATTTAATCTAACCTCCGTGCCTGACATTGAAGTGCTCTCTGATTTAACACAGGGGCTTTCTGGCGGAGACGCGGCGGTTGTGCAAGGAATGAGCGGCAAGGCCAGTTTTAGCGGCTGGTGTACCTATCAGCACATTGGCTATTTTCTCGACAATCTGTTAGGCCAGGCAACGCCGAGCGGGGCGGGGCCTTACACGCGCAACTATGCCGCTCCGATCAATTCGGCCCCCTCGCCGCGCATCCTGTCGCTCTACAAAGGTGATGTGACCGTGGGTGGCTACCGCATGGTCGGCTCGCTACTGTCGGGGCTAACGATCAAGTTGGCACCCAAAAAGTCACTCGCCATGAGCGGCGATTTTGTGGGTGTAGTGGTTGAGCCGCAGGCAATGAGCGGGGTGCTGAGCAAACCAGCAATCACGCCGATCCTGGCCTCGCAGGTGTCCAGTCTAAAACTCGATACCTTTGCAGGCACGATGGGCGCAACCACACTGACCAACTGCACTCTGCGTAATTACGAACTCACGTTGACGCCGGCGCGCGACATTCGTACCTGTGTCGGCGCGGTCACCGGTGCCTCCTATGTGGAAATGCCGTGGACGGGACGACTCAAGGTGAGCCTGGAGTACAACACCACCACCAAGGCCGATCTAGATACCTTTGTGGCGGGCACGCTGTTGCAAAAACAATTTGAGGTCAACTTCGCCTCGGGTACCAACTCACTCAAATTGCAGTTTGCAGGCACGGTGCAGAATGACGTGCAAATTTTTGGCGACGATGACGGTGTGACCGTGGTCGAGTTCGATATGGAGCGCACCTACCAGTCCACCTTTGGCAACTGGTTTAAGGCGGTGCTGGTCAACTCGGTGTCGGGTGCGCAAATGCTCTAGAAAGGATTCTATGGAGATTTTAGAAACTGGCGTGGTCACGATTCGACCGCAACGCATGGATCTGAGCAAAAAAGGCTCGTTCCGTGCGACACGCGACATTATGCGCGTGGGTCACGCGGCCTCGGCGGGTGACCCAAAGGCATTTGAGGCGATGCTGGATGTGATCATTGCCAACAGCGAGATCGAAGTGCCAGAAGGGAACAAGAGCGATCTGCGCGAACTGCTGCTTGACGAACTATCAATGAATGAAGCCAAAGAACTGATCGCCTACATCGGGGGCCGGGGTGCCGTGTCCCCTACGAACGGAGGTCCCTCCGTAGCTGGGTAAAAGAAGAGAGCGAAGAGGCACCGGAATGGGTGCTTCTGCTCGAAGCAGCGAAGGAGTGGGGAATCCCTCCGTGGCAAATCGAAGACGACGCGTCGGCGGTCTGGATGGAACGATGGCGTGCGATGCGGGAAGAATCGGCAAGTGAAGTGAAGCGCAAGAGCAAGGCGAAAAAGCGTGGCTGACCGCAAAATCAGGATTATCGTCGAAGGGGAAGATGCCGGCGGAACGAATGTTCTGCGCTCTGTCGGCAAAGAGGCGAATGCGCTCACGGGCACATTCAATTCCTTCGGCGCGTCCATGCAGACAGTCGGCACCTTGGCCATCGGCGCGGTCGCCACAGGCGTCGCTGCTATCGGCACGAGCATGGTAGCGACCGCGGTCGATGGCGCCAAGATGGCGGCAGACCTCGAAGCGCAAATGGACGTGATCGCCTCTGTCCTGGGCAAAACCGAGGAGGAGGCGCAACCCCTCAACGATCTTATTCTCCAACTGGGTATCAACCCCAATCTGAAGGTCAGCACACTGGAAGCCGCCGACGCCATTGAAACGTTGGCGACGGCGGGTTTGAGCATGGGCGAGATTCTGGACGGAGCCGCAGAGTCTACGGTATTGCTCTCGAACGCCTCGGGCGGTGATTTTGCGCAGAGCGCCGAGATCATGACCGACGCCATGTCGATCTTCGGCGACAGCATTACGAGTTACGGAGACGCTGTCAATGGCGTGATTGCAGTCTCGAATGTCTCGAAATTTAGCGTCAACGATTATGCCTTGGCGCTGGCCCAGGCGGGTGGCGTAGCAGGCACCGTTGGTGTGGAGTTCGACGATTTCAATACCTCAATTGCGGCGATCTCGCCTCTATTTGCCAGCGGCAGTGACGCGGGCACCTCGTACAAAACGATGCTGGCGCGCCTGATTCCGCAAACCAATGCATCGGCTGACGCCATGCGTGATTTGGGATTATTTAGCGGACTTACTTCAGGCGAGTTCGAGAAGACGCAGGAGAAGATCGCCAAATACGAAGCGCAGTTGGCGAAGCTGGACCCGACCAGTAAAAAATACGCTGAACGATCGGCGGAACTGAACACCAAAATCGCCGCGCTGCAATCCACCCTCGTGCAGGGCAGCAACGCCTTTTACGACGCCGAGGGCAACCTCAAGAGCATGGCGGAGGTTAGTGCCGTGCTCAACCAAGCGCTCTCTGGCCTCTCTGAGGAGCAACGCAGCCAGGCGCTGACCACCATTTTTGGTTCAGACGCGATGCGGGCGGCAGTGGGGCTAGCCGAAGCCGGGGCTGTAGTCTACACCGACGCAGCAACCGCAGCGCGCGAACTGGGCGTTAGTCAAGAAGCGGTTAATGCGGCGATGGAAGGCGGAATCACACAGTTTGAGGCGCTACAACTCCAGATGGGGCAGACTGACGCACTGGAGGCAGCCAAACAACGCGTGGATAATGCCAAGGGCGCAATGGAAGTCTTTGCGGGCGTGATCGAGACGGTGAAAATTTCGATTGGGCAGGGCTTTCTGCCGATCTTGAAGGATCTAGCGAATCAGTTTACCGAGTTCGTAAGCGCCCACAGTGCGGAGATCATCGCCTTCTTCCGGGCATTTGCGGAGGGAGTGGCCTATGCAGCCTCATTTATCCCTGGGCTGCTTTCTGGGTTGTTTGGGATGGCCGGGGCCGTCTCTGGCGTAATCGGCGCTATTATTAATGCGACCAGTGTGATTTACGGATTTGTCACCCCTATCGTCGTTGCGGTGAGCCAGTTTTTCACCTGGCAAGATGTGATGGTGACGCTAGGTGTAGCGATAGGGTCGGTGGTAGTGCCTGCTCTGATCTCGCTGGCGGCGACGCTCTGGCCGATTGTGGCATCGGTTGCGGCAGTGATGGTCGCATCAGCGGCACTACGTACGGCATGGGAGAATGATTTTCTTGGAATGCGCACGGCACTCAGTGGCTTTATTGAGGCAATCGGTAGTCTGGGTCAATATTTTGTTGCAGTCGTCGAAGATGGCGACTATTTGAATGACTGGCTGACCCATCTACCTGAGTGGATGCGACCAGCGGTGGAATGGACGGGGCGGCTATCGGCGGCGGTGATGGAACTGGCGACAGGCAACGATTTGACGACGCTGCAAACCAATGTCACGAATGCCTTTGCCGACATCGGCACGGCGATTCGTGACTATTTTTCGGGTGACATTTCGTTAGGTGGGTTAGCAAGTGCGGTAAGCGAAGGGTTCACCAGCATCAAGGACGCAGTCGCCTCATTTTTTGGCAGCGAGTCATTCCAAGGCGTGGCGAGCACGATAGCGATTGCGTGGAATGGCCTCGTCGCATCAGTGCAAGATGCGTTTGCCGCGATTGACTGGTCTGGGATCGGTAGTTATCTAACCGGGTTATGGACTTCAGTGAGTGGCTATTTTGCCTCAATTGATTGGGCGGGCATAAGCGCGTATCTTACTGGCTTGTGGACAGGGGTCACCTCCTATTTCTCCAGCATCGACTGGTCTCCCGTTACAACTTCGCTAAGCACTTTCGCTACATCAATTTCGACCTTCTTTTCGGGCATCGACTGGTCGCCGATCACGGCCTCACTGAGTAATTTAACTACCTCAATTGCCTCTTTTGTCGCCGGGATTGATTGGGCGGGCGGACTAGAAAGTGTGCAGGCCGGCGCGAACAGTTTACGCGATGGGGTGCTGTCTGCTATCACAGGGGCGATCAATAGCGTCGATTGGACAGGGGCGAGTTTGAGCCTCGCAGGTATGGTCAACTGGGTAGCTGACAAAATCAACTCGTTTGACTGGTCGCAAATTAGCATAGTCGATATCGGTCAAGCCCTAGTCGGCGTGATTGTACCTGGTCTCACCGCGGCGGTAGCTGGTATTCAGTGGGTGATGAGCAGCGAAAACTGGGCAGGGCTGGTGACGGCAGTACAATCGGCCTTTTCCTCCATCGAATGGGGCGCACTGGGCGAGAGTTTTCTGAGTCTGGTCACAGCTATCGGCAGTGCGATTGCGGGGCTGGACTACTCGGCAATTACATCTGCTTTTGAGACTCTGAAGACCACGATCACAACGGCGATGGAGCCGGTGGCGTCTTCCATCAGTACCTCGTATCAGGGGATTGTCGATACCTTTACCAATATCAAGCTGCCGACACTGGAAGAGGTCGCAAGCAATCTCAATACCTTCCGCGACAATCTTGTTCAGGGGTTGGCGAATGCCGTGGCCGGGATGGATTTAACTACGGCGCTTGGCAATTTGTTGACTACGATCACAAGTGCAATCACGACGATTGACTGGGGCGGGGTTGGGTCGGCTTTAGGCAGTGCAATCTCTCTTGTCTTGTCACCAGAGGGGCTAACTGCCATTTTTGCGGGTGCGGTTGTGGCCGTAGCTCCTGCTTTGTCGGCAGCGATCGCTGGCCTGGTTTGGGTATTCAGTAGCGATAACTGGGTCAACTTAACAAATTCAATCGTGAATTCGATCTCAAATATTGACTGGTCGGCAGTGGGGGAAAAGTTTGGCAAACTTAAAGAAGCGATTGTCACCGCCTTGGGCGCTTTTGCCGAGGGATTTACAGGCGCTTTTCAGACACCCGCCTGGTTGAGCGAACTTTTGGCATGGAAGTTCCCATCACCCAGTGAATTAATCGACTGGGTATTCCCGTCGCCATCCGACTTGCTAGCCTGGAGTTTCCCGTCACCATCCGACTTGCTAAACTGGAAGTTTCCATCGCCGAGCGACTTGCTAAACTGGAAGTTTCCATCGCCGAGCGATTTGCTGAATTGGAAGTTTCCATCGCCATCTGCTTTGCTTTCGTGGCGTTTCCCGTCACTACCAGAATGGCACTGGCCGGATATCCCTATGCCAGGCTGGATTAGCAACTTGTTCGGCAGCGGCACCAACGCAGTCGGCACCAACTACTGGGGTGGTGGCGTGTCGCTGGTGGGCGAGACAGGACCGGAGTTGGTGTATGTGCCGCAGGGAAGCCGCATCCTCAACAGCAAGGACACGCGCATGGCATTGGCAGGGGCGGGCGAGAGTGTACAGGTGAACGTCTACGCTACCGTAACCAACGGCCTTGACATCAACACCCTCGCCTATGAGATTGCCGACGTGTTGCGCAGGAGGGGACGCTAATGGCTCCGCATATCATCAATGTGCGCGTAGGCGAGACCGGCAGTGGCCTCGACCTGAATCAGAGCGGCGGCGCAGGCTGGATGGTGGAAGATTACCCCATGCGCAGCGACGGCAGCGAGCCTGTCACTGAGACGATCACGATGATCGTGATCGGCACTTCAATTGCCGATATGCAAAGCCGCAAATCGACGCTAGAGCAACTTCTAGGTATTGCCAATCGCCGCAACGATGTCAAGGCAGTGCAGTACAAAACAGGTGATCGGGTTTGGCTGCGCGTGACGCCAGACAGTGACACAACCACCTGGCGGGCGGAAATTTTGAGCGCCAGACTCGAACCGGATGGCGCTGCGCTGCGCGTGTGGGGCAACAAAAAAGAGCGTCTGCGGCTGACCTTGACCAGAAGCGTGTGGGAGGACGATACCGAACGGGCGATTACGGTTGTCAACAACAATGGATCGAACTCGACTGGATTGACCATTCGCAACCATGAGGACAGCGGGGCAGGACATGACAACTGGGTGCAAATTGCGGCGGCGCAGATTACGGGCGGGTTGCCCGCGCCGGCGATCCTCAAACTCAAAAACACTTATGGCTCAGCCTTATATCTGAGCAAATATTATTTTTGGAACAACGCCTACGCCACGCCAAACACACTGTGGTATGTGATTGAAGGCGAAAACGCCCAGGCGGGCTATGGCGGAGCGACAGCGACGGATGCGACGATGAGCAATGGCTCGAAATGGTCGCTGACTTTTAGTAATACAGGGGAGATTCGCTTTGGGTCGCTCACCTATTATCCATCCGGGCGGCCTATTCACATCGTGGCGCACATTCCCTTCTTCGACTCGGGCGTCTACTGCAAAGCCGAGTTGTGGGATGGGGGCGGATTGCGTAATCTGACGCCCAACTCGTCAGAGATTCTCCTGACGACAAACTGGCATCTGCACGACCTGGGCACGCTGTGGATCGGAGCGAAGGAGACGATCAGCACATCGTTGACACTGGTACTAAAACTGCGCGGGAGTGGGTCAAAAACGGTTACGCTTGATTTTATTCATTTGGCGGGACCAGACTCATTTCGCGTGCTAGAAGTACCTGCCGCCTTTTATCTGGTCGGCAACAACGATTTGCTGATTGACGACGGCGTAGTGCGTGACTCCTACATGCTGACGGCGGGCGGGTCGCGCTATGATGTGGTAGTGGCGCATGGCGAGCCATTGATGCTCTTTCCGAACGTTGATCAGCGCATCGGCTGCTTGTGGACTGGGGTCACGATGCTGCCCGACTGGACAGCGACGCTGCAACTCGCCTATCGACCACGCAAGGCGGTACTCTAATGGCGGGCTTTTACGCAATCGTGCAGGAGCGCGTGACCAACGGCGCGTACGGGGAGAACCTGGCGCAATCGCGCAACTATCGCATTACGCCCGTCTCCTATTCGGCGCAAGCGGTGGGCGGGCCCAAGGATGCCGAATTGCGAGTTGAGGCCAACGCCGATGATCTGTGGGGCACCTTCAATTGGCTGGGCTGTGGCGTGATTATCTTCAATCAATTCGATGTCCCGGTGTGGTGGGGGCGAATTGAAGAGGTGGCGGTGCGCGTGGGCAGCCGCGAACGCGGCGTGTCGCTGAGCAAGGTGGTGAACCGGGTCAAAGTCACCTGCACGACTACGGACGTGGATGGCGTACCCTCGCGCTACGACACGGGCTGGGCAGAGGACACCGACAGCAGTGGGCGCTATGGCGTGCGTGAAAAACGCTACAACATCGGCGCAAGCACCACAACGCTGGCGACCGCCGTGCGTGACGAGATGCTGCGCCGATTTAGCAAGCCGCGGGCGCTGCGCAAGCGAGGATCGGGAACGGGGAATGACGCAACGCTCTTGTGTCGTGGCTGGTGGGATGCCTTTGAGAACAAGTATTTCAGCCGCAATGACGGCAAAGACGAGCACGTTGTCAATGGCGACGTCAACCAAATGTTGAACTGGGGCGTCACCTCAACCCTGCTGAGTATGCAGGGGCCGACGACAACCTATACGCGCACGGTCAGCAATGCGCGGGGTATCTATACGATAGCGGTAAGTGGGGCGACTAATGCCACGCCGATTGTCGTCACCACGACCGTGGCGCATGAGCGAAAGTCGGGCGACATCGTGACCATCGCCGGGGTGGGCGGTAACACCGCCGCCAATGGCACCTTCAAAGTCAAGAACGTCACAGACACCACCTTTGAGCTTACTGACCAGAGTACAGGGGCAAATATCGCGGGCAACGGTGCCTATACCAGCGGTGGCACGGTGACTGCTACCTCGAATCCTATCGTAATTACAACCTCTGTCGCTCATGCGCTGCGCTCGGGTAGCATCGTGACCATCGCCGGGGTGCTGGGTAACACCGCCGCCAATGGCACCTTCAAAGTGTCGAGCGTAACTAGCACCACCTTCGCCCTGACCGACCAGACCACAGGCGACAACATTGCGGGCAATGGAGCCTATACCAGCGGCGGCACGGTGACGATCACGATTGAAAACAGTAGCAATACGATCATGCGCTACGGCAAAGTAATCACGGGTGCGACCAATGCCACGCCAATCGTCATCACCTGCACGGCACATGGCTACAGCAACGGCGCTATTGTGGCGATTGCTGGAATCAGCGGCAACACCGCCGCCAACGGCACTTTTAAGGTTGCGAGTGCAGCCACCAACACCTTTGCCCTGACCGACCAAACGACCGGGGCCAATGTTGCAGGTAATGGTGACTACGCCACGGGTGGCGCATTGATGAGCACGACCGTTGACGGCCCATTTGCGCCACTCACTGCCGGGGAATCGGTGATCGTGACTGGATCGGCCAGCAACAACGGCACATTTACCGTATCCAGAAGCAGCCAAAACGGCCACATTTTGGAAGTGACCAGTATCCTGACCAGCGAGGCGGCGGGGGCTAGCATCACGATAAAGAACGCGGTGCAACAACTGGCGCAGAGTTTTACGCCTACCTCCAACTGGAATGCGGTTGAGGTGGCGGTGCGCCTCAAAAAGAGTTACACGCCGACTTTTGATATTGTTCTGGAACTACGCAACAACAATGCGGGCGTGCCGGGCGCTACGATTTTGGCGAGTGCAACGATCAACCGCGTGGACATCGGGACAACCGTGCAGTGGGAGAAGGTCACCCTTTCCTCGTCGGTGGCATTGACATCCGGGACGACCTACTGGCTACTCGTGCGCACCACAGCGGGCGCGACTTTTTACGACGATGGCTTTGTGGTGGCGCTCGATACTAAGTTGGGCTATAGCACTGGCGCTCTGAAGGGATTAAACCCCTCGTCTACCTGGATTGACCGGCCCGTAAACGCCGACATGCCATTTCGAGTGCTAGACTTGGTAGATACAGCCCGGCAGATCGAGACCATCTTTACGCAGGCAGGCACGCTCTTTGTTGGCGTGGATGTGCCGATCAGCAGCGGCATCGCCTCGAATCAGTATCGCTCAGGCGAAAATAGCGCGGCTGAGGAGATTTCAAAACTGATCGAGGTAGGGAGTGCTAGCGGCGTGCGTCTGTTGCCAAGTGTAAGTGCGGAGCGAGCGGTGCGATTAGCGACTCAACCCAGCGTGACCGGTAACGAGATTTACGACAAAGATGGGGTGCTCTTCCATCCCAACAACACCCCGTATGCCGTGGGGGCGCTGCCCATTGGTCAGTGGGTGCGCGAGCATGGGTTGCCTCGCAATCTGGACTTTATGGTGGACACAGCAGCGCAGTTTGTGGAGGAGGCGGAGTACAACTGCGAGCGCGGCGAGTTGACCTGGTGGGGACAAGATGATGATGCAGCGTACGGTTTGCCGGGGGTGACGCAAGGATGAAACAGTTTGACGATCTGCGCGCCTTCGCACAACTGCGGGACCAGTTGCGAGCCTATTGGATTGACGATCTGCGCGCCTATGCCAATATCGGCGACAGCGCCAGCAGTGGTGCTACGCTAGCCGACATTGACGCAGCGATTGCGGCGCATCGGCTGGAAGTGGATCCGCACTCTACCTATCTGACCTTGACCGAGGCCGATGCGCTCTTTTTGACGCCGAGCGATGCCAGTGGACTGTATTACAGCAAGGCGCTGCTGGATGCCGGCGCGTTGGATACCCGCTACTACACCAAGAGCGAGAGTGAAGGTCGCTACGTCAATGTGACTGGCGACACGATGACCGGGCAATTGACGATCAACCCAGGCAGCGCCTTAGCACCGTTGGTGCTGGGCGTGAATGCCCAGGGGATGCTGGTTGGCGGGTTGAATGCCGACATGCTCGATGGGTACGATTCGGCGGCATTTCCACGCAAAGCAGAGAACGCATCCGTCTCAGGCAGTTGGACCTTCGCGGTGGATTTGGCCTTTGCTAGCGGAGCGCAGGTTGACTTTGCCGATGTAGCAGAGGATAAGGTCTATTGGTATAGCAATACCTATGGGACTGGCATCGAAGCCAGCACACTGACACACTGGTCAGGGGTGAACCACCGTTGGCGTATCGGCGGGACCAGTGCGAGTACTGGCACACAAGAGATGATCCTGAACAGCACAGGTCTGCAAATTGGGGCGACATCGGGTACGGCAAGTGCAGCGCTCGATGTGACCGGCAATGCAGTCATCAGCGGTTCGGGGACGGCAGCTACGCTAGTAGCAACCACAAGCGTAACAACGCCGTCACTTACCAGTGCAGCGGCGCTGGCGATCACCTCGGCGGCTGGCAACATCTCGCTTGACGCCAGTACGGACGTCATCGCGATTAGAGCGTCTAACACATTGAAATCGGAAAATTACGCGAGTCAAACAACCGGTTGGGGCATTGACTACGCGGGCAGTGCTGATTTCCGCTACCTTTTCACCGACGAGCTGCACGCCAAAAGTTTCATTGCGGATTTAGAACAGGCACTGGCTGGCGGCCAGATTATCAGTAAATCAGTGGCGATTTTGGCTGTCGATTTCACTGCGCCAGCGGCGGGGTCAACGGCTACACTGAGAGTCAAAGACTTGCCAAGTGCTGCGAATATGGCGGTTTTTCAGAGCGGCGATATCGTGCGGCTGCGAACTTTCAGCCGAGCGAGCGGTTCGCTCACGATTGGAAATTGCTGGGGCGTGGTGACGAGCTACGTTGATCAGTCGGACGGGACACAAGCTTGGACATTCACGAGATCATCGTCAACGAATGCGGGCAGTATCACGGCAGGAACGATTATCAATGCGGATTCGATTGTGCTGGATTACGGCACATCGGGTAATGGATTTTATGAGGTCAATGCTATCGATGGCACATATGCGGCGAATTCGCCGTATTGGCAAATTTCGAGTTGGTCAACGCATCCAGCAACGGGAACAACGGTCAACGTTCGTGGGGGCAAACTGACGGGGATCTTTAGCGTGGCGAATGAGTACGGTCTGTTTGCCGGTACGGGCAGCACGGCGAGTGATAGTTACATCCGCATTGGTAGTTATACGCAAGAATCCAATAATCTATCTATGTCGTGGAAGTCAGGCGGCGTAGAATTGATTGCGGTCAATCCATCCACGGGCATCGGGTTGCAAACATATGACGCATCTAGCTCGGTGATTGGTTGGGGCGATCAGCGGATTATCTCATGGAATCAGACTGTAGGCAGTGGTACGCCTGACGGGGCATTGTGGGCGCAATCGACGACCACAAATAATGAAGTGTATTTACAAGCGAATCTTGTCGGCGGTCGAGAAGGATACATTGATCTAACGGCCTGGGGAAGTGGCAACGCATCGATTTACATGACTGGTGGTACTGCAAGCAATGCCACGATTGACATGTATGCTCATGACTTATTGATAGATTTGGGCAGTGGAACCAGCGGTACGGGCATCTTTGCGGCCTATGTCAATCAATTGCGCCTCAACGACCTGACAACAGGCGGCGCAGATGGTAGCGCGGCGTCACCACTAATCAGTTTCGTCGAAGATACCGACACCGGCTTTTATCGTTCGGCGGCGAACCAATTGGACATCTCAACTGGTGGCACGTCACGCGTCACAATCAACAATACATCGCTATCGGTGCATCAAAATACCGACAATCCAAGTTACGTTGGTTACGCACGGGTAGGCTACATTGGTCACGCTGGCTATGCAGGCTTTGCGCACGCCAGTAGCGCAACTTCTTCGGCCTATGCTCTGATTCAACACTCAACTGGCGAGACGTACCTAAATGCCGCCACGACAAAACGCATCCACTTCCGCAACAACAACACGGAAGTGATGAATATGTCAGATGTCGGCTTGAGGATTGGCGATAGCACAACCCCTACCGAGGCTCTTGAGGTGGCTGGCACGATTTACGCTAGTAATCGCCTTGTCGCTGGTGGTGCTGACCTATCTAGTAATGTGAGCAAATTTACAGGCAGATACAGCACGGCGTCAGGAATCAGCCTAACGGCCACCTCGTGGGGTTATGCCTCAGCCGTGCTCTTCAACGCGTATCAGTCAGATACCAGCGTTCGCCTGTCCGTCAGCGGAGGTTGCAAATATCTCGGAGCGCAATATACCGGTAATGTGACTGCTCCGGGCATGTTCTACTACGACGCCAACTCTAATCGTTTCGAGTGGTGGATTGGCGAGCAGGGACTCGCCAACGGAGCCAACATCACGGCATGGGCGGAGCAGTTGCGGCTGGATAGTGCTGGAAAACTAACTCTATTTGGCGATCTGGAATGGAGTAGTGGAGGTTTTGCCGCTGGGTGGACGGCTCTTACCTATAACACAGGCTGGGCAAGTTATGGCTCACCGTACAAGGCCATGAGCTACTGTCGGATTGGTGATTTAGTGATGGTCAATGGTCTTGTGTTGCGTTCGTCTGGGACAAATGTAATTATTGGCACATTGCCAAGCGGCTACAGGCCAGCAACTAATAAAATTTTCAACACAATGATTAAAGTCGATACTATCGAGGGATATCATCGGCTAGAGGTCGATACCAGCGGGAACATCACCCTATCCAGCATAACTGGCACTACAGTCAACTGGGTATCACTCGACTGCATTCAATTTAGGACAAATTCATGACCCACACAGAACGAATGATTGAAATCATCAAACTGATTTTCGACAAAACAGAAGTCAGCACCGAATTGCTCTCCTCTGTCATGCTGGCCTTTGCTGATGGCGCGCCGATTACCGACGAAATGACCAATGCCGAAGTTGGCGAGATGATTTCTCGTCACTGGCTTGAGACGACGAAGCGGCAGATGGTTGCAACGGTCAAGGCGCACAATCGCCGACTGGTGCAATCTGATGCCGATGTGCAAACTATGATTCAGATAGGAGATTTACTTTGAAAAACAGAGAATTGCAAATTGCGCTTGCAGCATTGCGCAATCTGTCAGAAAAGAAAATGCCCTTGAAAACTGGCCTGAAAATTCGGGCAATGATTCGTTCGCTTTCGCACTTGGCCGAAGATGTAGAATCAGAGCGCAAAAAGCTAATTGATGAACTTTCACGAAAGGACAAAGACGGACATCCAATTGTCATACAGTTGGAAAACGGATTGGGACGTTACGATTTTGGCAGCAACCTGGGCGAGTTCGACCGCTGCTACAACGAACTTATGGATCTTGACGTAGCGGGTCGCCCAGCCCCGTTAACCGTTGCCGAACTGGGAGACATTGAGATTGAGCCGACCGTGTTGATCGGGCTAGGCGAATTACTGGAAGATGAATAGATATTCAAGTATCGTTCATGTCATGGTATAATTTTGTTATGCGACAATTTTTCGGCAGTCAGTACGGCCAACTAGTCATCATCACGATTGCGGTATTTCTGTCTGGATTGGCCGGTGTAATGATTGCTCTTTGGTTGAGGTGGTGAGATGGCAAAAAAACAACACGCCTGGGCACTCCTGACGCCAGACGCAAAAGCATTGCTAGAGCAGTCGATGGTGCAACCCACTGGCGAAACTGTGACCGTCACCGGGAACGACGGCCAGCCTGTGCAAGTGCCAGAGATGCACGGAGGCTTTGCGCTGATTGAGTCAATGCACGGCTGGGAAATGGTCATCGGCTGCGGCATGGATTGGGTGTTTCAGTCCATGATTCAGCAACTGCAACAGGCGGGTGTCCAGGCGGGTCAACCCGTTGGGGTGTTGCTGGCTATCGTGGATGACATCGAAGGCACTGAGCAACCAGACTACTCGCAGTTGGATACAACGATGCCAGTTGAGGCGAAAGTGTCTGTCGATACGTGGTTGTCCGCATTCGGCTACGACATAGCGCCGAGCGGCAGTTACCGAGATGTGATTGAGCATGTCGGCAGTGTGTTTCGTGACGGATTCCAGATTGGACAGGATTTCATAGCATGAGCCTAGATACTGTTTTGTTGCGAGATGAATTCAGCGACGACCGAGCGGCGGGGGCGGTTAATGGCACGTTGGCGCTACCAGGCCCTGGTGGATTGCGCCAGGTAACAGATGCGACGGAGGGAATTAGCATACAGTCTGGCGAGTTACTGTTGTCAGGCGCAGCGAACCAGAAACTGCGATACGAAAATGGTGTTTTTGCGAGAACGCCAGGATTGATGGCGATTATCAACTATAATGTAGTTGGTTATTACACATACGGCATCGGTTTTTTCAGCGATTCGCAAACCGCAGAGGTTGGGCTCAACCGGACAAATGCCTCAAGTCATTGGACGATCCGGACAACATCAATTCATTTGCCATTGACGCTAGGATACGCAGTCTATGTCATGATTATGAGGGCGCTGGGTGCGGTTATTTTAGTGAAAACAGGAGGTAACTATCTCCTGTACTATATTCACAATGTGGGTGCTACTAGTTCATTGTCGGTTGGCATTGGCCAAAATTTAAGTTCATTAGATAGAATTGACTATATCAGAGTCGCAGGCTACTGGCTCCCCATCCCCATCATCTCTGACGGCTTCAGCACAAACGGCACAAGCGACGGCCTCGGCCACGCTGAAACATCTGGCATCGGCAGCGGGGGTGGTGGGGTTGCGTGGAGCGGGGCAACGTGGAGTGTGAGTGGGGGCAAGGCAATTAATACGCCGAATTTTGGGAGTGAACTGATTACAAATGGCACATTCGATACGGATATTACGGGATGGCTCAACTATAGCTCGACTTACACAACATTCGAGTGGCTTTCTGGAACACTGCACGTCATCGCTGGCGGTAGTGGCGGCTACATGGATTCGCCGATTATCTCTGCATCTGTCGCTAAATGGTATCGAGTCTATTTTAATGTGGCACTTACTAGTGGACAGTTACCGAAATTTACGCTGGCTCGGTCGGACAGTGGAGTGTTGGCTGGCTCGGTCGGGTATATCCAATCCGCGAACGGTGCAAATGCCCTCACTGTCCGCGTCACATCAATTAGTGGAGGAGTGCGTTTTTTTGAATTTGTCGATGCAGCATCCAATCACACAATTGATAATGTGTCGATTAAAGAGTTTAGTCTATCAGAAACACTCTCTCTTCACACGTCATCTACGCCAGATGTATTTATTGGTGTTGATTTGTCCGTCACGGCAGGCACTCAAGCGGGGCTGGCGCTCAACTGGGATAGTTCGTCATCGCCCGCAAACGGTGTCATCGCCTACCACGATGGCGCGAATTGCAAGCTGGAAAAATGCGTCGCTGGTGTGTGGACAACGGTTGTTTCTGCCGCTGCGACCTACTCTGCAAATGCTAGATTGGTCGTCTCGAAAATCGGGACGGCGTATAGGCTCTACTACAACAATGCGCTAGTTGGGAGCGGAACAATCTCCGATGCCGGGATTGTGAGCAACACCATGCACGGGCGATTCTCGACTGATGCCGGAAACACGCTGGACAATTACACATGCTATGCATCTGGCACGAGCGGGGAGTACGACTCTGCTCTCGCCATTCGGGTGTCAGCCAGTGGCGTCTCTGCGGGAGTAGGCGACTCAACCGCTAACGCAACTCGGAAACGAACGGTCAGCGGAGCATCAGCGGGAGTAGGTGACTCAACCGCTAACGCTACTCGGAAACGAACGGTCAGCGGAACATCAGCAGGAGTAGGAAGCGCAAATGGAACTGGCACAGCAAAACGCCTTGTGTCAGGCCAGTCGAGCGGAACGGGAAGCGCAAATGGTGCCATTTCAGTTCGTCGCAACGTTTCGGGCCAGAGCGACGGAGTAGGAAGCGCATCTGCAACATCGTCACGCAAACGAGCAGTCAGCGGGACATCGGCGGGACGTGGCACGGCCACGATCCACAACTATACAGTATCAGCAACTATTAGCAGTTAGGAGATATTTGGATGAGCAAGACAAACTATTTGGAGAATAAAGTACTAGACCATTCGCTCGGCGTTACTTCCTACACAATGCCCACCGTCTATCTAGCCGTCTTCACAGCAGCACCAGGGGAGGCAGGCGGCGGCACCGAGGTGAGCGGCGGGAGCTATGCTCGTGTTGCTCTGAGTGGAAAAATCGGAGCGGCGAGCGGTGGAGCATCGGTCAACAGTGCTGATATTAATTTTCCAACCGCAACGGCGGACTGGGGGACGGTGACGCACTTTGCAGTGTTCGATGCGTCCACATCGGGCAACATGCTGCATTATGGAGCGTTGACCGCATCGAAAATCATCTACAATGGCGACGTGCTAAGCTTCTTGGCTGGACAACTGACATTTACCGAGGACTAATCCATGAGTGACAGCCTAGAGTCGCAGGTAGCAGGGGCTACCAGGCCATCACAGTTGATTACGTGGTTGGACAGCGAAGGCACTCCGCTTGATTTGACTGGGGCAACTATTACGGGATGCCTACAGGACATCTACACGGGAACGTCGCGGGCTATTACTGGATACCTGATTGTAACCAACCCAATGGCTGGGCAGTTCCGCTGGGATTACGGTGCAGACGACGTACAGTCGGAAGGGATCTATCTCGTGCAATTCACTGCGACGTATCCGCTGGGGCCGACCGTAGCGCGTTCAAGGGCGGCAAACTGGACGGTAGAGCCATCCTTGTGCATTTCGTGATCGGGCGATAATTGATTGTTATCGGACATGTCTCGCTCAATAACATGCCTTGGTAATGTGACGCCGAATTAGAGGAACTGCCGTATAAGTTTGACTGTACCTGACGATCTCCTCGACTCCTTCACGTATCTGTTTGGTCAGCAGTCTTGGATCGAGGAGTTTCATGGAAAGTCAGCGCGTGCTGATTATCAAAGTATCAGTCACGGAGTTGTCGGGGTTCCAGCCGTTGCCGCAATTACAGCATGAGGTGTTGGCGATTGGACGCAACCATGAAACCACAGAATTAGCCGAGCCAGTGCGACGACGCGACATCCTGCGCGCCCTGCTCGACAACGAACCGTTCGACATTATCCACTTTGCCGGACATCTAAGCGAACAGGGCTTCGTCGCCAGCGAGGAGATTATCCCACTAGACATGATCGTGATGTATGTCCAAACTGGCCACCCGAAGCTAGTGTTTTTCAACACCTGCTCATCGGAGAAAGTGGCCGAGATGGTGGCGGGACGCTGCCCGGCGGATTGCATCTTCACGATTAGCAACATTGACAATCAGGACGCCATCGACTTTGCGACCATGTACTATTCAATGCTCAAGGCGCACGATGTCGTTTCGTACAAGGATGCGCGAGATCGGGTTGACCCAACCGGCGTCTACTTCCGCTACATGGCCGGGAAAAATGTCGTGGTACGGCGAGGGGACGAGACCACGCAGCGGCTGGACGCGTTGGAGCGGGCGGTGGGCGGCAGCAGACTGGGCGAAGTTGGGCTGGCGCAGCGCGTGACGACGATTGAGACCAAAATGGCGAACGTAGAATCATGGATGCACGAAGAGGCGCGACCGATCCTGTCATTGGTTCAGCGTGACTACGGCGGGTCGAAACGCAACGATACGAAGTGGTTTTTTCTAGCGTCGTTGGTTGTGGCAATTCTGATTGCGTTCGTGCTATATACAATGCAGAGATAACGTATGTTTACATGGACGAGAGAGATAGCGCGAATACTGTTCTACGGAATCTTGATTGGAGGAGTTGCGCACCTGGCGCGGCTCGATCTAGACGTGCAGCGATGGATGTCAGTCTTGTACCCAATGATGACGGCGACCTCGTTTTTAGTAACGGTGGTCATGGCGATCTACTGCGCGCACACGCATATAACCCGTTTGATACTGGCAGCCGTCTTCTATTTTTCAGCGGAAACAATCGTATTGGCACTACTGACGCTCACGACCGGGGCGAACCCCGTGTTAAATATCGACCAGTATCGGCCTTTGGTCGCGTGGGCGCGCATGTTTATGTGGCTAGCACTGCTCTGGATGGTGCGAGATGGGGCAATGCTGGTTTTTAGGGAGTTCGACTCGCGAGAGTCTAGGAGATAACTATGAACATCAAAGCGGCGGGCTTCTGGGTGGCCCTTGTATTGACACTGGGTCCAGCGCTAATCGCCTTTTTGCACGACGCCTCTGGACAGGGCTGGGTGGACGCAGGTACGGCGGGACTTGTGATTCTGGTCATCAACGGCCTGGTAAAGTTTATTCAGGTTTCGGGCATAAACGCACAACCACAGGTACTGCCGACGCCAAGTGCGCAAGCAGCGCCGATGGCGTCGCCCATGCCCGAGCAGGCGAAAGAAACCACACGTCTAAATGCGTGGCTGGCAGGCTAATCGTTTTGTAGCGCCCCTATCCCTCTCTGGCCAACTTCTCATCTTTCCACCCGGCGCAATTCAAATTTCAGATCGGAGATCCCTATGGGAAAAGAAGCATTGTTACGCGCCCTGGCCTTGGTGAGCGAAGCGCAAAAAATCCTCTTAGCCGAAGTCGGCAACGCCGATGTGCCGCCGGTGCCGGTGATTCCGCAACCAACGCAGGAGGTGCCCGTCATCTATGGCCGAAACTCTTTCACGAATGAGAATGACCCGCGCACCCAGAATGCGCGTCGGCACTGGTCGAACAACGGCAAGGTGCTGGCTGTGCATTTGCAGGTGCATGTATTGCCTGACAAGCCATACCGAGTCGTTGGCGTAAAGTTGATTGACGAAAACGACTCGGGCGGCAACCACTACGCCCGCGTGCTTCAACCAAGCGGAAGTGAACGCGTGGGATTGTTTATGGGCTACGGTGGCGGTCTGGACTTCGACGGTCACCTCGACCATGCACCTGGGCAGGAGGTGATCATCGACGGCGATTTCAACCCACCCGACCTGGGCCCGCTGGCGATTGCCCTGATTGACAAGGATGGCAATATCATCAGCGACGTTGTCGCCTCGTTGGGCTTGCCGTTCCGACACCATGTCTGTTATGAGATTACGTTCGTTCGGCGTTAGGAGATTATGAGCAAATATATCTACGGAATGCACGACCCTGGCGAGTGGTTCGGCATCCTGGCCGGGGCGGGCGTGAATGGCTGGTGTGTCTACACCGTGGCCGTGGGTTGCGACCCCAACGACCAGAGTGGCCAGGATTTTGGCGTGCCGGGGCTGATTGAGCCACTGGTACGCATCAACAACGGTTACGCGCCAGCGGGCACCATCCCTCACCCGAATCGTTACCCCGACTTTGCCAAGCGCGTGGCGAACTTTGCGCGCGCAAGCAAGGGGTGCAGGCACTGGATCGTGGGCAATGAGATCGCCATGAACTGGGAATTTCCAGACGGCCAGCCGATTCGGTTGAGCGACTATATCCAGTGTTTTAAGCTGTGCCGAGATGCTATTAAGGCGGTGCAACCCGACGCCGTGGTCATCCCACAAGCGCCAGCGCCCTACAACGATGGCCTGAAATATCCAGGCAACGAGCGCGGCGACTGGTGCCAGCAGCTCGCCGACATGTTGAACGGGATCGGCGTCGGCAACGTGGATGGCATCGCACTGCACGCCTATACCCACGGTCACAACCCGGCGCTGGTCAGCGACGAGGCGGGGATGGGCGGTGCGTTCACGGATCGACATTATCACTTCCGCACCTATCGCGACTTTATGCAGGCAATCCCTGCCGCCTTCCGTCAATTACCCGTCTTTATCACAGAAGCCAATCCATGCGAGTGGCAAGACATCAACAACGGATGGATTCAGGCGGCCTATGCCGAAATTAACCAGTGGAACAACACGCAGGGTAATCAACGCATTCACTGCCTGTGCTTCTACCGATGGCAGACGGAAGACGGCCCGCAATACCATATCCGCACGCGGCAGGGCGTGATCGCCGACTTTCAGCAGGCAGTGTCACGGCACTATGTATTGCCAGAGACGCAAGCGGCAACTCAACCGACGCAGGGTTACACGGCGTACGTGACAGCACCCTCCGGGCTGATGTTGCGCGCTGAACCAAACACGCAGGCGCAGGCGTTGACCACGCTGGCCTTTGCGAGTGCGGTGCAGGTGCTGGAGGAGTTCGCCGGGTGGCTGCGCGTGCAAGTTGGCGGGCAAGCTGGCTGGGTCTATGCCGCCTACGCGAGCCGTGAAAAGCCGATGGCAGAGCCGAACACGCTGGACGCCACGATTGAGCGCGTGGCGCAGAAGTATAACCTAGATCCCAAACTGGCCAAGGCGGTGATGAAGGTCGAGGCGGGCGGGCATGGCTTTGTCAATGGGCGGCTGATTGTACGCTTCGAGCCGCGGGTATGGCTGACGATGCGCTTGCCCGAGGCGCTACGCGAGACGGGCAAACTTCTCTTCGCCTACGGCTCACGCCCACAGGACGACCGCTTCTCGCTCAACGGCACCTGGAAAGAGTTTCACGGCAACCAGGCACTAGAGCACTTGGCGATTGCAGTGGCGTCGGCAGTGGATCGGGAGAGCGCAATCGAATCGGCCTCGTACGGATTGCCGCAGGTGATGGGCTTTAACTATGCAACGGTCGGCTATACATCCGCCGAGGAGATGGTCAAGGCGTTTGAGCAGGGTGAGGAGGCGCAGGTCGATGCTTTCTTCGCCTATTGCGATAAGCGGCGAGACGGGCAGGGTAGTGCATTGGAGGCGTTGCGCAGCGGCGACTACGTGCGCTTTGCGAGGATGTACAACGGGGTTGGTCAGGAGGAGTATTACGCCGGGTTGATTCGGCAGACGTTGGGGTGAGCGAGAGTGTCGAACATTTCGTCGTACATCTCTTCCCAATCCGGATCTTTAGCTTTTAGCCTGCTTGCCGCACCAGATTTGGCAAGACCAATTTGCTCGGCGGCGCGCAAGAGGGCTAAGGGGTGGACCATGTGAAAAGCAGCGACAAATACCAAGGCCATGATGGTGATGCTTTGGTATTTGTCGTTGATGGCTTGCAGGTCGGAGATGGCGTTGGTCATTTCTCTATTAATTCGGGTGGAATTTCTTTGTTCATGAGGTTTAACTTACTCCCCAAGCAGGCGCACCAGCACGCCAATCTCGCTCAGCGCACTCGCCAAGGCAGGATGGTATCCCAGTACCTCTTTCACTGGCTTGCTTTGCAGCATCGCCAATGCCGTGTCTAGATTGGATTTCGCTATCCTTGCGGGCGTCCAGTGACCAGACGTGTAGTCCTGGGCGTTTAGACTGTGCTTGTGCCCTGATTTCCTGGAGCGAGCCTGTTTGAGGCGAGTTGGCATAATCAATGATAAACCACGGGCTTTTTACTGGCTTTCATCCGTTCTACTGAAATCCTTGTACCGCTCTCGGCAGGACCAAGACGACGAAGTAAAATCTCACTGACTGTCATCTTGCGGGAGGTGCGAATGTCACCTTTGGCGTAGCGGCGAACTTTGCGGATTTTATCGATCATGGTCAACCTTCAGGCTTTGCAGTGCATGGCTATACGATATGGTATTTAACAGTAAAAAATACAACACTCACACTGAATGTATACATAGTGTACTTCATTTTTGTAATTATTTTAGTAATTAAAATTACACATCTGTTTAGATTGCATTTTCTACCAGATAAACCACCCGTGCCCGCCCCTCCCCTTTGCTGCTTTGGTGCGCTTCGGTTTCGCCCCTTGCGCCATGCGGTTGACTTGGTTCCAGAGTTCCTGCGCCTGCTTACAGGAACTCTCTAGCATCGGTGCTTGCAGCGTTGGCTGAGTTGGGGATGTGCTTGCGTAGGCTTGCAGTGCCCTGGCGTACGCCTGGCCCTTGCTTGGGTCGGAAGCGCGTGGCATTTTTCCGTTGTGGCGGACCGCCGAAACCCGGTTGCGTGGGTTCACCTCGCCGCCGACCACGATCACGCGGCGCGTACGCCACAACCAGTATTCAGCCTGGTTTGCCCGGCTCTTTGGTACTTGAAATTTAGCCCGAAAAGCCATCGGTAGAAAGCCGGGGGCGAATGGTCCATATTGCAAGTTCTCAAACGTCCGCATTTCGATTTTCATTCTTTCGGCGAAGTGCTTTAACGATTGCTGCTCAACCCAGGATGTCAGATTGAACACTGGCACGCCAATCGGGTGCAGTGCCGCCGTGACGATCTCGTCGGGTGGGCAACAGAATGGTTTCTCCACAACAAAGGTGTGTAATTCGCTTTCGGAGTAGGTTTTGCGGCTTTTTCGGGTAAATTCTCGTGGGTTATCAGAGAACATATTGAGAATCTGCCAGAGGAAGCCGCCGTCTTTCTCGCTGCACATGGGATCTACCCTTCGATTGAATTTGTTTGACTATTGCCCTGTACATCCTGAAGTGTCACCCCGAAGAAACGCATAGAGCGATTCATGGCTCGATACAGAGCGGCAGATTTATCTGCATATTCTTTACGTAGCCTCGGAGATGGGTCTGACTCTGACCATTCCTCAAAAAGGCTGGCCCGACGAAATAGATTTTTCACCTCTTCAATTTCTCTTGGGTTTGCCATGTTTTTTGTCTACCAGATTTTGATACCGAATAGTCTAAAGCCAGCCTTGGCCGTCGGCTTGTGCTGCGGCTGGGTCAGCCTTGGCTGTTGTGCCTGAGCGATACGTTTGCGCGCACGCGCTTGCGCTTCTTCGCGCTCATACTCGATGTAGGCATCTCGGCAAGCCTTGCTGCAAAGTTTTTTGTTGCCATAGTAACTGTAGATTCTCCGCTTTCGCTTGTGGCAGGCAACGCAGGCGAACGGCTGATCATTTGTTTCGGACATATTGCATCTCCCTGATTCACTCCATCAATCGGGCGGCGATTGCGCACCCGAACAAAACAACTACACAGACTGTCACCGTAATCAGACTGGTCTCCCACTGAGAGCGTACTCGCCGCACGGTTCGGCGATTTCGTCGGCGCGGCGTGCGTTTGCGTGCGGGGCGACGACGTTTTAATTTGTTTCCCACGGGTAGCGTCCTTGCGTCATCTGCGAAGCGTTGACGCGGTTGCCGCTAATCTCCGGCGTGGGTTGGTTCATGCTGCGCAGAAAGCCAGCGATAAGCTCACTGGTTGAGATCTGCTGAGCGGTGAGCACGAAAAACACACCCAGCATGAATACATCTAGCCCAAAAACAAGGTTGATGAATCCGTCGGCGGTATCACCCGCACTCAACCAGATGACTACGGCAATAACGAGAGTGCCGACCACGCTAATGGCGCAGGACAGGAGTTGTTTGTTGTTGTTCATTGCTGGCTCCTTGATTTACAGGTCTACTGTCTCGCCGAAATAGGTGTCATTGTACTGCGGGATGGTTTCCTGCTCGGTTGGGCCAGACAGTAATCCATAAGGCTGACTGGCGCTGCCATCGATCATCTTGTAGCTACTGGGCTGTTGACTGCTTTGTCCCTTGCCCCCCACATTGATGCCGCCTGAGAAATGCAGCCCGATTGCCGATACAAGGCCGAGAAAGGAGAGAAGTACCAACGACGTATGGGTGCCAGTCCAAGTTTCGCCCATCTTGCGCACGACCTCTTGGCCGAGGTCATAGAGGAAGAGTCCGAAAATAAGGACCAGTACGACACCGATGAACGTGACGAGTAAATTGTTTTTCTTCATGCCTATTCTTCTCCTTGTGGCGTGTAGCCATTCTCCAGCGCCCAACTCACCGCATTGGCGGCGATGCTGGTCACGGTCTTGGCTGCCTGCTGATATCCATAGCCGCTGGTTAATCCCCAAACTTGCTCAACAATCTTGCTGGCGCTGTGGCCGCCAGCGATCAAATGCAGGATATCAACAACCGTGTGGCCGTCCGGCAGTTGCGTTGGCGAGATTTGCATTTTGCTGGCGGGCACTGGGTTGCTTTTGGCGGTGGCCTTGCCGCCAGATTGCTTGACGAAGTTGTCCCAGGAAAGCGTCGGGTTCACTTTGCCAACGCGGTTACCCATCATTGTGGCGAGTTGGTTCAAATCCTCCGTCGTGGTTTGCGGGATGGTCGCCCGCACAATCTCGCCATCGGCAAAGCGGATATGCGCTCTCCCTGGCTTTTGCTGAGAGATGGCTTCTTTGTAGTCCTTGTTGTCGATTAGCGTTTGTGCTGACTGTTTGGTCATCTGATGGACAACGCGCGACTGAAACATCTCGCGCAACGAAGCGCTGCCGCCAAGACTATCAGCGCGCCAGTCGTGACCAATGACCAAGGCATTCACTCCGACCTTGGAGTAAGCGCGCATGATTTTGCGCAACATGTCAATCAGTGCTGGCCCGATCTCTCTATCATCAAAGAGATCGTTGGCCTCGTCTACAACCAGGATGAGCGGCGTGCGGTCTGGGTTGCCATTGGAGCGCATCTCGCCAATTTTATCGACATAGGCAATGGCCTGTAGCCACTGCTCACGATAAACGGCGATGGGCGCAACGAGTGGCAAACCGGTTAGTTGGTAGGTGAGTGCTTTTTCTCCAGCATTCGCTTGCGGGTCAACAATCACGAATTGCGCTCCGTTCATCATATGCTGCGCCATGAAAAAGCGTGCCGTTGTCGTCTTGCCAGACTGCGATACGCCAGCAATGATTAGATTCAGTACATCCTGCCAGGCACCGGGGCGAATTTTGCCGTTGACATAGCCAAACATGTACTGACCGCGCACGAAGCGCCGCTCGGTCACCAACTGGCGGAAGCTCGGCACGTTGACCTGGAAAGGCGACTGGATGGCGATAGCGATCTTGCCGTCGCGCAACTGCATTACGTTGGCGGTGGCACCAGTGGCGTGGCTGACCTGGGCATCCATCCCCAGCGCCTTTTTGATTAGTTCATTGGGCACGTTGACGCCAAATAGCACTCGATGGGCCTCGACGCGTGCCGAGACGATGCCACACCCCCAATTGCGCCAGGCAAAGCGGTGTAGGTGCGGAATTCTGCTGATGGCAAAATCCGCCAGTTGGGTTTTATCCGCTTTGACCAGTTCCATCTGCCCGACCTGGGCGATGATGGCCTGCACGAGTGGGTTGGATTGATCTGGTGCGATCATCGGCTGCACGCTTTGGTAACTCATCTCATCTAACTCGTTACTTCGTGACAACAATCGGCTGACCTTGACCAGCGGCGAGCAGTTGCTGGCCGTATTTGATCAGGTCAACGTCGTGGGCGACGGTGTCTACCTTGGTCTCGATGCGGTCCAGGTGGTTGTCTACGCCCGAGACCTGGACGTTCATCACGAGGACGCCAACAAGAATCAGGACCAGGGCCAGTAAAAAGGCGAGTAACATATTCATGCCAGTGCTCGAAGAGTTATTTTCCACGGTTGCTCCTTGAAGCGGCAAGTGCCGCGGGTATGCCGCCCATCAGTCCCAGCACAACGCCGAAGGCGAGACCGGGAAAGCCCGGAATGAGCGGGGCTGCAAACCAGGTCAGGACGGCGAGCAGGAGGACGATGGCGGCGATGAGTAAATTTTGCATAGTAGGTTTTGCGTTGGGGCAACCAAGTGGTAAAATCGAGGTTGCCGCTATTTGACTCTGACGGGTTATTGTCGGCAACTGGGCTTATCCGTGTTCATGCACGGGTAGGCCTTTTTGTTGCGTGGCTGTGAACTTAGGTTTGTTGCTGTAGTTCTCCTTTTGTCAATCCTGCGACAATCTTCAAGATTAACTCCATCTTTACCTCTAGCCTATCCAACCTCTCCTCAATTCGTTGTAGCCGCTTACCCTTACTATTTTCATCGTTAGACTCGACGTCGTAGGTTCGGAGCGCAACACGCAACAAATCGGATGGGGTTGATAGTTGTGGATTTCTCTCCGCAATCTGAGAGAGGATCTTTACGTCGTACTCTGTGGGTCTAAATGTGATCGGCTTATTTAGGCTTTCATCCACCCTGCAACGCCTCCATTCTGATACGTTTTATCATGCGTTGATTCAAAATGAAACGAAATGAATCAATACATGTGATTATAGCGCATATTGAAACATTGTCAAGAGTCAATCTGTCAAATTTACAAAATTCGATGCATTTTGTGGCGTTCGCAAAAAAAAACAGCCGCCACGATCACGGATCGTGGCGGCGTAGGTGGGTAGCAAATGCGAAAACGTTTTCGTGTTTGCGGCACACCCGCTGACTACATGTCAGCGGGTGTGTTGGCTAATTCCAACAAAACATCACAGTGACAAGGCTGATCGCTGCGACACCAACACGCTAAATCCTTACCTCGTAACTCTACCAAGGCGGCAGGGTTAATTTTTAGTTCATCCTCGATCATCCATTGGTATAACTGGACAGCTCTGTGCTGTGCGTTATTTCTGCTAGTATAGCGCCCCCTGCATTCTCCGTCAGGATTACTGACAACCCATTTCCATCCATCGATTGAACGAACTTTCTGAACCCCGTATGGATTCCCCCAGCGTGTGGGGCGCCCTACGTAGATTGTGTTGTCTGGCATCCTCCAGTTAGCAATACGTTTCCGCTGCACTCGTATCGGCATAAGCATTCCCTTTCGCTGACGCTGACTCTCAATCAGCCTCACTACTACTCCATCCGATCCAACAACCGCTCCAGCCCCTTCCGAAAATCACCCGCACCCAACTGGGCGAGGCGCTCCCATTGCCAAGCTTTCAGCGTCACACGCTGGGTAATCATGCGCTGGTCGTCGTCGGCGTACACGTAATGCGGAGCGTACTGCACTGGCTCGGCTGGGATCGGTGCGGGCTGGGTAGCGGCAAGTTCGACAAGCACGATCTCCCTCGCCTCTGCCAACACGGCATCCACCACCGCCGTGCCGCGTGGGGCGATGGTCTGCAATGCGTCTACGCCAATGGAGTTCACGCGCTCGTAGCGGAAATCTACCGCTTGACTGCGGGCGTATTTGCGCAACAGGTCACAGGTCGTCTCCACCGGCAGCGGCGTTGCCACCTTGCGCTTCTCTTCGGCGATGATGGTCTTGATCTCCCTGACCGACGGCACTGCCTTGCCCTGCACGATCTCAACCACGCGCTCGGTGGCAGCGGCAGGGGTTGACTCGGCGGACAGCAGCGTCTGCTTGGAGAAGTCGAGGAGGCCGATTCCACTGGATAGGTAGGTCTGCCGGTCTGACCAACGGGCGTGGACTTGCATGTAGAGCTGAGCGTAGCGTGGCTCCCAATGCAGTACTTCGTTGAGCCAGCGCCCGAAAGCGCCGTGTTCCAGGCGCTCCTTTTGTTCGCTGAGCAGGCGACCCACCTCCCAGACGCCAGCACGCGTCTGTTCGTGCACGCGCAACACGGCGACGGTAGTCTCGATGGCTTCTTCGTGGGCATCCTCGTCACTCAGACCATAGTCGAATGCCTTGGCGAGGGCGAGTAGTTGTTTTTCTTGGGATTGTTCAAGCTGGAACTGACGCATATTCAAATACCTCCTTTGAAAGATTCATGTCCAACGCAAAACCGATTTTTTTTGCCAGGCGCATGGCGATGGGTTCATAAGCTCGGCGCAGGTTGCGCTCATTACCTGCGCAGTTGTCGTTGGCGACGGTGCCGAGGAAGGGCACGTGCAATCCTTCGACACTGGCGAAATTGAACTGCTCGGCTACACTGCCAAACGGCAGCAGATCCTCGGCGGTGCGTTCACCGGCGGCGATTTGCAGCAGTGCCTTGCCGACCATGTGGCGATGGCTCTTCTCGCTGTAGCGATTGGCTACCGTGCCGACGACAGGAGGAATCTCGTCCTCTTCGGCCATCATTGCTAGTTCGCTGCGTAGCTCAGTCAGAGCGTCGAAGCTCGGCGGCTCGGGCAACAGTGGCAACAGCAGCCCATTGGCGGCAACCACGGCGTTGCGGCTCAGGTAGCCGAAGACGGGTGGGGTGTCGATAATGCAGATGTCATACTGGTCGGCAACGGTGGCCAACATGCGCTTTAGAACTTTTGTGCGACCCACGGGCATATTGCCGATGTTGCTCTCCTGATCCTGTAGCGACCGATCCGACGGCACTACGGCGATGACGGAGGGCGTCACGCGCTTACGGGCGTCACGCGTGACCAGGGCAGTGCGCACCACCTGACTCAGATGGATGGCCGGGTTCTTGCGGTCGGCAATGAACTCGCGTACAGCATCGGCCAATGTGGGCAGGTTGAGCGCCGACGTAGACGGGAAGAAACGTTTGGTGATGCCGCCTTGTGGGTCGGTATCGACTACCAGCACGCGCCAACCGGAGAGTGCATAGAGGGTGGCGAGTTGGTAGGCGGTTTCGGTGCCTGCCACACCGCCTTTGAATTTTGAGAGAGAGATGGTAATCATTGTTAGCTCCTTGATTGATAGAACAAAATAACTGCGTAAAGCTCATCAGCCCAGCGCTTGGTGTGGGATTGCACTACTAGCGCAAAGGCATAGAGATCAACGGTGTCGATAGTCCAGGCGAGACTAGTGCTGCTGCGCACGCCAGCGCCGATGAGCGGGGCGGCGACCTCGCCTCTGTAAAGGACGGAGAGTTCGGTCAATGCCTTCTCTGCCTGGCGGGGCAGAGTAACGGTGAGGCGATGGCCCAGAATACCACCCGTCGCGGCGCGTACGGTCTCGAATTTTCCAGCGGCGTCTAGCAATCCAGCGGCATAGGGTGCCAGCCTGTTCTGCGCGTCTGTGGCTGGGGCTAGTTCAGCAGTGCGTAGCCAACGCTCTTCCTGCAACTGGTAGCGTACCGCACTGGGCACGGCACGGAAGGGCGACAATTCGAGACGGCGACCGCGGCGAACGGCAGCGCCATGGTTGTAACCGGTGTGAGTAAGCACCTCTTCGATCGTGCGGGATTGGGACCATACGCGGCGGAACTCGTCGTCGGAAATGATTTTGGCTCTGGTTTTCATGGTCAACTCCATCCATTGAACTTTCGGGCTGGCATGATGGGCCGGGCTGATTTTGCCATGTCTTTGAACGGCCAAAAGATTTCCGTGTCGTAGCTGTGGTAACAATCGGCGATGCCGTTATCCTCAGTACCATGTAGCGATCTGTATTCCGTGTTATTCGTGCAGGCTACATACTCGCCGTTGTATTCCATTACGCCGCCACAAGCGGGACAGGGTCGATGCTGTAGGCACTCTGGTACATCCCCTGTCCAAGGTATGGAAAAGGTACCCTGGCGCATACGGTCATAAAGATAATCGGGTGCCCACTCTTTCGGATCGTGCTGGGCCACGAAGATGGTTAGTTGGCGATACTGGGGAGAACCAGCAGTAGCGCGTTCGTAGCGTCTATCTAAAACCTCCTGAATACCCTTGCTAATCCATTCGTTGCGCCAGTTAATGGTTTGCGCCTCATCGATAACGAGGGCACGGATGCGGGCCAGTGTCTCAATTCCAGGTCGATGAGAGATGATTTTGCCAGCGTTTCCGTTTTCTTCCATGTTAACGCGGAAAAGAGCCTGCTCAACTTCCACTCCTCTGGTATATCGCGCTTGCACGCCGTTGCGGCAGAGGCTAGCAACGATAATCTTTGCCCAGAGCGACTTGGCCGATCCGGTGTCGCCGTAAACGGTAGCGAAGGTTGCGCCGTGGCCATCAATGATATGTTGGGCTGATGTTCTCAACACTTCAATACTGCCCGTTGTGTCTGACAAGTCCAACAATGCGTCAATTGTCAGATTTTGCTCGTGCTTTAAAAGCCCATTGTTGAGTGTGAGGTCTGTGCAATGGGGGCAGGGTTCTACACTCGACTTTTCCTGACGCCCTATCTTTACAAGGGCCAAAAAATACTTTTGACCTTTACAGAGCGGGCAGGCGTCGTTAGGACGGTTATTGCTGGTAGAGGTAGTGATTGGCGAACATTTCTTTTGCTTTGTTTCGGTCAACTGCTGGGGCTTTACCGAGCGCGCGCCGTTCGTTTGCTGGTCGATGTTGGTTGCTCTGAGTACTATTTGGCCTATTGCTTCCATTGCCATTTTCTTGAATCCCCTTTGAGTACCAATCCAAAATCAATTTGATGTTGCGCGCTTTGTAGGGTCGGCGGCTGTACTCTTCGACCACCGCGCGAAGTTTCGCTAAATCCGTGCATCCCCTGACCAGATCGTCCTGCTGCGGTGCGGTCAGTCGCGCATCGGTGTTATAGGCACTGAAACGCTCATAGTAAATCTCGACTGCGTTCGTACCAGTGCCTGCTGGTATATGTCCATCGTCGGTTAATTTTTGCTTGATGTAGGTCTTATCGACCTGCGGTTTAGCCTTTGTCAGTGTCGGAACATTCGGTAAATTTGACTGTGCGGCCCTTAACCGTAACTCGATCTTCGAAGGTGGGTCTTCGATCCCAGCGGGCAAGCTCTCTTTGATTTGTTTGGCTCGGGCGTCGAGAATTTGCGCTCTCGTGATTCTGACCGTTTTTTCTGGAACCAGAGTATCTTCAACGACTTGGATTTCCGTTTCTGTTTTTGTGTTGAGAACCGTGGAAGAGACGGTTTCGGGCGGGCGCTCGGTATCCCCTAACGGATCAATTGGTGGATCATTACGGATCAATACGGATCGTGTGAAGTCCACTTCACATTTTTCTACCTCAAACTTCACATTTTCGGTATCAAACTTCACATTTTCGGTATCAAACTTCACATTTTCTGAACTGTTTTTTGACTGTGTAAAATGTGAAGCGGGCTTCACATTTTCGCTTTTAACTTCACATCTTGAAAGATGGTGCGTTGCCGTTTCAAGGGCCGCTTCTTCAGCCATTCCGAGATGTTTTTGAAAGAGGGTTGCTAGGGTTGCAGCGTCAATATTGACCGTGATGAAGTAGGTGTTTGAGCGCATACGTCCACGACTGTGATCGATGTACAATTCTCCACTCTGTTCGACCTGATTCAGCGAGTTGATGATGGATCGGCGGGTCACCCGGCACGCATCTGCTAAGGTATCATGGCCAGGCCAGCACCGACCGTCATCATCTGCCATGTCTGCAATCGCAAGCAGAATCAAAAGATTTGACCCTGCTTGCTTACTGTGCTCCCATACTGCACGCGTAATACGAACGCTCATACGCACCTCAAAATACAAGTTCCACTGCAAAAATACACGGGGCGAGGTCGATGGGGAAAAGTTGCAATGCCTCATCGAACGGGACAGACTCCTCGGCGAATTGCTGGTTGTCGGGCGTGGTGCTGACTAGTTGATCCAACACATCGCTGATCGGTTGGTTGATGTCTTCGGCGATCTTGACCGCCACATCAAGCGCACTGAGTCCGACCCACCACTGATTCTGGAATTGAAATAATTGCATAGTTCTCCTCAATTATTACAAAAATTGACTTTTTATCTGCTCCGAAAGGAGAGAGACTTAGACGGTAAAGAGGTTATCGACTATCCAACGTGATTTACGGATAAATCTACCGTATTTGACTGATTGACAAATAAAGGTAGTTACATTTTAATTATCTTAACTTCAAATCGCCAACGGCTCCCGGTTGCGCTCTGGACGCCATCGCCCTCTCAATCTCTTCACTCTACCGTCAGCCTACACACTGTTGGCTGACTTCATTTTTCTCGTAATCCAATCTATTTATACTAAGAGGCGGAAACTGTTCGAGGCTTGGCGCTGACCACAATCGGACTGGGGGCACCTAGTACCACACAGTTGAGACTATTCGATTGTGAAGGTGCAAAAGTATATGAGATCGAGCGCACTATTCGCAGTAGTAACGCTCAAAGAGAGGTGCTTGGCTAACCGGTCGGGCGTCTTTTTTTATTGACGCCTTGACTCAGTCAGTTCATTGCCACTTGATTCACCTGAGCCAAGGCCGAGAATTTTGGGTCAAAAGGCACCACCGGTGTCATGCCCAACTCACTTGCCCGCCGATCAATCATCACGCGCAGTTCCTCAGTCATGCTTCTGCGTCCGCTCTCCGCAATTCTAGCCAGCAGAGATTGGTATTCATCTTCCAAACTGAAAGATACGCGGTTGACTTTTTTGCCGTTAAGCATTTATCGCACCCTCCTTTGATGATATAGACAGCAGTGATGTGCTGTAAATGCAGTATTGCACATTCTTATTTACTTGTCAATACTTTTATTGAGTTTTCGCAAAAAGAAATTTATTTTGATTCGTCGAGGCGGCTTTGTATCATCCTACACCCTATTTTAGTCAATTAATATGCGTCAAATGTCTGTGTTTTGCCTCCTGATTTTGTGTTAAGGTTAGGACTAGATATAATCATACTCCCATTGTAATTCTCTTTCATTTTCCTTCGTAAATTGTAAACAGGAGATCCCCATGTTTAAATTTCGCAAGCCTCGCTTACGTATCTCAAAAAAGGGTAAGATTAGTTTTGGCGGCGGCGGTGTTTCTGTCGGCAGCAAACACGCGCGTGTCAATCTTTCCAAGAGCGGTGCTAGTACTTCGACGAGTGCTGGGCCCGTCCTCTACAACTCCCGACGCGGTTGGAGTATTGGGTTGGGAAGAAGCAGACAACGCGGCGATACCGCCTGGCGTGGCTGGGGTTTGGGTTGCGCCGCGCTACTTGTGATCGGCATGACATTGGCTATGTTTGGCGTTGGTTTACGCGTTGCGCTTGCTCAGAAGGTAACGCCGACCCCCGTTGCCATCGCTACGCCCGTGCAGATCAATGTGATTGTTCTAAAGACTGCCAATCTACGATCTGGTCCTGGCACCACCTTCACGGTGGTTGGCTCTGCCAAACCTGATCAGCAACTCGCCATCGTCGGCAAGAATGCTAAAGGCGACTGGTATCAGATCGCTGATGGGAAATGGATTGCGGCGTTCTTGGTGAAACCGCTGACCAATACCATTACCTACCCTGTACCGACTGTACGGGCCGCCACGATCACACCCCAACCCACCCAGTCGCAGCCGACAGCCTCCGTTGAAATTGCCGTCGTCAACAAAAAGGACGAATATTTTATTCTGCGCAATACGGGCAGTGCCGATGCCAATCTGGATGGCTGGCACATTGTCAGTGAGCGGGGTAATCAAACCTGCAATCTTTCGGGTGTCCTGCCCGCTGGCGCAACTCTGCAAATCTGGACCCAACAGGCAGACGGCACGCCCAACTGCGGCTACACTGAGCCAATCCTCAACAACAGCAAAAGCGATCCCACCAGTCTTTACAATACCACTGGGCAACTAGTCAGTCATTTCGACAGCTAAAATTTTGGACTTTCCAGCAAACAAAAAGAGGCACCTGATCAGGTGCCTCTTTTTGTTTGCCCAACTAATGGTTCTGCGGTGAGCCACAATCGTTACTCCCCTTCACGCTGGGGCGGTGCACCGAATGGCATGGGAACGGGAGTGGGACTCGAACCCACAACCTCGGGATTATGAGACCCGCAAGCTGCCAATTGCTCCATCCCGTAATGATGCACGAAAAGTACGTTCCCCCGAGGCGGCATGTAAACCGCACGTACCGTTCGTGCAAAGATATTTTAGCACAGATGAGCGCTATGTCAATGGGTATTGTTTTCCGGATTTATTGTGTTTGATTATATAAAAGTATTGACAAGTCAATAAAGATGTGCGATAATCAGGGTGTAGACAAATAAAAGAGGGTTGACCGCAGACGCCTGGAAAACGTCGGTCAACCCTCCCGTGTGTGAACCATAAGGAGCTCACAAATGTATTCTACCTTCATTCAAACTTACCTCCAAACCGACCCGCGTCGCAGCAACCCGTTCAATCGTCCCGATCATGCTTTCGTACCTTCTGGTGATCCGGAGGCTGACCGTCTGTACTTGCAATGCGTCAAGCGCGGCGAAGTCAATCGCTTTTACGCTACGGTGACACCGGGCGTAAAACGAAATGTCCTAAACGTCACCGTCTATGACAAGCACAATGACAATGTTGTACTGAACCTGCCAGTCAAAGCTAGCAATCGTTTTTCTGGACTGGCCGACTACCATGCAGCGGCAATCAGTCTGTTGCGCAGTATGAGTGCTCAACATGGCGTTGAGATCCGCATAGACCTGGCTACCACCGACGACGACACCAAAGCCATTCTTTCCGACATGCACGAAAACGATGTGGATGCCTCGCTCTTTCAGGAAGGTGTCACCCTGGCACAGCAGGGTTGCTCTGTCCATGACCTCTGGCACGACGAACAGCGCCGAGGTTGGTCTATGCAAATGGGTGTGCCGATGGCGTTTGCGGGGGCGGCATGAGCAAAACTGTTGTCGTGGCGGTCGGCAAAATCACGCCGACCGCGAAGTCAATCACGGTGCTGCATGGTGGATTGAGAGAAGATCCACCGGCATCGAAACCAAGTCAACCAGCAAAGCCAGAGAAAAAGGAGTGAGGCATGTCGAAAGATAAGAAATAAGCACCAACAGTGCCAAGCATCTTGCAAGAGCAAATAGAGAAGCCGATCCCAGTGACACCACCAACGATTCCGCCAAAAAAGTGAGGATACCATGTACGGTACTAGTCGAGTTATCAACAATTTGACCAAACTGACGCGCAATTACACGCGTGACCTAGCGCAACCCTTTGCCGAAAACATTGAGGCCAATGCGGAGGCGGAGACGCCGATTTTGGTGATCGCTGACGTGTGTAAGCGTATCGGGTTGTCAGCCGAGCAGACCGAGCGCGTGTTGGGTTGTGATGGCGTGGAGTTTGTGCAGTTTATTACGGCATCGGCGCGGTACTTGCCGGTGGTGCGCAAGGAGGAGACGTGAACACCCGTACATTTGTCTCGCAAGGATGGGACCCAGCGCAAGCGACTATTCTCGCCACCATGCAGCCGGTCATCGACGCCGAGCTTGCCCGCAACCCAACACAGACCACCGTCCAGCTTCCGCCCGAAGTGCAGGCGCTTACCGCACTGGTCGAGCGATACGAACAAAAGTGGCCAGAGATCATGTATGTCAAGGGTGGCAGCCGGGCGCGCAAGGCAATGGACTATGTCCTGCGCGGCGATGCGCTTCAAATTGGCGCGGATCGCCGTGGTCATGATCTGTGGCTCGTCGCTGGTCATCAGTGCAGCAAGAAAGGCGGGTGGTGCAGTTGCAAAGATATGCAAGCGCCCGTCTTCGATGGCTACGGCAAACTTTGCAGCCATCGTCTGGCTGTAGCACTCAAGACCAACTGGTATGGCGACAGACACCCTGCGCTGCTGGCGTATTTACAGCCCATCCTGGATGCCGCCACAGGGCCATACGTTGATTTGTTGATAGAGCGTGACTACGACTACCACGGCGAGGGTGCTCGTGCTCGCGTGGCTGGATATTGGTCGCACGGAATGCACCAACATACACGCTTGGCCCCTGCCGAGGTAATGCCGGTCACATTGCCACAATTTCAGTGGGTCATGAAGGAGTTGAGGTGGACACTGGTCGAATTGCCGTTCAAGTTGCCGGGTGATACTGACTATTACTATCGCATTGCGCCAGCAACCGCTGACGCCGCGCCGCTCACCGAGTCCATCTTCTGGCACCGTGGCCGCACTTGGCGCATGAGCGACCGTGAACGAATGCGCCAATTTCAGTTGATCGAACTGGCTGCCCATCTCGAAGAGTGGATCAATGCACCAATTACGATAAAATTAAACAACTACGAAGCCAAGCGCGTCACCGAGTTGCGCTACCGAATGGGTCAAGAATCAATGCGGGCCGCCGAAGTGTGGGCGGCCTTGCCGGAATCGTTACAAAATGCAATTTTGGACAATGAAGGAGCTACCTATGCCAATTAAAACTTTACAGGCTAACCGTCAGGCGCAGTTTCCGATCATCGGCAAACTGCGTAAGGGCGCACCGCAGGAGGAGCGAAACGGAAAGACCATCGTCGGCAAAGACCTGGGTTATTTCCGTTTTGACAGTGACGACGCCAATGCTGCGCAAGCTTTCACTGCCGCCTACGGCAATGAGCCGAAGGCACTGAAAGTTCTGCTGCCGTTCGCTACGGTCGAGCAGAACTTTCAAGCCTGGATGGAGGAGTATACGTCAGGTGGGCTTAAGCGCCGCTGTGATGGCGAGTCGCAAAATTTCCACCGTGACGAACGCGGCAACGGTGTGGCAGTGCCAGCGCCTTGTGAAAAGGCGTGCGGTCGTACCTGCCTCTGCAAGCAGGTTGGTCGGCTTTATGTCATCGTGCCCGAACTGGCACGCCTCGCCTATGTTGTGGTCGAGACACACAGTATTTATGATATTATTCAACTCACCGAGAACCTGCAAGCCGCCTTTGCTCTACGCGGCAACCTGGCGGGCGTGCCCTTTATCCTCAGTCGTCGCGAACGAGAAATTAGTACACCCGGCAAGGAACCCGGCAAGCGTTTTCGCACCAAAAAGAGCCTGCTCTTCATTGAGCCGGACCCAGAGTGGGTGCAGCGCAAACTGATCGCCATGCGCGCCGAAGCCTTCGCCATGTTGCCAGAAATTTCCAGCGCACAGACACCCGCTACAATGCCGCAGACGGCTACAGGCATTGATTATGAGACTGGTGAGATTCTGGTTGATGGCGACTATGCCGACGAGGATGAGGTTGTAAACAATTCATTCACTGATGCGTCGGCGGGTGCCACTCCCGCCAGCGAGCGATTGCAGGGCAAAATCAATCTTATGTTCAATGGCGACGCTGGTGTCGCCACTACCTGGCTAGTCGAGGGCTACACCCGCCAGAAGACGCCTGGCAACATCCGCACGGCGATTGACAAGTTATCGGCGGATGAATGCGATCTGATTGCAGACTCGCTGACAAAAAATGGCAAGGCCATCCAGGAGATATTCGCCAAACACAAGAAGACGTTAGAAGAACAGGCGCAAGCCGAACATGTTGGCAAGTAAGTGATAATCTGCTCGGCATAGGAGTCAACTCCTATGCCGACAACTCAAGGAGAAATTATGAGTATCTATCTTGACATCGAGACACTTGACTTCTTTCAAGACGAACATATCAAGTCGTTGCCACGCGACAAACAATTAGAAGCCATGCGCTTCGGCATCGCAGTCACCCTTGATGATGAAGAGCAGTCGCCGCGTATCTGGCGCGAGGCTGACATCATCGAACTGTACAATTACCTAGTCTGGTGCGAAAAGACTGTGGTGGGCTGGAATATCGACAGCTTTGACCTGCCCGTGATTGTTCACAGTGCCCGCCGTGCTGGATGGGACACGCTCGAAATTGAACACGAGACCATCCGCACCTTTGATCTCTTCGCCGAAATCCGCAAACATACCAATCGCTGGTACAAGTTGGAGGCCATTTGCCAGTCCACACTGGGACGCGGCAAGTTGGCCGATGGGCAGCGCGCCGCCGAATGGTTGCGGAGTGGTGACACGCAAAAGGCGATTGAGTATTGCACTGATGACGTAACTTTGGTGCAGGAATTGCATAATCGTTTTTCGATGGGGCAGTGCATCGTCTTGCCGCCACGCCCCGAGCGCGGCGAGATAAACCGAATTGACTGGTGGATCAGGCTGCCGCCACGCGCTGAACCGTATTACTCAGTCACTCCTTGGGGTCAGAATGGTGGCTTTGAACGCATCCCAGACGCGTTGGGCGCGGTTTCGACGAAGTAGAAAAGGCTCAGGAGTACACATGAAATACACGCCGATTCGACAACGAGTCATTGAGATGTTGCAACGGTATGAAAAATCGAGTGAAGAGTGGGTAGGTGGTAGAGTGAATGTCAAGGTTGATGACCACGTTGATATCATTGCCACGCTGCGCGCGCTGGAAAGCGACGACGCCAAAACGATCATCGTTCCCGCCGAGCAAGCATTGGCGCTGCTGCCCGCCGCCAAACGTTTTGAAGAGCATCTCGATTTTCATCTACCCTTTGAGTGTTGCGTCTTCCAGTTTGACCAGCCTATTCCAGAAGAAAAGATGTTGCACCGTGAACGCGAGGAGGCCGACGAGGTGATGGCGCTGGTTGTGGTGCAGTACGAAGGGGTCAATAGCGCAACGGCCTGGTTCAAATCGACGGCGGTTAACCGTGTCGCCTGGGACAATGCACCCACGTCGGATTTTAGATTCTCGCCCACTGCGTTTGAGATCATGGAAGATGAGTCGGATGTACTCCTTGGGGTCTCCTTGACGCCCGCCGAAGTCAAGATGAGGAATAAGGAGACGCTGCGCCTGCTCGCCTGCGCGATTGTGGCCTACATCAACTGTGAAAATGTAACGATTGAAAAGGGTGAGGAAGTGCCAGAGAAGGTCAATCGCAAGCGCGAGAAGGAGGGGAAACGCCGCATCGACCCGTATTATGTAGTGAAGATCCGACATGAGAAAGTTGAGGGCGGTGGTAGCGCAGGGTTGGGGACCAAACATTCGTTTCGTTACGATGTGCGTGGTCACTTCCGGCGCATGACGGACGGCAAACTTACCTGGGTGCGGGCGCACCAGCGAGGGTTGAGTCACGAGTTTTATGTGCCGAATGTGTACAAGGTGTAACGCTCGCAGTTCCGTTTCGGCACCGATCAAACTAATTCCAGTTTCCACAGCGCCGCCCACTACATGTGCATGTAGTGGGCGGCGCTGTTTTATGGGGCGAATTGAACTTTCGTGTAAGCTCGGCAACAGTTGCACAGTGTTTTTTGCTGTACGATTTGGTATGGAGGATTCCTAACGAGATGAAGACACGAATCGTAAAAGTGTTACTGATTACGGGTGCGGATGGCAAAAAGGTGCAGCGATCACTGGCGGCACCCGCGGCGATTTGGAATATAGCGGACGATCTAATTGCAAAGATGCCAGGCGACTGCTCGCTCGGCGATTTATTTGAAGTACTGGTGAACTTTGCAGAGATGCTGCCGAGTGCGTTTGACATCAAGCCAGCAACAACGGCAGTGGGTGACGCTTGGTTGGTAGCGGGCGCGATTGCACGCGCCAATGGCATGGTGGGGCCGGCTAGATTGTTTGAACGGTTGGTCTCAGTGGTGTCGCTCTTCCCAGAGCGTTTCTTCCTGGATCGGCCCGGGGTGTCAGTGGAGCGGTTGTTGGCCGAGCGGGATGGCAAGAGATATGCGGATCGGGAGGTGTGGTTGTCGTCGGACGAAGCGGGTGGGGTTGGGAGAGAGGCAACAAAAAAGCCAGCGGGTTAGGCTGGCTTT